>Ga0115102_10192376_pt1 | contig 11338 bp, 22 predicted proteins | sample MBTome_5_FD_89644 | JGI IMG/M metagenome (GOLD analysis project Ga0115102, IMG submission 89644) | Marine eukaryotic communities from Pacific Ocean to study complex ecological interactions - MBTS_5May14_M2_3um Metatranscriptome... | ecosystem: Environmental > Aquatic > Marine > Oceanic | place... | reverse complement strand
TTTGAAAACTAAGAAAATGATAATGAACAACAGGACCAGATTCATGGTCGATAATATGTCTGCTGCCTTCGAGTAACCATCTCATTAGGTACAGGAACACACTGTCTAAAATGAAAAGTTCGCTCCTATAATTAGGGCTTGGATGAACGGTACTGGGCCACCCCAGCTATTCGTCTACTACCAGCCTCCTTAGAAGATTAACGAACAGGGTGAAGTCATCAGCTTGTAAAAACGCCACGAAGAGTTCTTCGTCACCGATGGTGATGGTATTAAACTCTTTGGAAAGGGTGTGTACTTCTTGCGTTGCCTACCTCCCGGTCAGGCTATCAACGATAAGAACACTCACGACGCAGAAGTCCTCTTTGGAGAGATTTCCGAGAACTCAGTTGTGCAGCTAAACACTCTTATGAACAACATCTACAAGCCTCTGATTGACAAGCTCACCCCTGAAGACTGGGGTGTGTGTGATGCTGAATAGAAGCGTGACTTCACTCAGGTATTTGAAAAGTTCGCCCGTGAACTCTAAGAAGCCCTTAAGTCATTCAACAGTAACATCACTCTTGAAAAGTTTGATTAAGGCTATGAAAAGGAAGCTGCAAACATTCACAACGCTACTAAGCCTAACCAAGAAATGATTGCCCACTTTTTGGCTATCTTCTCCGAATGGTCTGAAAAGATTGAAGCTGCCCTTGAGGAAACTGACACTAATAAGAAGACTGATGCTGGTGAAGGTCCTAGAGATGAGCTTGAATATTGGAAACTACGCATGCGTATGCTCACTCAGATTTCTGAACAACTCCGCAACAAGAACTGCAGAACCGTCCAGGATGTTCTCACCACCGTAAGCCAGAGCGAGGCCAGTAAACACGCCGATTCTACAATTTACTTGGCTCTTAGCAACTGGAGAAGCATATAACTTCGTGTTACTGAAACTCTCAATGAGGCTAAGGATAACGTTAAGTATCTCCAAACCTTGGAGCGCTTCATTGAGCCTCTCTATGAAGGAAACCCAGTTACTATCCGTGAGACTCTTCCCGTCTTAATGAACTCCATTAAAATGATTCATACTGTCGCCCGCTACTATAACACTGATGAACGCATGACAGGCCTATTTGTTAAAATCACAAACCAGATGATCACTAACTGCAAGACCTACGTTCTCACCTTCAAGAAGATCGAAGGAGTTAAGACTAGCAAGAAGAAGGGTTCTTCGGGCATGGATGACAGTATTCTATGGGATCAGGACCTTATCCCTCACGAAGAACTTATTGTCGTTCTTCGCTAGTGCCTTGCTCTACACGAGACCTATGTCGGCTAATACGAGTTTACTAAGAAGAGACTAGAGCATATGCCTAAATCTAAGCAATTTGATTTCTCTCCTACTAAAATCTTCGGTCGCTTTGATCTATTCAAACGCCGTATAACCAAGCTTATTGAACTCTTCAGCACTATTTAGCAGTTTAAGACTCTTGAGAGACACAATTTAGAGAATATTCAGCCTATTCTAGACATTTTTGACAAATTTGTTAAGAAGTTCTAAGCTAAAAACCATCGTCTATTGGAATACCGTGACGATAAGTTTGATAGAGATTTCGTTGAATTCAACGTTGACATTTCTGATGTTGAGACCCTTCTCCAGGAGTACATCAACTAAAACTTCTCCAACATTACCAACATCTCCGACTCCCTTCTTCTCCTCCGCAAATTCAAGAGTATCTTACACAGACCTTCTCTCAAAAACGGACTTGAATCTAAATACGCTCTTCTCTTCCACCAGTATGGAAATGAAATCGAGAAGATTAAGAACGACTATTAAAAGGATAAAGAGAAGCCACCAATTGTTCGTAACTTGCCTCCTGTTGCTGGAGCTATTACCTGGTCTCGTCACCTTTTCTACAGAATCTCTGTGCCTATGGAGCAATTCCCTCAAGATATTGTGAGACAGAAAGGTAATGAAACCAGAAAGCATGTGAGAAATCACAACTCTTTAGGTTACACTCTATTCTCTTATGAATACATGTGGCGTAAGGAGTGGCAGAAGGAAGTTGAGAAAGCTAAAGCTGGTCTATAAGCCACTCTCTTCATCCGCCATTACCAGAACCTTAAGCTTTACGTCAACTTTGATAGCGAAATCCTAACTCTCATCAGAGAGGCTAAATGCTTAGCTCGCCAATCTATTGACATCCCTGAGAGTGCAAAAATTGTACTTCTTTAAGAAGAGAAGTTCAAGAATTACAACAACTAACTTCAATATGTTGTTCGTGAGCGCGTCCGTGTTGTCAACAAAATTAGACCTAACACTCGCTCTCTACTTGCTCCTCACATTGATGATCTTGAGCGTCGCCTCAGACCTGGTATTTGCAGTCTTACCTGGACCAGTATGAACATTGAAGGCTTCTTGCATCATGTCCATCAAGGTCTCTCTAAGCTCGACTAATTGATCATTAACATCAATGACATTATGGAAAATAGAATTGAGAACAACCTCAAGGCTCTGTCTAAAACTATTTTAGTTGACTTACCTTAGGACAGCTCTACTTTCTCTCTCGATGAATTTGTCGACATGCAGGAAGAATGGATTAAGAGTGCCTCTAAAAAGCTCAGAAGTAAGAATTATGAAGTTGAAGGTGCTGTTGAAGATCTCTTACAGACTATTTGCTCCTATTAACTTGATCCTACTGTCCACCCTATCCCTATGGAGGACATTATTAGACTTTCCAAATACTATAACTGGTCTATGTACCAAGCTTTACTTCATGCTACCAAATACTCCCTTAACCAGATGAAGGAGCGTATCTGTGGCCGCAGCTCTGGCTCCAAGAAGGGAGGTGGTCTTAAGCCTTTCTTTGAAGTGGAAGTATTCCTTGAAGACGGATGCACCCTACTCAAGCCCTCTCTCGATCAGGTTTAGATCTCTATCAACAAGGCCGCCTCTGCTGTCCTCAAGTCTACTAAGAAGGTTCAAAACTGGAACCAGAAAGACCTACCTGAAGAAGATCGCAAGCCTTTCTACACTTGGATTGCTCGTGACAAAGAAATCGTCAAGGTTATTCTCTTGCTCACTGGTTCCATCTAGGGAACTAGAAACAACGTAATTAAATTCTAAGCCAGTTTCGATAAATTCTCGTGGCTCTGGAAGAAAGAGATGGACTAAGAGCTTAGAGATTTCAACAAAAAGAAGCCTACTCTTGAGGATTATGAGAACAAGCTTAAGGAGTTTGAAGAGCTTGCAAATGAAGTCAATGAAATTGATGGGCATCATCAAATTGGAGCTCTTTAACTTAAGACTGATAAGGTCAAAGACTCCCTTCTTGAGTGGATTGACAAATGGAAGTATCGTTTCTCCAAGGATCTCCACAAGAAGGCTAAGACTCTTCTCGAATCTCTCATGGACGAGCTTAAGCAGATCTAACTCAAAATTGACAAACCCGCTGTCGATATTGATTCCCTTGGCAGTGTTATGTTTGCTCTTGAGGAGATTCGCAAGAAACAATCCGACTTCGCTCACCAAATCAGACCTGTTAACGAGATGTATAAGCTCCTAGAGATCTACTTCTCCGATATCATGGATAAGGATGAGAACGAAAACAAGGACGCCCTTGATAAGAGATGGGCTAGCCTCGTCTAGCAGGCAGATATTGTGCGTGATGAGATGCACTAAAAGAAGGCCACTTTCAAGGAAGGACTTATCGTTGATGTAAAAAACCTCATTATCGAAGTTGATTCCTTCAGAGATGCTTTCTTGACTACTGGTCCTCTTGAACCTGGTCTAGAGCCTCATGAAGCTTTAGAAAGACTCAAGGCTAAACGTGAAGAATACGAGGTCATTAAGAAGAAGTACGACACTGCTAACGCTGGTGAGAACCTCTTCGGACTCCCTAACCAAGAATACGAGAAACTTGTTAAGACTGAAGAAGAAATCCTTCTTTTGGATAAACTTTACGGTCTCTATCAAAAGGTTAAGTCTACAATTGGTGTATGGCACGACTCTCCCTTCGCTGAAGTTTAAGAAAACGTCGCTAACATGATTGAGACTGTTGAAAACTTCCAGAGAGATTGCTTGCGTTTACCCGGCCAGCTTAAGAAATGGTTGACTTACACCAAGCTTAAGACTGAAATTGACGATATGATTGAGCTTTTGCCTCTTGTTGAAGGACTCGCTAAAGACTCTATTCGTCCTCGCCATTGGGAAGAAGTTATTGAACTTACTGGACACGAAATTCCTTTCGAAAGTGAGTCTTTCGTACTCAAGCAGCTTTTCGACGCTAACCTACTCAAGATTAAGGAAGAAATTGAGGATATTGCTGAAAACGCTGATAAATAATTGAAGCTTGAGAAGCAACTCAGAGATGAAATCTCTGCTTACTACGAAACTAGAGAGCTAACTATCTGCCCTGTTAATGGAGTTCCATCTACTATCGGTGGTGACATTAGCGATATTTAACAAGAAATTGAAGACCACATTAACATGCTTAACTAAATGTTTGTTATGAGATATGTTGGACCCTTCAAGAACGAAGTCGCTGAGAAGATTGGACTTTTGGGTAATGTGTCTGAGACTATTGAAAAATGGCTTAGAGTTTAAGGCCTATGGTAGGGTCTCGTTAATGTTTTTATTGGTGGAGATATTGCTAAAGAACTCCCCTAAGCTGCACAGAGATTCCTTAAGGTCCACAAGGCCTGGTAGAAAATTATGGATAGAGCTAACGAATAACGCAACGTTGTTGTCTGTTGCACTAATGACATCCTTACCAGTCAACTTGGTGGCCTTCAATCTGAACTTGAGTACTGCCAGAAACTCCTTGACGGTTATCTCGGAACTAAGCGTGATCTATTCCCTAGATTCTACTTCTGCTCTAGTAACGATCTCCTAAAGATTTTGTCTCTTGGATCTAACCCTTCTGCTGTACAGGGTGATTTCGAAAAGCTCTATGCTGGTATCAAATGTGTTACTTTCAACGAAGAGAACCGCAACCTAATTGACAAGATTCACATGACTTTCAAGGGAACTACTGAGGATATTGAGCTTGACGATTCTGTCGTTGCTGAAGGTGCTATTGAACTTTGGTTATAACAACTTACTGAAGAAATGATCCGCACTATTCGCATTGAGTGCAAAAACGGTTGCTAACAAGCTGGAACTGTCCCTCTTCGTGACTTCGTTTATGGCCAGTGCTCTTAAGTCTCTTTACTTGGAGTATAGAAAATGTGGACTGATAAAATGACTGAAGCTATTGACCGCTCTAACGTTAAAGACAGAAGAGAAGACCTAGACCGCAAATTGAAAGAAGTCGTTTAAGACTTGCATCTTCTCTCTGCTATGTGCTTGGAAGACATCACATCTGCTTTGATTAGAACTAAGATTGAAACTCTCGTCACAATTTAAGTGCATCAACGTGATCTCTCTACTGATCTTAAAGAAATCTACAGATCTAACCCTCACAAGAGTATCCACGATTTCGACTGGATGGCTAACACCAGAGTTTACTGGAAAACTGATGAGCAAACTGGAAAGTCTGACACTATTGTCTCCATTTGCGATATTGATTTCATCTACTCCTATGAATTCCTTGGAGTGCAAGAACGTCTCTGTATTACTCCTTTGACTGATAGATGCTACATTACTCTATCTTAAGCTCTTGGTATGTGCTTCGGTGGAGCACCTGCTGGTCCCGCTGGAACTGGAAAGACTGAGACTACTAAAGATCTTGGTAACACACTCGGAATTTGGACTGTCGTGTTCAACTGCTCCCCTGAAATGAACTACAAGGGTATGGGTAAGATCTTCAAGGGTCTCTGTGCCGCTGGTGTTTGGGGATGCTTTGACGAATTCAACCGTATTTCCCTTCCTACTTTGTCTGTAGTCGCTTCTTAAGTTGAGGCCATTACTCAGGCTAAGAAAATTAAGGCTAAATACTTTGAGTTCCCTAATGAAGGATAATGCCTCCTAAAAATGAATGTTGGCTACTTCATTACTATGAACCCCGGTTACGCTGGTCGTTAAGAGCTTCCTGAAAACCTTAAGGTTCTATTCCGTGGTGTTACCATGATGCAGCCCGACCGTCAGATTATTATGAAGGTCAAGCTGGCCTCTGTCGGTTACACTACTTACGAGCCCCTCTCCATCAAGTTTAATGTCCTTTACAAACTCTGTGAAGAACAACTTTCTAAGACCAGACATTACGATTTCGGTCTTCGTAACATTCTATCTGTTCTCAGAACTGCTGGTACTAACAAGCGTATGGAGAAAGAAGGAACTGATGAAGAGATGATTGTTGCTCGTACTCTTAGAGATATGAATATGTCTAAGTTCATTGCTTAAGATATTCCTCTATTCGGTCAGCTTATTGATGATATTTTCCCTCGTCAAAAGGGTATGCCTAACAAGAGTCACGATGCTATTGAGAAGGCTATCAAGAAACTTGTTGCTGACTAAAACCTCTAAATGATTCCTCAATGGAAACTTAAGATCATTCAGCTTTACGAGACCTCTCTTGTGCGTCACGGAATTATGGTGGTCGGATCTGCTGGATCTGGTAAAACTACTATCTTCAACATGCTTTTGAAGGCTCTTAGTGCTATTCCTGGAAACCCTAAGTACACTAATGTTACTCTTAACCCCAAGGCTGTAACTGACGCCCAACTCTATGGTGAGCTTATTAAGTCCTCTGGAGAATGGATTCCTGGAGTCTTGTCTGAGATTTGGAAAAGGGTTAACAACAGAGCTAACAAGCAAACTACTTGGATTATCTGTGATGGACCTGTTGATGCTATTTGGATTGAATCCATGAACACAGTCCTAGATGATAACAAGATGCTTACTCTAGCTAATGCTGAGCGTATCCCTATGAGTGATACTACCAAGCTTACTTTTGAGGTAGAAAACTTAAACAACGCCTCTCCCGCTACTGTATCTCGTGCTGGTATTATCTTTGTCTCTCCTGAGGATCTTTCTTGGCGTCCACTTATTGATACTTGGTGTGATGACCGTGAATAGGATAAGACTTATGCTAACCCTGATGAAAAGGTCTGGATTAGAGAATTCACCACCAAGTACATAGAAAAGACTAAACTTTTCAGAGAAGTTAAATCCAAGTATGTTTACATGATGGCTACTCCTGAAGTTGTTAGAGCTACTTAGCTCCTTAACTTACTTGATGCTGTGCTCATGCAATTCGTGTTTGCTCATTAAACAATTGACAGAGCCTGTTACGAAAAATGCTTTATTTACGCACTTTCTTGGGCTATGGGAGGTCTTTTCGAGACTGAAGACCGTGTTAAGTTCCACAAGGAAATCCTTGAGAAAGCTAACGCACCTCTTCCCTTAATCAGTGCCCAGAAGATGATTGCTGAGAAAGAGACTGTCTTCGATTACATAATCGATCCTGAGACTAAAACATGGGTTATTATTCAACCTGAGATCTGGAACGCCCCTAAAAAGATTGTTTTCTCTCAATTACTCATCCCTACCAGTGATTCTACTCGTGCTGAGTATATCATTGATAAGATTAACAACCTACCTCTAGAAAGATCTATCATCAGATAAGAAAAGGGTCTATAACATACTCTCCTTGTTGGAGGAGCTGGTACTGCCAAAACCTCTATTATTCTTATGTATGCCTCTAAATTCTAAGACCATCAGTCCTTTAAGAGAATTAACTTCTCCAGTGCCACTAGACCTGGTAACTTCCAGATGGCTATTGAAGGCGAAGTACAGAAGCATCAGACTAGAGTTTATAGACCTATTGGAAACAAAGAAATGCTCTGCTTCTTGGATGATTTCTCCATGCCTAAGATTAACAACTGGGGAGATCAAGAAACCCTCGAAATTGTAAGACTTGTCATCGAACAGCGTGGTCTTTACACTCTCATCCCAGAAGACGCAGGTACTTTTAACAATTTCTAGAGAATTAAGTACGCTGCTGCTATGAGACATCCTACTGGTGGAAGAAACAGTATTCCTCCTAGAATGATGAGACATTTCTTCTCTATTAATATGACTCCTCCTTCTATGCGTTCTATTCAGAACATCTATGGACGTATTCTAGAAGCTATTATTACTCCTAAGAAGTACCCTGGAACTCAAGGATAAGAAATCATCAACATGAAGGGATTACTTATTGAAGCTACTATTACACTTTGGGAAACCGTAGCTAAGAGACTCTTGCCTACTCCTACTAAATTCCATTACGAATTTAACATTCGCGATCTCGCTAGAATCTTCTAGGGTATTGCTCGCGTTGCTTATGCCTACGAGTATAAGGTCATCTAAAACTCCTCCAGACTAAAGGAGAAGCTACCAGTCTAACAATACATGATTGGTCTATGGCGTCACGAAGCTGAACGCACTTTTGTTGATAAACTTATTACACACGCTGATAAGAAAATCTTCATGGATATGCTTAACAAGTGCACTAAGGAAAAGTTCCGTGATGCTCTTGGCTACGAAGATGACATGCTATTGACTGACCTTCACTTTGCTGATTTCCAGCGTGATGAAGAAGTCGATGAATATGGAAGTGTCCTTTCTGAAGCTCCTTTTGTTTACGAAGCATGCCCAAGCATTAACGGCATCAAGAAGAGAGTCAACCAGAGACTTGACTAATACAATGAAAAGTACCCTGCCAAGAAAATGCCTCTCGTTATCTTCGACGATTGCTTATTCCACTTGTTGCGCACTATCCGCACAGTTAACTCTCCTAATGGACATGCCCTTCTAGTCGGAGTGGGTGGTTCTGGAAAGCAATCCCTAACCAAGCTCTCTGCCTTCATCTGCAAGCACAGATTCTTCCAGATCTAACTTACTAAGAGTTACGTTGAGAAGACTCTCATGGAAGATATCAAGGATCTATTCGAAACTGTTGCTATGCACAACGGATAAGTTTCTTTCATCTTAACTGATTCTGAAATTAAATCTGATGGATTCCTTGAGCTCATTAACTCTCTCCTAGCTACTGGTGAAATTCCCGGTATGCTTAACAAGGATGATAAAGAAATGTTCATGCTCGGAGTAAAGCCCTAACTAGTCAAAGAAATGGGTAAAGGATCTGAGCCTACTCCCGCTCAACTTGGAACATACTTCCTTAACAGAATTAAGGATCAATTGCACATTGTTTTGGCTTTCTCTCCTGTAGGAACCAAATTCAGAACTCGTGCTAGCATGTTCCCCTCCCTATTCTCTCAGTGCTCTATTGATTGGTTCTTGCCCTGGCCCATTGAGGCTCTTGTTGATGTCTCTGGTGGATTCCTCAGAAACTTCAAGATGGAGTGCACTCCTGAAGACAAAGAATCTCTTATTCTACATATGGGAGAGTGCCATAACATGGTAAGAGACGTTTCTGAAACTTATTTCTAATAAATGCGTAAGAACGTCTACACCACTCCTAAGAGTTACCTATCCTTCATTCAAATGTACAAGGATCTCTACAAACAGAAGTGGGATGGCATTGATGTCGAACAGACCAATATTGAAAGTGGACTTGGTAAACTTTTGGAAGCTACTGAAGGTGTTGGACTTATGAAAATCTAACTTCAAAAAGAAGATATTAAACTTCAAGAAGCTAAGGAAGCTACTGATAAGCTTATTGCTACCTTGACTATCGAGAACGCTGCTGCTGAAAAGAAAGCTATTGAAGTTAATGCCACTAAAGAAGCCTGTATTAACCAGAAAGCTGCTATTGAGATTGAAAAAGAAGCTGCTGATAGAGATCTCTAGGCTGCTATGCCTTTCGTCCATGCTGCCCAAGCTGCACTAAGTGGAATTAAGCCTAACGATATTGTTGAACTTAAGTCCATGAAGAAACCTCATGATATCTGTCGTCTCATTCTTGATACTGCTTAAATCCTATTTATGGGACCTTTAAACCCTATCACTTCTTAAGATTATGCTATTCAGAAAAAGGCAGTCAACTTCTTTGCTGATTCCTATGAAAATTACACTGGTGCACTATTCAGTGGTAACCTTTTGGGAATGCTTACTAAATTTGGAGAAGAAGAAAAGGATCTAATTAACGAAGAGACTATTGAATTACTCGCTCCTTATCTCGAATTGAAGTTCAGAGATGACCCTGAGCGCGATGTGTTCTCTGGAGATATTGCTAAAGGTTCTTCTCATGCTCTTAAGGGTATGTGTGATTGGTGCAGAGCCATGAGTGACTACCATAAGGCCTCTAAAATTGTTAAGCCCAAGCTTAAGCTCCTTTAAGTTAAGGCTGGTGAACTCAAGGTTGCTGAGAACTAACTTGAAGCTGCTCAACAGGAGCTTAAGGAAGTTATTGCCAAGAAAGCTTCTCTCGATGCTTAATACGCTGAAAAGCAAGAAATTAAGGACAGAATGCAAGCTGAGGCCAACAAACTCAAAAGAAAGATGGACTAAGCAACCAAGCTTATTGACTCTCTCGCTGATAACAAGATCAGATGGACTCAGAACTCTGCTGAATTCGCTCAAGCTAAGATTTAGCTTTGTGGAGATGTCGCTAAAGCTAGTGCCTTTGTCTCTTACTGTGGACCTTTCAATGCTGAGTTTAGAACTCTCTTGTTCGAGCAGAGTTTCTGCAACGATCTCAACATCAAAAAGATTCCTAACACTGAAGACTTACAACTCTAAAACTTCTTGGTTGATGAGCAAACTGTTGGTGACTGGAACATGGAAGGACTCCCTACTGATGAACTCTCTATTTAAAACGGTATTATGGTAACTAGATCTTCCAGATACCCCCTCATGATTGATCCTTAGAGTCAAGCCATCTCTTGGATCAAGAACCGTGAGTAAGAATTAGAAAAGAATGGATTTATTTTCACTCTATCTAACCCTAACTTGAGAGATGCTCTTAAAATACCTCTTATGGATGGTATGCCCGTACTTATTGAAAACGTAGAGAACGAAGTTGACCCTATGCTTGATCCTCTCCTTGAGAAGCAGATCACCATTAAGGGAAGAAATGCTCTACTCAAACTTGGAGATTAGGAATATGATTTCGACTTAAGGTTCAGACTTTACATGACTTCTCGTATGTCTAACCCCCATTGGAGTCCTGAACTTGCTGCCAAGACCACCATAATTGATTTCGCTGTCACAGAGAGTGGTCTCGAATAACAGTTACTTGGTAGACTAATCTCTCGCGAACAGAAGTCTCTTGAAGATACCCTCAATCAAGTTAAGGAGTCTGTTAATACTAGTAAGAAGACTCTTTCTAAGTTAGAAGCTGATCTCCTACTTAGACTAGCTAACGCTCAGGGATCTCTACTAGATGATGTGGAGCTCATTGATGTGCTAGGAAACATTAAGACTAAGTCTGCTGAAGTCAAACAATCTCTAGAAGAAGCCTCTATCAAGTCT
>Ga0115102_10488097_pt1 | contig 11401 bp, 11 predicted proteins | sample MBTome_5_FD_89644 | JGI IMG/M metagenome (GOLD analysis project Ga0115102, IMG submission 89644) | Marine eukaryotic communities from Pacific Ocean to study complex ecological interactions - MBTS_5May14_M2_3um Metatranscriptome... | ecosystem: Environmental > Aquatic > Marine > Oceanic | place... | reverse complement strand
TTATTAGGTCAAAGAGACACAACAATCCAAGATATTAAAAAACGCTTACAAACCCTTAATGATGAGTTAACGGAGTTGAAAGCAATGGCGGAAAGAGAAAATTAATATTAAATAAGAGTTATGAAATTAACAGCAGACCAAATTCAAGGTAATTGGGATACATTTACCTCTAACATCGAAACCCACATCACGGGGGATCGTAAACAATCACTTCTTGACTTCTATAACAAGTATCAAGAACGTATTATGTTGATGCCCGCGGCTCACAAAAAAGAATACCACAACTCCTTTCCTGGAGGATATGTTGAACACGTAAATCGTGTTGTGCGTTGTGCTCTAAAGCAAGCCCAATTATGGGAAGAAGAAGGATGTGATATGTCTACCTTCACTACCGAAGAACTTGTTTTTTCTGCTATTAACCATGATTTAGGGAAGATGGGAGATGAAAACCATGAATCATACATCCCCCAGACTGATAAATGGAGACGTGAAAAGTTAGGTGAGGATTACATGTTTAATAAACAAGTCCCATTCGCATCTGTCCCAGATCGTGGTTTATTTATGCTCCAGTCTCATGGGGTAAGATATTCATTTAACGAAATGTTAGCTATCCAAACTCATGATGGGTTATATGATGATGCTAATAAAAAATATCTGTTCTCATTTATGCCAGAACAAAAACCACGTACCTCTCTCCCCTTTATTTTACACCAGGCGGATTTGATGGCTGCCAGAATTGAGTTCGAACGTGAGTGGTTACCTAAGTTAAAAGGTAGCTTGGAGGGGCAAAAGGAAAATTTTACATTGGGGCCAAATAAAAAGTCTAACCAAAATAAGCAACAAAAAGCCCTAGGTTCTATACAGAGCACAGGTCTTAAAAACATGCTCGATAACTTATGATTACAACAGTTTCCATAATTGCACTTTCGGTTTTAGTCGTTATCTTAGGATATACGACTCTAAACCTTCTTCGCAAGAACGAAAAAGCTGAAGATGTAATTAATTCATACCAGGTTTATATTAAAGACGTATCTGAGACTGTTGAGTTTATAGATCAACGTTTAGAAGAAATAGACCAAAACGGAGCTTTCAAAAGTGATGATGAAGTAGGTTTCTTTTTTGATCGTGTTAAGGTGCTACATACTGCCCTCAAGTCCTTTAAAGTGGACTTATAATATCAATGGCCATAAAAAAAACCCGAAGACCTAAGAGTAAAAACTACTTTACTCATGACACCGAACTAGCTATTGTAAGATACAATAACGAACCAGATTCTGAAATCCGTTCTAAGATTTATGAACGTGAGATCCACTATCCGTTTTTTAAATTAACGGAAAATATCATCCATACCTTTAAGTTTTATTATACAGAGGTAGATGAGATTGAACACCTCCAACACGAGGTAATCACCTTCCTTTTATCTAAAATCCACTTATTTGACCCTTCAAAGGGGGCCAAAGCATATTCTTACTTTGGGACTATTACAAAAAACTATCTTATTGTCTCAAATACTAAGAACTATAAAAAGAGAATAGATAAAGCAGATGTTTCAGAAGCTGAAACGAATGAAAAGTTTTCCTATCAGATAGATGATTCACCTCACAAAGATGAGTTAAGTGAGTTTATTGACTTATTTGTAATATATGTTAGTGATAATATCTTTGAACTTTTCCCTAAAAAGAACGATGCCAGCATAGCAGACGCTATTTTAGAAATCTTCCGTAAAAGAGAAGATATTGATATATTCAATAAAAAGGCACTTTATATCTACATCCGTGAGATGGTTGATGTGAAAACACCTAAAATCACTAAGATAGCAAATCAACTTTACGCTATATTTAAAGATAACTATATTTTTTACTTGGATAACGGGTATGTAGAGTTCGAGTAACACATATTTATACTCGAATAATAACAATATAAGTATGAGCTCTTTAGATCAAGACATATTTGGAGGTAAAAAATTCTCGGGTTTACTAGAGGAAATTTACAATAACCAAAAGAAAAAAGAATCTCAAATATCGGCTTTAATCCAAGAACTAAAACCCCTTATCTCAGATATAGGTGATGCTACCTTAATCGTTCCTTTAATTAAGGAGTATATGGATTTAGCTATCAAAAACGATGATGCTTTAATTAGAATGGCTACTATTATCCAACGTGCTATGGCTCGTAGTGGTAATACTGAAGATAGTTTTGGGATTTCTGATGAAGAAAAAGAACAACTTCTAAGTGAAATTAATAAGCTAAACGATAAGAAATAATGCCAATTACATCGGGTTTAAAACTGTTTCAAGATCTTGGAAAGATTCAAAATTCATTTAATCAAGATGAAATTAGAAGGTTACAGGGATCTATTTTATCGGCTCGTGTTAGCTCAATCAATCAAGAGGGAACAGGAAATGATGGAGTCCTTTCAGTTGAAGTGTTAGGTGAAGTAGGTTCATCCACCTCTAATATTATACCAAACGTTTTACCTTTATTCCCAAACATTAAAACCTATCCTCTAGTAAACGAGGTAGTAATGGTTGTATCATTAGCTAATAGTGATTTTCAAAATAACTTTAATAGGTTAACTTATTATTATATTAATCCTATTAATCTTTGGAACTCCCAAGAAACAAACCCTTTACCTTTACCTACCCAAAACACTAAATCTGCATCCCAAAATAAAGGATATTTGGAGACCCAATCTGGTAATCCTAATAAACCAGATTCTACAGAAAATACTACTTTTAAACCTGGTACTTATTTTTTAGAAAAAGGTACAGTTAACCCACTATATGCTTTTGAAGGTGATACTATCTTAGAGGGTCGTTTTGGTGGTAGTATTAGATTAGGTAATACAGTTCCTAATAATATATCCCCTTTAAATAATAACTGGTCTGTAACCGGTTCTATAGGAGATCCTATTACTATTATATCTAACGGTTTACATAGTGAATCTCCAAGTTTTAACTCTATTACAGAGAACATAAACTTAGATGATTCATCAGCTTATTTTACTTCAACAACAAATACCAATTGAAGTATCTTCTCAAAATAGTTATTTATCTTATGGGGGTAAAGAACCAACATTTCCTAAGGTATACACAGGAAAACAAATTATCTTAAACTCGGGTAGATTAGTATTTAACTCAACCCAGGATCATATTTTACTATCTTCAGCCAAGAGTATTAACTTAAATACTGTAGAATCTGTTAATATAGATGCAGCTACTCAAACCGTAATACAGACACCGGAATTATATCTTGGTGGCATTGAAACGGCTCAACCTGTAGTTTTAGGTAACGATTTAGTAGATTTATTAAGTAAAGTCTTATGGGATTTAGACTTTTTAACGGGCGCTCTAAAAAACCAGTTAGGTGTACCTGTAGGTACTCCTATAGGACCTACAAACTTAGTAGCCCAAGCTATTAACGATAAAATAGGAGGTTATAAAGCGGAATTATCTAATATATTGTCTAATACAACAAAAACAGTATAATGGCTACTAAACTAACCCTTACAGCAGAACAAAAAAGAGCTTTTTACCCTAAAGTAGAAACTTTTTTATTTTCTACAGAAGTTCTTCGTAGAGGGATTGGCAATCAAGCTCAACCCAATAGTTTGGTAATAGGACTACAAGAAGCTTTAATTGCTTTAGGGTTTGAACTACCTGTATTTGGTATTGATGGTATTTTTGGAAATGAAACTAAAACTGCAGTTGAAGCTTATCAAAGAGCATCTAGATTAGTAATTGATGGTGTTGTTGGGGTAAATGCAAAAAATGCTTTTTTTATAGATTTACAACCTCCTCCCCCACCAAAAGAAGTAATAGTTGTAGCTCCTAAGCCTGAAATTGTAGTAGAACAAAGAAAGCAAAAAGAACAACTTAAAAAAGATAGAGTTGAACAAGCAGAATTAACTTCTACTGATATAGAAGGTATTAATAATGCTGTTGCTGAAGATCAAAAACCTAAAGGACTACAAAAGTTAGGTTCTTTAGTCTTAAAACAAAGTCAAAAACTATCTAAATTTGTAATTCCACTAGCTTTTAATCTTATTAAAGAGTATGGTGTAGATAAATTAGAGGTAGCATTAGAAGAGGAAAGTGATAATATAGATGAGTTAAAGGAACAACTTAAAGAAGAATTTTGTACTGTCCAACTACCTAAGATTATAGAACAAAGAAACAACGCTGTAGACTATTTAAATAATACAGGTAAAATTTTAGACTCATTAACCTTAAGTGTAGATTTTGGAGCCTCGTTTGCTAAAATATTAGAAGATTTAATTAAAATATTAAGGGGAGCAAGTTTTACAATAAACCAAGTATCTAAAACTATCCCATTAATCCCAGGTGCTGTTGTATCAGCCGTCAACGATTTAAATACTATAGCTGATACAGTAACTTTCAAAGCCGATGGCACCCCAAATATACCACCTTTAAAAATTACAGCAGGTCAAGTATCACCAGCCTTTGCTACAGTACAAAATACAATTGTACGATGTGTAGATTTACTTGATAGATTAGATATATTAATCACTTTATGTAATCCGGATGCCAGTCTTACAGGAATTTCAGATTCAATTAACTCTATATATGATAATGAATTGTTGGCTCAATCTTCTGAGAACGATGGTACTTATAAAGGATTTATTTTAGAGATTGAAACTAGACCCTTCACTGATAGGGTAAATGAAAGTAGAGCGGTAGGTAAAAATAAATCAGATATTATAATGATATCAACAGAATATTCGTTTGCATCCAACCCTCAAGTATTAATAGATGAGCTTAAGTTTATTATTGACAGAGACGATTTAAAAGCTTACTAAAACTAATATTTATAACCATGAAACTGAATGAATTAAGAAAAGTAATTAGAGAAGAGGTAAGATCTGCTATTCAAGAAGAATTAAAAGATATCCTCCTTGAGGCTGTAAAATCACCTAAAAGTGTGGTTTCTGAGTCTGTTACAGCAACACCAATAACTAAACCAACAACAGCTTCCCAACAAGCAGCTAGACAATCCATCATGAATAATATGATGAACTCAGGAGGTAATGCCTCACTCACATCAAACGATGTAGCAACTTTCAACCCACAAGGGACTATGCCCGGTAGTGATTTACCACAAGGGAATGTTGGTTTAGACCAAATAATGGGGTTAATGAATAGTAAATAATGGCATATAACGCAAGAAAAATAGCACCCACAGATTTTAAACCTGGAACTGGAGTAGGAGTATCTATTCCATTTTCATCACCGGGCTGTTTTTCTTCAACGTATACCAATAAGGATGCTACAAAAGCAAACCTTATTAACTATTTTCTAACCGAACCTGGATCACGTTGTGGTAACCCTGAGTTTGGTGGTGGTTTAGGTAAATTTATATTTGAACAAATTAATAGTGATAACCTAGATTTTCTTAAAGAAGATGTTTCATCAAAGTTAAACTTATATTTCCCCCAAGTGGAGATTACTAGTTTAGAAGTTACATCCCAAGAAGATAGAAATACAATCAACGTAGTTTTAGATTATAAAATTTCTCAAACTAACGATATAGACACACTTGAAATAACCTTATCATAATGGCTAAAGTAAGAGACATAAAATACCTAAACAGGGATTTCAATAGTTTTAGAAATGCTTTAATAAACTATTCTAAAACATATTTCCCCACAACGTACACCGATTTTAGTGAAGCATCACCTGGTATGATGTTTATGGAAATGGCATCTTATGTAGGTGATGTATTATCATTTTACCAGGATAACCAAATCCAAGAAACATTTACTCAATATGCTAATCAAACCGATAACTTATTTGAGTTAGCTTATATGTTTGGTTATAAACCTAAAGTAACAGGTGTAGCAACTACCGACATAGATTTTTACCAAAGAGTTCCTTCAGTAGGTGTTTCAAAAACACCTGATTTTAACTATGCTTTAGTAGTAGGAGAAAATGCTCAAATCAAATCTAATGTTTCTAGTATTAACTTTTTAACTGAAGACTTAATAGATTTTACTGTATCATCCTCTTTAGATCCTACTGAAGTTACAGTATATGCTGTTGATGGGAGTAACAATCCAACGGAGTATCTTTTAAAGAAGACTAGAAAAGCTATTTCTTCAACAATCAATACAACTACTTTAACCTTTACCACTCCTGAAGAGTTTGCTACAAGAACAATCTCAGCAGCTAACTTAATAGGTATTTTAGATATAGTAGATAGTGATGGTAATACGTGGTATGAGGCAGATTATTTAGGTCAAGAACTAGTATTTGATTCAATCAAAAACACTAACCCAAATGACCCTAATAACTATACTGATGAATCATCAGTCCCCTATTTACTTCAAACAAAACAAGCTGAACGTAGATTTGCAACAAGACTTTTAGATGCTTCATCCCTCCAAATCCAGTTTGGTGCTGGGAAAAGTAATGATACAACTGAAGAAGTAATACCTAATAGTGATAATGTTGGTTTAGGTCTACCCTTTAAGAAGGATAAGTTAACAACTGCTTACTCACCCTTAAACTTTATTTTTAACAACACATATGGTATAGCACCTTCAAACACCACTTTAACTGTTAGATATTTAACAGGTGGTGGTACAGGGGCAAACGTACCATCCAATACACTTACTACTTTAGTAAATACAAATGTTGTTAGCTTTGCAAACTTTTCATCAACTGACCCAACAGGTGATTATCAAGCGGCCTTTAACTCTTTAGCTGTATCTAACCCAAATGCTGCCTCTGGTGGTGGCGATGGGGATTCAACTAAGGAACTAAGACAAAATATTATTTCCAGTTATGGTACTCAGATGAGAAACGTTACACTAGATGATTATTTAGTACGTGCTTTATCTTTACCTTCTGAATATGGTCAGGTGGCTAAAGCTTATATTGAAAACTCTAAAGTATCTACTGAAAATAATAGTGTTTTAGATTTATACATTTTAGGATTTGATTTAAACAAAAAAACTAACAGCACCTACAGATGCTTTAAAAACTAATCTTAGAACTTACCTTTCACAATATAAAATGATAGGTGACTCTATTAGAATAAAAGAAGCATTCCCTATTAACATTGGTATTGATTTTGAAATCATAGCTTTACCTAACTTTAATAGTAATGAAGTATTAAGAAATTGCATCACTACTCTACAAAGTTACTTTAATATTGACGAGTGGCAAGTTAACGAACCTATTATCCTAAGAGATGTATACGCACAGTTAGATAATGTCCAAGGTGTTCAAACTGTTAAAAATATAGAGTTTACAAATAAAACTGGTGGTTCTTATTCAAACTACAAATATGATGTAGTAGGTGCAATGATTAATAATGTAATTTACCCTTCGATTGATCCTATGGTATTTGAAGTAAAATATCCAAACAGTGATATTACTGGTAAAGTAGTAAACTTATAATATTATGGCAGTATATAAAATCTTCCCAACCAAGGACGCTAGTTTGTATTCAATGTTCGCTACAATGAATGCTGGTATCGATCCTATTTCTCAAATATCGAACCTTAACCTTGCATTATCTTCATCACCCAGTGTTGCTAGAAATCTTATTTATTTTGATACTGCTGAGATTAAAGATGTTTTAAATAATAAAAAAGAAGGTACTTGGGAAGCATATTTAAAATCTAACATAGCTACAGCCCAAGGTATTAACGAAGATTCAGAGTTATATATCTATCCTTTAGCTCAAGATTGGAATAACGGTACTGGAACTTATTTAGACCAACCAATAACAACTGATGGAGCCTCTTGGGCAACACCAGCTTTTGATGGTTCTAACGTTCCTTGGTCTCAAGGTAACCCTACAACCCCAATCACATCTTCTCGTACAGATAGTTATACTGATCCTCACTACGCCGTAGCTGGAGGGGGTGTTTGGTTTACAACATCTTCTTATGGGGCTATGTCTTATCCTTATACTCAATCTTTTAGTATGAGAAGTGATAAAGACTTAGATATAAGAGTTACTAACACCGTCCATGATTGGTATAGTGGTTCTATTGGTAACTATGGACTTATTATGAAGTGGGAGGAAGCTATTGAGTTTAACCCCAACAAACAAATACAACCTGTACTTCAATATTATAGTATAGATACAAATACAATCTACCCCCCATCATTAGAGTTTAGATGGGATGATTATTTATATCAAACTTCTTCAAATATCCAAGTCCTATCAGGTTCAAGTTTATATATTAACTTAGATGAAAACCCTGGTATATTTTATTCTGAAAGTATAAATAGATTTAGATTAAATGTTAGAGAAGAATATCCTAAACGTGTTTTCCAAACATCTTCTATTTATACTACTCAACATTACTTACCTACTTCTTCATATTATGCTATACAAGATTTAGATACAAACGAATATATAGTAGGATTTGATAAACTATATACTAAGATTAGTGCTGATGATAAATCAAACTATTTTGATATCTATATGAATGGTTTAGAACCTGAAAGATACTACAAAATCCTAATCCAGGTAGATAATGGTACCAGTAGTAAAGTATATGATAATGATTACTACTTTAAGGTAGTTAATGGATAATGAAACAAAAAATAAATCTTCAAAAACAAGTATTTAGTAAAACTCAATACCCTAGGGTTGTTGATACTGCATTTACTCAACTTGCTCCATCTGAAACAGAACCTGTATCAACTCAGGATGTATCAGTTGATGAATTTTTTATACTTTATGACAAACTATTTTTTGAAATCCCTAAAACTGGGAATAACTCTCACGAAACACTAATTACTACGAGTACAGAGTATGTGGGTTATAATATATTAACAACAGAAATAGAAGCTTTACAACAAGAAATCACTGAGTTGAGAAGACAACTATTGGATGAAAGGGGTAGTGCCTTAAATACTATAGCAGATGTCTTAGACACAGCAGGCTTAGATTTACCAGAACTACCAACCCTCCCAGATTTAGAGGTTCCTACAGAATTTAGTGTAGATGTAAATGTGAGCATGGATCAAGGTGAAGAAAAAACACGTAAGGAAAAACGTCAAGAACGTAGAAAACAACGTAAAGAAGATAGACAAGAACGTAGGGAAGAAAGAAGAAATAATTAATTATGGCTGACTCAACAGTATTATTTATAGATCCAAATTTTCTTTTATTAGATACCTATAGTGTATCTGATGAGAATCTTATTGCTAACCAAGAGGTTACTTCAACTTTTAATCCCGAAAGTGATTATGTTGAATATTACATTTATGGGTTAAATAATTCTTTACTTTACCCTTCCTTAGAAGATGGTACTATCCCTTATTCGTTATACTCTTTATTAGATAACGACATCTATATTGATCCTTCTTTAGATTTACAAACTTACGGGTTTGAACAGGGTGGATATAATACACTATATAACTTTTATTCAAATAGATTATCATCATCATTTGCCACTCAATATTTTATTTCTGAGATTTCATCTGATAGAACTGAGATTAGATTAGATTCTAACGATATCGATGATGTTGATATTATTTCTTCTGTAACAGATTTTATAACTGAGAGAACAGCAGATGAATACTACCCAGATTTCTTACTTAACTTTGGCTCTAATAGAACTGTAATCGCTAACAATATTCAGTTAGATGGTAATACGGTTTTAATCAAGTTATATGAACCCCTACCCCCACAGTTTAACGTTAAATTAACTTTATGGGTAGTGGAAGAAGTATCAAACCCAGTTGCATATAACGTAACCTTTGCTGATGAGATTTTAGAGGAAGAAGATTCTTCAATCCAACTAAAAGGACCTAATATTAATCTATCTATGAAGGATCAGATTAATAATAGTACTCAAGCTGTTTCTTTATCAAGTTTAGATTCCTCACCTTTAACGAGTTCGTATCAACAACTCCAAAGCTTATTTAACGAAGAAGGTATTCAAATCAACGTAGATTACTCAGAATACTCTAACTTTGTTAACTTTTCATCAATCCAATCTAGGATTGAAAACTTTGAATATAAACTCCAGTTAATAGAATCATACCAATCTTCATCGATTTCAGGTTCTAACGTTCCTGGAACCGAAGCAGTATCGGGTTCTAAAGTATATTATGATAACCTAATAGGTGATATAATCACAAACTTTGATGGGTACGAGTATTTCTTATACTTTACAAGTGGTTCAAAATCTTGGCCTAAATCAAACACAGAACCACCATACCAAAACCTACCCACCACAGACTTAAATGCTATTACTTGGTATAACGAACAAACATCATCCGCAGCAACTTATGATGAGTTAAACCAAGATAACTTATACTATAACATCCCAGAATATTTAAGAAACGATCCAGCAAACCAACAATATATCGAGTTTGTTGAGATGATAGGTCAACACTTTGATAATATTTGGATTTATTTAAAAGATACTACTAACAAATATAACGCTGATAATAGGATAGATGCTGGTATATCAAAAGATTTAATAGCACAAACTTTAAGAGATTTTAGTTTAAAGATTTACCAAAACAACTTCTCTTCGGATGACATATATTCTTCATTTTTAGGTTTAACCCCATCTGGGAGTTTATTCCCATTCCCCAACATAACAGGTAGTTTACCTACCCCTGAAGGGTTTGAATACGTTGATACTTTTATTTCATCTTCAACTGACGCGGTTCCATTGGATGACGTTAATAAACGCATCTACAAACGTTTATACCACAACTTACCGTATTTACTTAAGTCTAAGGGTACTGTAGCTGGTATTAAAACTTTACTTAACATATATGGTATCCCTGATACTATTTTACGTATTAGTGAGTTTGGAGGTAAGGATAAAGTTAATACCAACGATTACGATTATTGGTATAACAAATACAACTATGCTTATTCTACGGGGGATGATGGAATAATCTCAACAGATTGGAGTGTTAACCCAACTTGGGGTGCCCCGGATGATGTTCCTGAATCCTTACAATTTAGGTTTAAACTCCCCCCATCATCATCCCTAACCCCACAATCTCAATCCTTATGGACTTTAGATAATGGAAATGATGTAAGATTAGTTTTAGAATACGATACTACCCTATTGGACTCAGGATCGTTTGATGGATCTATTGCTGATCCAAATAACCAATACGCTAACTTAAGATTCTTCCCTGAATATTCACTAAATCCTAATACATCAGCAGATATATCTTTACCATTTGTAAATGATGGTTGGTGGTCAGTTATGATTAATCGTAGGGATGGTGACTTTGAATTATTTGCTGCTAATAAAATATATAATGGTCAAACCGGAACCGAAATTGGTTTTATAACATCTTCTTCTATTATAGGGGCACAAGATGGTCCTTGGTTTAGTGAAACTACTTCTAACTTCCCAGCGCCATCTCCAATAAGTGGGTATCGA
>Ga0115102_10701344_pt1 | contig 11403 bp, 11 predicted proteins | sample MBTome_5_FD_89644 | JGI IMG/M metagenome (GOLD analysis project Ga0115102, IMG submission 89644) | Marine eukaryotic communities from Pacific Ocean to study complex ecological interactions - MBTS_5May14_M2_3um Metatranscriptome... | ecosystem: Environmental > Aquatic > Marine > Oceanic | place... | reverse complement strand
GGAGCGCGGTTTGTATTATTTAATTTGAGACTGGGGCCTTGCGACCCCGTCATGTTAAACTTATTATTTTCAGAACTAGTAGACTGCAACCTTTCTCGTTTCTCTTGAGACATCTTTTTGTTGCGAGGTTTCTTAGTCTTACTCATATTTATTCCTTATTTTAGACGGTCTTGTGCAGACCGCCTTGCTTCTCTTATTTCAGTAAACCTTTTCATAGTATTATGTTTCGTTTATTGTAATGTCAGTAAATGTCCAGATACCAGCAGGGTTACCTGTCCACTGGTCGGGGGCGTATCCGATTCTGACTCTTATCGTAATAGAGTCTCCATCGTCTGAGCTTTGTGTCCAACGGTCAGTTGATGTGACCGGAGTTGAAGCTGTAGACGCCCCAAACATTGCTCTTCCCATTTGTGACACACCTAGGATAGCAACCTCAGAGCTCCAAGATGTATTTGCTGCGGAGCCGGTTACAGACAATTCATACTCTTGGCCAGGAGTTAGTCCCGTGATGGTCACCTGTCCAACGTTACCGTTTCCGGAAACTCTCTCAAAAGTGAAACCGTTGCCAGAAGCAGCTACTGTTGATGAACCGAACATATACCAATCATCAGTAGAACTTACGTTAAATATTGGTGGTGGTGGTGGTGGAATCATAGATGATGGTAGTAAGATTGGTCCCGAATGGTTCGAACTTAAATGCCAAATACTATCAGCAATCGCAGTTGGGCGAGATATTTGTGCAGGAACTGCCTGTATGTCTGATAGGTTAAATACCAGTGCGACATCGGCTCTAGTACCTACGTAAAGTTTACCGTCACATTCTATTAACCATGCACCCACACCGTCTATTGAAGGACTATTGTTTTCTGCAATGAAACTGTAAACAGGAGTCGTTGTTGTCCAGTTATTATTTGCACCGTATCTGTCATAGAAAAAGACCGCACCGTATGCTGCACCATTCGCATTAGAATTGTTGTGTGATGATGAACTGTGATTTGAGTTAGCTACTATGATATAATCGTCAGTTACTATAAGTCTATTGTTTAGACCACCAAAGTCATTATTTGGTGGGTAAGGATAGTTGGATCCTAGAGACGAGTCTGTCCAGTAATCCGTCATTCCCGATGTTAGTGCAAGGGCGCCAGGTCCATATATGGTGTTTGTTAGATTGATTTTACCATTATATGGAGAGTCTGGAGAAGCGTTTACGTGGCCTGGTCCTGCTGGACCATAACCAAATGCAACATATTCACCATCTGAAGTAGTGAAAGCACCGTATTCTGCGTTTCTGTGACCGTCGCCGATTTCTTGGTTTTGTTGGCCAGTTGGTAAACCATCAGCACCTAACGCGAATCTGTATACTTTACCTGCGTTTGGATAAGCTCCTTGGTCATCATATGGCACACCTACCCAAAGACTACGTGGGTAAAGATCAGTTTCCTCAGTAACAGCGAAGGATCTACCGAATACAAGAGATCCACCAGAGGAATTATACCAAGAACCTGTTGGTGTTAATTCAGAGTGCCACTGTAAAGTGTTCTTGTTATAAATTTGGATTGTACCTAGGTGACCATCTTCATATGCCGTTCCGACATAAATGTAGTCACCTACGACGTGAACATCATTACCGAAGTTGGATGCATTATCCAGTCCGCCTGGCGGGTGGTCTAGTACGGTACCCGCTTCTGATAGATCGGTATAAACTGTTACGCTAGTGTAACCTACCATAATTACCATACCGTCAGCGAGATGAAGTTGGAAGCGTCCTACACCGTCCGTACCGTCAATTCCGGTACCACTGGTAGGGATTGGAACAGCCGTCGTTTCTCCGGTCAATGCATTCATTATTTGTGGGTCGTCAGCCCAATCTCCACCAAACAAAATATATGGAATCACTGGTCCTACGTATGGTGGGTTGTCTGCGTCTACGCCAGCAATTACTTGACCGGCATGAAACACCGCACCCGCTAAAATTTGATTTGCCATTTGTTCTAAATTCCTTTAAGTTTTATGCTAAGTCTTTGTCATGGTTTAGGCCGCCTTTCTTCTTCTTGACGATGAAAGCGTTGACCCTTGCCATTCCCCATTGTTGCGGTGTGGTGCCTGGGCGGTGACCCGTCTTCCATGCCGCAACACCTCTATTATATACTTTACGCAAAGTGTCTGGTGAGATACCCGACTTCTTCGCCTTCGCTGCGATACCATCCGGACCTTCATCAAGGTCTAGGGTATCATACATGCCATACCTCTTTTCGTCAAGGTATTGCTTGAATTTTATCATGCCAAATCTCCAATCATTTGCGCAAGTACTTTACGGTTCATATCAAGGTTGAACTTACGAATTGCATTTGCAGCATGAAATTCATTGGACCTTCCATCTTTGGACTTTTTTAGTTCCTTCTTGATGTATTGCGCAACTTTTGTATATTTATCTTTATTGATAGTCTTGGCTCCCAACTTATGCATCAAGTCTGCCACCCAACTTTCTAGAAGTTCATTTTCTTCTGCAACACAATTAGGGACCATCTTGTCCCCTTTCTTTTTCATACCAACTTCTTTGTAACCATCCCAACAATCTTCGTCGTACATGTCCTTGAATGACTTGGTGTACTTGGATGGTTTAGTCTTGGCGGTTGTATCGCCAGGCGCTGGTTTATATGCAGACTCATCATCGTCTGCCTTCTTACCATGTTTCTTGAAGTGTGCATCACGTTTGACCTTGGTCGACTTTTCTAGTCCCTTATGGTAACGCGATGGTTGAGTACCTTCACGATCCTTTATATCTGGGTCCTGTGACTCGTACTTGATTTCAGGACTCGATGTCTTGAAGTCTTTCTTACGCATGATAGTTTTGTTCACTACTTCGAACTCACCGTTCTTATAGTTCACCACAACAGGGAGGTTTAGATCGGACTGCATATCTTTCAATACTGCTTCCGCATCTCCGTGTTTCTTTACGTCTTTGCCCTTATTCTTTGCGATCTTCTTAAACAACCGTTGGAGTTCTGTGACCTTGATAGCAGGGTCATTTCTCTTATCGTTCATACGGTCTGCGAAGTGTCGTGTAAATTCGATGTCGATGTCGAACTTCTTCAACAAACGGTCACCGAACTTTTCTAAATCATTGAGTTGCTTTTGGGTCACGTCTTCGGAGATCAACTCCACAGACTCTAACCACTTGCGCATCTTCTTGCCATCGTTAGTCTCAACGATAACATAGTTCGCGCCTAGAATCGATATGATAGCGACCTCTTCACTTTCTTTGATCACTACCATATCACCGACTTCGAAGAGTTCGCCTTGAACGAACTTCTCTCGTGCTTCGGACACTGTCGCTAATTCTATATGACTACGGAATTCGCTGGCTTCATTCAGTCCCATACCCTTACGCACGTCGTTGAACAACTTACGTGTGTCTGGGTTAGACATTGACTTAGGAACCCCTTGCGAAAATGCAACGAAATCATTCTTTGATGCGTTCTCACGTTGTTTAGAGGCAGACATACCCTCAACTCCAACAGAATCCGGATCTCTCTTACCGGCGGATACTATTTTGATGGATTTGAAGTTGTAGAAACCGTGTCTGGCCTTTGTCCCATTGTACTTATTCAACAGGACATCGAATTCTGTAATTCTGTCGTCACCTACAACCATAGTTACTGACTTATAACCTTGGTCATACAGTGCGACCATGGCGTTGATAGCGGTCTTGACCGACTTATCCACCATGATATTCCGTGCATGTTTCGGAAACATCTTACGTGTGTGTTTGATTTTGTCGGAGTACGATAGAGGATTCTTCTTTGCGTCCTGTGACTGAGACACAAATACTTTATAGTCTGCTTTCCCAGACTTCTGTGCTAACGCATCCATTACCTTGCCGTGACCAATCGTAGGAGGATTCATACGACCAAACGTGAAATAGACTTCGCGTTCTTCTTCGACAAGGTATTGACTAAAATTCTTAATCACTTTTTATCGCCCGCCTTGCTTTTGTTTCTCTTACGTTCCATTTCTTGCTTACGAACGACTTTGATGAGTTTTCGGGCGGTCCGATCTAATTTTGACTGCATTGCCGGTTTGTCCAGTCGCTTCTCGATTTCTCTCTTACGAGCGACTGTCATGTCGGACTTATCTTGTCCTTTGGTAATCTTAGATACCAATGCGTTACGTGCTTGTTTACGTGCACGTTTCTTTAGGACATCCATTGATGCAGTTTTTCTTTCTGCACGTTTACGCGCCATAGCGATTCGTGCTTTGTTCTTCTTCATACGCATCGCAAGTTTACGACGTTGAGCAACGTCAAGTACTTCCGATACCATGTCTTTGAATGACAGCATGTCATTTTCCTCTATTGGTTTATTCCATGTTATCTACGGGCGGAATCCCACCCTTTCAATATATCGGATGAAAAGTTGTTGTATGAAAATTCCATACGGTCAACCAGTTTCACCGCATCACCACCAAGTGTATCAATTGCAACGTATCCCTCTTCACCAGTCACCTTGTAACCATTAGAAGTTTTCACGAAAGTATCAATCGATTTAAGTTTGTCCAAACTATTTATAAGTTTTAATTTGACCAATACCATCAAACGTTGCATTTCGAACATCTTTTCTAGATTTGTCTTATTAGTAGTAGAGAAAAAGTCCATTTCATCTGCAAATTTCTGTTTCCAATTGTCTTTACCACGTTGAGACTTCTTACTATCAATCTCTTTTTTGTAGTAAGCTTGTCTATTACTTATCAATCCTCTAACGTGTCTCTTGGAGTCTGGGATGAGCGTACCAGCACGAACAAACGAGTTGTTGTAAGTCTCAATCGCCTGTGCAAGGTTCTGGTTATCTTCTAGCGCCTTCAGTGTTGTAGCAGATGTCTGTTTGAATAGACGACCAATTTGTGTCAGTAGTCCATTGACCTCTTTAGTCTCGCGTTCACTCATCGTCGCATTAGTCACGTCGGTCAACATTGCATCCTGTGACCATACGTTTACAGAATTGCGAAACTTCGACACGTCCACACCATATGTCGCTCGCATAGACTCAAATGTATCACCAGTGTATGTTGTGTGCCATACGATACCGATCTTGGCACTACGTACTTCTTTTGCTTGGTCGTAGGGTACTGCATATGCAATGGTGTTTGGATGAAACACACTGTACTTCTGACCATCGATGGTCTTGGTAGAGACATCTCCGTCACCGAATAAAAAGTCACCTTGTATGACACCCTTGATTCCTAGGGATGGTAAATACTTGAGTGCGTCTTTCAACTTAGAGTTCAGGTCGCCCTTGGTGTCCGCGTCGATGTCTGCGTCGGTCTTATAGACCTTTGGGTTCTTGTTGAAGATACCTTTCTTAGCAACAAAGAACTTACCGTCACTTGGGTCCTCTCCACAAAAGATTGCGGGCGCACCGTCCCATTTGACAGATACATTGCCCGCACCCTTTCCCGCTAACATGTCTCGCAAACCACGTAACGCATTGATAGCTTCACGCGTACCAGAAACTCCACCGTAGAGAACCTTGTCCTCAATGTGGGTCATGTGGGTATTCTTCTGTTCCGTTATGAAGTTTGCGAAGTTTTCCATTAGTCGTTGTCTACCAAAATAATGTCGAATGTTGCACTTACAGAAGATGCTTGTGCAGCAGTAACATCAATGTGAATGTCAGTTTTTTCTGTGAACTGTAATGGTACAGGATATTCCATAAGAATGTTCTGACCACCCGCTGAGTTGAACCTCCCCTTGATTCTGAATACTCCGCCGTCAAGAACTTCTCTCGCCAACAGGTTATATGTCATCGCAGAGTTAGTAGACGCTTTGTCAGACCCCAGTGTTAATTTAGTTAGGTATGCAGTCTTACCGGCAGGGACACAATAAACTGCCATAAGAGTTTGTCCATTCCCCGCAAGAATTTTACCTACATTGACAAATAACATCACGATGTTTACATCGGCGATATTAATAGTGTCTACCATATAAGCACGGAAAACACGAATGAATTTATTAGTAGCAGTACTACCAATCGCTACGGTCTCTGTAATCTCTTCATAGTTTTCGTCTAATCCTTCGAGAACCACAAGGTCTCCGTCATTATCAGAAGAATTTACCGAAGGAAATCCAGCGATAGTTGTAGGATAACCATCTGTGTCATCATTCCCGTCCCAGACGATTCCTGAATTAACATCTCCATCGGTAGCACCAAACTTATGAACATGTTTGTACCCCGTCACTTCACCAGCTGCAAGTGGAATGTTACTTGCCGCACCAGAGGTGTTTAGGATGTTACCGTCTTTGTCCGCAATCATCACCACTTCGTGGAGGTCCGCGTTGAATAAATTTTGTTGTTTTACTACACTAAATTGTGCCATCTTAGTCTCCTTCTTTAATTGGTACTCAGTGAATTATATTTGACTGCTAAATTGAAAAATTGTCCCAGTTTCTTTTGACCCGCACTACCCGCTTTATTAGTTCGTATGGACATCTCCATAGTCACATTATCGTCTTTCGACTTTAGTTCAATGAACCAATTCTGTTTTGATGTGGTAGATGGATATGCACGAACGAACTTTACCATAGGCAAAAATACACCTAGTTCATCATTCGAAGTGATCTCTTCAAAACCGTCCTTTACCGCTTTGATAACTTTGGTAGGAACGTCGGGCGCGTCCCTCAATATTTCTGTCCGGATATAGTCTAGAGTCTTATCCTTATCTGTATTGAAAAGGTCAATGACAGCCTTACGACATGTCTCCAAGTGTTTGTCGTACAGTTCCTCATATTTGGCACTGTCATCACGATTCAACTTTACTAGTAGTCCAGAAGTAACTCGTTTCTTGGATTTGTCATATGCACCACTAGGTGGCATACCTTGTATCTTAGAATAGACATCGGTGTGCAGTTGTCTGCGAAGGACACTTACATTACGTTGTTTCTTGAAGGACGTGAAGATAGGATTGACGTAGGTGTTGAGTTTAGGTTCTTTGGTCTTCTTACCACCCGCTTTGAGCGATACTCCCAACATTGCACCATCGGTAAACTCAATAAAGATATCGCCGGGATGGTTCTTAGGGACACCCGTAGGTTTTGCACGATATCCCCAATAGACCTGTTTGATTGATTTGTTCTTGTTTTCTTCTTGCAGATACTTGTAGACACCCATCGCGTTCAACATCTTCTCAGTGAACTTGGAAGATTCAGACGCCTTCTGGATGGTATCGATTGCCGCTTGAGCATCGGACGGTTGAACACAGGTTAGAGTTTTAGGGTCCTGTTTCAATAGGTGATCATAGAAATCTTGTACACTGGTCGTCATCGTGTAACCCGTTTCCCACGCGATGGCAGGGAACAGTTCTGTGATAGATGCATTTAGAGTGGTCTCACCGATACCACCAGACTTCGGTTTTACCAGAATAACTACTTTGGTATCGAAACCAGAATCAATGAAGATAGGGTCCACTGACTGACCAGACTTCTCACGAACTTCTGCCTTGACACCCGCTTGGTTTAGATCACGAGCGATCTCATCCCTGTCCGTGAGACGGTCTCCTGACCGAACAACAAATACTGTGGTCTTACTGTTTTCGGATTTTTTCTCAACAGACAGGTCACCGAATACATCCGGTAGGTCGGACACATTGACCTCTTCTGATAAGAATGATTTGAATGATATCATTGATCAAATTCCCTATAATTTGATATGGTAAGTATAACAGATACTATTTATATGTCAAGGGAATTGTGAGAATTTTCTTCGTTATATTGAGCGATGGTATCTCGTAATGGACGCACCCAGTTGTCACGATGTTCGATAAACACCTGTGGTTCATGGTTGTCGACAGAGATAATAGTCACAAGTTGGGTGATAGGCATACCCGTGCGTTCTTCCCACATAATAGAATATGCGGACTCTTGCATGAAGTAGTTCTTGATCCAGTCAAGACGTTTGGGTTTCATGGATGTCTTGTAGTCAATGATGGAAGGTTTACCATCGAACTCAGCCACGCAATCCACACGACCAGCAACACCCAAATGGGTAGAGTACAGTGGCGCTTCTTGAGCATAGACGGTACCAAGACGTTCGTCAAGGATGGGTTTGAGTTTCAGGAAAGACTCGATTAGATCGGGAGTACGTTTGGTCAACGTCTGTTCACCAGTGTCGATATTCATCGCCATGTACTTGTCATAGTCGGGGTCGTTGTTTACGTACTGTTCACAGATTTCGTGAACCGCAGTACCACGCGTAGATGCGCGATAGGAGATACGGTTTGCTTCTTTCTCACCGACACGAGCACGCCACTTTGCAATGGAGTCACGAGACAGTATAGAAAGGACCGTAGTGATAGAAGGTAGTTGAATACCTTCGGGAGTTTCGTATTGCCGACCCATGTCTGTAGTGACAGTAGTCATTTCGGTCAAAGGTATCGATTTGTGTGTAAACATAATATAGTCCAATTCAATTCAATATACAAGTAGTATAACATATTTTAGAAACGTTTGTCAATAACGAAAGATGACTATTTTTATGGTATTGGTCACATAAGAATCCCCACAAGTACAGGGCTCCGAAGGGTACGTTTGTGTCGGTGGACTGAACTTGCTGCCTTGGCATTTATAACATGCACGTTTGAGAGATCGCAGTTATCAAGTTAGTGCGCTAAAGTATGCGCAATTCCATCTCGTGTACCGAGCCCCGTACTGTGTGGGGAAAATGGTGGAGTTAGAGGGAATCGAACCCACGACCTTCTGGATGCAAACCAGACGCTCTCCCTACTGAGCTATAACCCCAAACTTTACTTTTTACTATTTATATCCTTTACTTTTTTGACAGATTCGACTGTCTTTTTATCTTTACCGAAGATTTTATCCCAGTTATCTCTACCTTGTTTTGATAACGTCTTGGACTGTATCTTGTCTCCGGTTATATCGTTTTTACTTACCATTTTGATGTCATTTATGATTAGTTTATTGGAGCGGGTAGTCGGGTTTGAACCGACCGCCTCAACCTTGGCAAGGTTGCGCTCTACCAAATGAGCTATACCCGCAATACATTTAGTCGCATCCTAAGTCACGTCGTGATTCTTCATCATTATTAGTGACACACAAACCACTAGGTAATTCTTCCGGTACGTATCGCATCAACTCAGGATCGTACAGACTTGTCTCTAAGAACGTAACTAGGTTAGCAATTTCGTCTTCAGTCAAGTCAAGTGGTGTGAACCTATAGTCTAGATCAACAATCTCTACTTGAGGATGTTGAGGTGATGCGGCAACTTTGTATCGTACTACATCTTCTACACTAGAGAACGACGCACCATGACCGAATACAGTAGTATCTATAAGGTTGTAAAGTGGTGGTACTTTGAACGCGAACTTATCCATATCGTCACCCGTAAAACCACCACGTCCCGCTTTGGTCGCTTCGTTTACATCACCAACTACGTCATCCCATATATCTAGGTCATGAAATCCAAGTGTCATAAACATCTCACTGGCAAGAGAACCGACAGGAGATGAAAGAGCGGGACCGTTATGACAACCGGCACACTGACCTTTACCGAAGAATACTTTCGCACCTTCTACTTCTTCTAGGGTCAATGCCTCTTCGTCACCTCGTAGGAAGTCTTGAAATGGTGCTTGGTTTGCGAGAATGGTTCTCTCGTATGCGGCAATTGCAAAAGATGCCGCTTCCAACATATCGTGCGGTTGTGACGTACCATATGCCGCTTCGAACATCATCTGGTACTTTTCGTTGGTGGTTAGGATAGAACCCTCTTCCACATTCATACGGTGAACACCAAGTCCCGCAACTGCCTGTGTTTCTAGACCGGCGAGACTACGTAGGTTAGCCTCTTTGGGAGTACCTTCTGTAAAGTGACGATCCGGATCAATACCAACATTGACGATACCACCAATGACGTTACCGAACTGACCATTCCACAACATGACTTCTTGGTAGGCAGTGTTCAGTACTGTAGGTGATGTGACGGGTTGTACATCGATGTCTTCGGGATTGACACCCTCAGCAATCATACGATGATCAAAACCGACACCACCTTCGCCAATACCTTGACGAATACCGGACTTGAATCCGTTCTGTGCGTTGTGACATGATGCACAAGAGAAAGTATCTTCCATACCCGCGATGTTGCCGTCGGTGATACCAGTCTCATGATAGATCAACTGTCCCAGTGCTACCTTCTCTGCGGTGATTGGGTTACTGGGGTCTTGGGGAATGTTTAGGAAGTCGTCACTCTCTGGGAGAATATATCCTTCATAGGAACCTGTAGGGGATGATGAACTCATCAACTGTTTCAGATCATCAACTGCGACCTCTAGTGCTGTCGGTTCTGGTGCAGATGGGGGTGTCACGGTCACTGGTTCTGGTGCAGAATTAGAACTGCCACCTGAACATGCACTAAGTACAGTTGTGCATAATGCTACAGTTAGTAGGTTTTTCATAATATAAGAGCCTCTCAAAACTCGTCTTCTATAATAAAATGGCCGAGGGATAGGGATTCGAACCCTAGATACGCTATTAACGTATGCCAGTTTTCAAGACTGGTGCATTCAACCGCTCTGCCATCCCTCGATTTATACGTACATCATACATCATTGTATAACGTTTGTCAACTCTTTTTTTATTTTTATTTTCTGGCGCGGGTGATAGGAGTCGAACCTATGACCTTCGGTTTCGCAGACCGACGCTCTATCCATCTGAGCTACACCCGCGTAGAAAGTTGGCTGGGGTGGAAGGATTCGAACCTACGAATGACGGGATCAAAACCCGTTGCCTTACCACTTGGCGACACCCCAAACCTGTTTGCTCTACTGGGCACCACTCATTCAGTTATTTGTAAAGGGGAATGAGACCCTTATTCCTTGGTCGGGAATGTAGGATTTGAACCTACGACCCTTCGCTCCCAAAGCGAATGCGCTACCAGACTGCGCTAATCCCCGTACAATAAAGGAGCAGTTTTCCACATACTCAGGTGACGGGCGTAACGACCAGAGTGAGTTTAGAGTCATCTCAAGACTAAATGGTGGGGAGAGGTGGATTCGAACCACCGAAGCTCTCGCGTCAGATTTACAGTCTGATCCATTTGACCGCTCTGGAACCTCCCCGATATTTAGTCGAGGATAATCTCCTCTCTTTTCTTCTTAGCGGGTTGACGAATACCAAGATAAGTTTCGAGAATCTCGATCTCCTTGTCCTTACGCTTCTGCCACTGTTGCTCAGTTCGAGCAACCCCTTTCTTACTAGTCTTCTCAAAGAACTTAGAACCTTTGAGTCGTTCGAGTGCACCTTCACGTCGGTGCTTGATTACATGCTTTCCTCTCATAAACTATCCTTTATATAAAGTTGGCGGAGCGGACGGGACTCGAACCCGCGACCCCCGGCG
>Ga0115102_10236812_pt1 | contig 11426 bp, 10 predicted proteins | sample MBTome_5_FD_89644 | JGI IMG/M metagenome (GOLD analysis project Ga0115102, IMG submission 89644) | Marine eukaryotic communities from Pacific Ocean to study complex ecological interactions - MBTS_5May14_M2_3um Metatranscriptome... | ecosystem: Environmental > Aquatic > Marine > Oceanic | place... | reverse complement strand
TGTATTCCGGAAAAGCATACCTTAGTAAAAGAAGGTAAGAAATATGTAGTTACCCATTACGATGTTTTATTTGAAAACGGTAAAACAGTAACAGATATTCCTGTTAGTGAATTAGAGATTAAGACTCAAAACGAACACTGGCACAAAGGGTATAAAAAGAAAAAGAAGTAAGCTATGCATAAATTAGAAAAACTTATATTAGAATCTTACGCTGAAATAACCTTAAGAGAGGAAGAACAATCTAGAGGTACTCTAGGCTTAGAGGAATTACCAAAGTCTTTCAGAGATAGTATTGAAAAAAGATACGGTGTGTCTAAGTGGCCTGATAAAGATTTTGTATCTTCTGATATGAAAACTTACTTTAAAACCATTTCTGTAGATAATACCACTGGTAATGTAGGACATAAACCTATATCATTACCATCATTTGAAGGTCTCTATACTAATTTTTCTGATATAGTAGGAGATATAAAAGGTCTAATGAATAACCAAGATGTTAGGACTGATAAAAGAGCTAGAGAATTATTTGAATTGATAAAAACTAATTTTAGAAAACTCCAAAGTTACCTGAGAAACGAAAGACCTGATCAATATGAGCTTATGAAAATGAGACGTACAATGGAAGAGGCAGTAGGAGACTTAGTAAAACTCAAAGATAAAAACGGCAAAGGAGTAGAACATGAAATAGAGTCCGAATTTAAAGACAGTCATAAACATGATTTTTTCACTGTTAAAGGTAAAAAAGGAATATTTGATAAGCTAGACATAGTAAAAGAAGCAGAAGAACCAACACCAGAGGAAGAAGGAAATACTAAAGCTCCTCCAGAAACAGTACTAGAAGATGCAACCGACACTATACTTAGCAAATTTCCTACCTTAAAAGCAGCAATTATTAAACTCCAAACAGAAGATTTCAAAGAGTTTGTTGATACTATAGATTGGATTTCTCCTAGACCAACAGAGTTTAGGATTAATATAAAAAACGGACAAGATTACATACTAAAATGGACAGGAACAGGATTCGAAGCTCAAATTTTAGGTAAAAGATTTTACATAGATAAAATTAACGATTACCAGCAAGCATTGGATAAGTTAGCGATACTATATAAAGAAGGTCCTATGACAGGAGCAGGAGAAGGAGAACCAGCAGATACCGATAGTGGATCATCTGGAGGAGGTGGCGGAGGAGATTTCCCCGGAGAAGAAGGTGGAGGAGATTCCGGAGTTGATGCTCTAGGAGGTGATGATACAGCTGATGTAGGTGGAGAAGAAGGAGGAGCTGATTTAACAGATGAACCTGTTGATTTTGAAGAACCAGCAGAAGAACCAGAAGCATAATAAAAAACTAAAACAAATACAATGAACAATTTTGACTTAAGAAAGTTTTTAGCTGAAAACAGAAAAACAGTTAACGAAAATCAAGATCATAGTGATGAAGAAGAACTAGACCTAGTACCGGACCTTGATAAAGGAGGTAAAAATTATAGCGATAACGGGTACGAATCATATAAACTACAAGTTAAAGCAGGCTACCAGATCCCTGAACCATACTCACTAAAGAATTATAAAAATGCTGCTGAGTTAAATAGAGAACAAGCTAAAGACGAAGGACACAGAATAGGAAAATACGTTGTTGAACTTGAAGGTCTAGAATTAGAACAATTTGTTAACGACTGGATGAAAGCTTGGAATGAAGAAATCTCAGGAGGAGAAAAAGCATAGTAATACTAACTAGCATAGAATGAATCTTATAGATAAAGTTTTATTAGAATGGTCCTATAAGACCAAAAAAGGATATCCTGACATCAACAGTCAAGAGGATATGGATCTGTTTGAATCTATGTTTGGATTTAACCTTAAAGAAGGGGATACCTCAGCAGCATTTGAAATGGAAAAAGTTATCGTTGATGCAGCAAACGGGAAAAAAGAAAAATCAACACTAATAGCAAACTCAGTAGAAGTAGGAGATAAAATAGTGAAGTCCCTTAATTTAAACGGACCAGGTAAATTTCCTGCTAATATTTATAAAGCGTCGGAAGAATGGAATAGCTATTTCCCTGATGGTGCTAAAGGCTCTACACTTACTCCTAAAACTGATATACTAGTTGGTGAGAAGAGAATATCTGTAAAAACAGGAAATGCACAATTGATGTCAGGCGGTAAACCTGAAGCTATGGCTACATTTTATACTGCAGCTAAAAAAGTACCTAAAGAAGATTTTATAGATGAATTAGGTAAGAAAATAGAAGGTTTACTTCCAACAACCGACTTAACTAAATTAGGAATAAAAGGGAATAAAGGACAATTAGAAAAAGCAGGTCAGTTTGCTAAAGTTGAGATATTAAGAAAAGCAGATGAGGCACATAAAGCATTTAAAATTGAATTAAGAAATCTTTTTAATAGTAATGCTGCATTTGCTAGAGAGTTTACTTATGAAGCTATGACTGGTGAAACCAAATTCGGAGGGTCAGAAGGTACAGCAGATTATTTCTTAGTTACAGATTTTAAAGGTAATGCTATAGGACATACAGTTACTTCTTCCTCTGATGAATACGTGGCTAAAATAGCAAAACAAGTAAAACCTGATGTTAAGTTTAAATCTAGTCAAAAAACTAAAGCATCTGCTAAAACTGCCGATAATCCTAAAGGTAAGACTGGGTTTTATTCTTTTTGGTCAACTGTTGGTCTAGGTATAGATATGGCAGTAAATGAAGCTGTCGAAAATATAGACTCAGAAGAATTTTTAACTGAAAATAAATTTGATGTTATTAAGTGGATTGAGTCTACTGTGAAAAAAGCATTCGAAAAAATAAAAGAAGTATTTAGTAAAATAAAGTCTAACCTTATAAAGAGTTGGAAAAATACATTCGATTATTTAGATATAGAGGTTGATACAGGTAGTATAAACCCAGTTATAAATTGGTAAGTTATGGCAAAAGACATAAAAAAGATAATAGCACAAGAGTATATTAAGTGTGCTAAAGATCCAGCATACTTTATGCGGAAGTACTGTTATATACAACATCCTACAAGAGGACGTATATTATTCAATCTATACCCATTTCAGGAAAAAGTACTACACTTATTCAGGGATAATCAATATTTAATTACCCTAAAATCTAGACAGTTAGGTATATCTACATTAGCAGCAGCATACAGCTTATGGTTAATGTTATTTCATAAAGATAAAAACGTTCTTGCTTTAGCAACTACTCAAGCAACTGCACGTAACTTAGTTTCTAAAACTATGTTTATGTATGATCAGTTACCTAAATGGTTAAAGCTACCTGCAGTAGAAAAAAATAAACTATCTTTAAGGTTAAAAAATGGATCTAAAATCACAGCTAAATCTTCTAACGCCGACGCTGCAAGGTCAGAGGCAGTATCACTACTGCTTATCGATGAGGCAGCCTTTATTGATAACATTCAAGAAACGTTTACTGCTGCACAACAAACCTTAGCCACAGGTGGTCAATGTATGGCCTTATCTACTCCTAATGGTATAGGTAACTGGTTTCACCAAACATGGGATAAAGCAGAATCAGGAGAAAATAGTTTCCTACCTATTAAGTTACCTTGGACGGTACATCCTGAAAGAAATCAACAATGGAGAGAACAACAAGATCAAGACTTAGGACCTCGTATGGCAGGTCAAGAATGTGATTGTGACTTCTTAGCCTCCGGTGATACAGTATTCGAACCAGATGATATGATGTTTTACGAACAGACATATTTAAAAGAGCCTTTAGAAAAAAGAGGAGTAGATACTAATTTATGGATTTGGGAAGGTGTAGACTATACTAAATCATATATGGTAGTAGCAGATGTAGCTAGAGGAGACTCAGCAGATTATTCTGCATTCCATATTTTTGACGTTGAAACTTGTACTCAAGTAGGAGAATATAAAGGTAAACTTTCACCTAAAGATTACGGAAACGTACTTGTAGGAATAGCTACAGAATACAACCAAGCACTTTTAGTAGTTGAAAACGCAAACATAGGATGGGCTACAATAGAGCAGATAATGGAAAGACAGTATAGCAACTTATATTATAGCTCTACCTCTCAAATGGAAACAGTAGAATCATATATGTCTAAATTTGAAAGAGATAAACTAGTACCTGGATTTACAATGTCAGTCCGTACAAGACCACTTGTTATAGCTAAAATGATAGAGTATATTAGGGAAAGAGGTGTTACTATACAATCTAAGAGGTTGATAGGTGAAATGAGAGTATTCGTATGGAAAAATGGAAAACCACAAGCACAGACAAATTATAATGATGACCTACTAATTTCATGTGCAACAGCACTATACGTTAGAGATACAGCATTAAGACTGAGACAACAAGGTATGGACTTAGCAAGAGCACAACTATCATCCTTTCATAATCTTAACGCAAAAAACAAAGCTGTAATGAAATCAGTTGGAAGTCAGCAAAATAATCCTTATCTTATAGATAATGGCTTTGGTGAACAAGAAGATATATCTTGGTTATTATAAAGGAGCTATTTATAATATATACTGAATCAAAATATTCATTGAATGGCAGATAAATCATTATTTGGAAGACTACAGAGATTATTCTCTTCTGATGTTATAATCAGAAATATAGGCGGGACTGAATTAAAGGTAGCTGATATTAATCAAATACAGACTACTGGAAACTTTGAAACTAATTCATTAGTGGATAGGTTTTCTAGATTACACATATACAATAATAAAAACTTATTTAATCCTAGTATTAACTACCAAACTCTTCGTATACAGTTGTATTCTGACTACGAAGCAATGGATACAGATCCTATTATTGCATCAGCATTAGATATACTTGCCGATGAAGCTACATTAAAAAATGATATGGGAGAAGTTCTCTCAATAAAATCATCAGATGAAAACCTTCAGCGAGTTCTCTATAATCTATTTTATGACGTATTAAATATAGAGTTTAACTTATGGTCATGGGTTAGAGGTATGTGTAAACATGGAGATTATTTCTTGAAATTAGAAATAGCAGAAAAGTTTGGTGTATATAATGTACTTCCCTACACTGTCTATAATATGAACAGACATGAAGGAGCAGATCCAGAAGAACCCTCTAAAGTATCTTTTACTATTGACCCTAATGGTTTAGCGTCTACTCAAGACCCTAACTACATACCTAATAGAGATAATAACGTTATAGCTTTAGAAAATTACGAAGTAGCCCACTTTAGACTAATTTCAGACCACCAGTACCTACCTTACGGTAGATCTTTTATTGAACCAGCTAGAAAAATATATAAACAACTTACATTAATGGAAGATGCGATGTTAATACACCGTATCATGAGAGCACCAGAAAAAAGAACATTCTTTGTAAATGTAGGTTCGATACCACCAGCAGAAGTTGATCAGTTTATGCAAAAGACTATCAACACCATGAAAAAAACTCCTTATGTCGACCCAAAAACAGGTCAGTATAATTTGAAGTTTAACATGCAAAATATGATGGAAGATTTCTATATACCTGTCAGAGGAGGAGACGCTTCTACAAGAATAGAAACAACCAAAGGGTTAGACTACGACGGAACAAACGATATACAGTACCTACAAGCTAAAATGTTTGCTGCCCTAAAGATACCAAAAGCATATTTTGGGTACGAAGGAGACTTAAGCGGTAAAGCTACTTTAGCAGCAGAGGATATTAGATTTGCTAGAACAGTAGAAAGAATTCAAAAAATAGTTGAATCAGAATTAACCAAGATAGCTTTAGTGCATCTATATACTCAAGGATTTACAGGTGAAAGTTTAACAAACTTTGAAATTAAACTTACTAATCCATCAGTAGTATACGAACAAGAAAAAGTAGCTCTCTTAAAAGAAAAAATAGATTTAGCAAATCAAATGAAGGAATCTAAAATGTTCTCCACAGATTATATTTACGATAATATATTTAACTTATCTGAGGATCAATACAATGAAATGAGAGACTTAGTTCGTGAAGATGCTAAAAGAACATTTAGAGTTGCACAAGTGGAAGCAGAAGGTAACGATCCTGCTAAATCCGGTAGATCTTACGGAACTCCACATGATCTAGCATCTATGTACGGTAGAAGAGCAACTTCTACGGAAAAAGGAGGTGGACCTGGTAGCGTTCCTCCTGGATATAACGAAATTGGACCTGAAGGAGGAAGACCTAAAGAAAAAGCTTCAATATACGGCACTAACGCAGACCCTATGGGAGGAAGAGATAGATTAGGAGTGCATGGTATGCATGGTGGATTTGAATCTGATAACGAAAACGTAGCAGAAACCAACACTACTAAAGCTCAATCTATATACCACCAAATAAAAAATTCCTTTAAGAATGACAAGGAAATGATATTTGAAGAACAAAAAGAAACACCTTCTAAACTATTAGATGAAAATCAACTTAAAGATTTAGAGGACTAACCCATATTTATATATAGTAACCGTATATTATGAAGATAAAACATTCAAAGTTTAAAAATACTGGTTTAATCTACGAACTGTTAGTTAAACAAATAGCTGTTGATACATTGTCAAAGAATGAATCATCCGCAGTAGGTATATTAAAAAAGTACTTCGGCGGGAATACTGTGATAGCAAAAGAACTTAAACTATATGAGTATATACTTAAGAACAACAGCTTATCAGAAGCAAGAGCTGAGACAGTTGTTTCTACTATAACAGAGATTTCGAGGAAGCTAAATCAAAAAGCCCTTAGAGATTTAAAGTATAAACTAATTGCTGAAATCAAAGATAAGTATAATATTGAAGATTTCTTTGCGATTCAAGTAAGAGACTACAAACCATTAGCTGCTCTATACTGTTTATTAGAAGCACAGAATAATGACACACTGGTAAACCCAGAGTTTTTAGTTAATAATAAACTTACAATATTAGAGCATTTAACTTCTTCAGAAGTAAGTAAAGAGTCTGTGAAAGACACATTAATTGAAGAATACTCTAAATACGATAAAGACTTAAGATTATTAACATATAAAATATTACTAGAGAAATTTAACTCTAACTACAAAGATCTTTTACCTGAACAGAAAAACATACTTAAAGAATTTATAACTTCAGTAAATTCTAAAACAAGACTAAGAACATTAGTTAACGAAGAAGTTGAAAAGATAAGAAAGGAAATAAATGACTTGTCAAGTAAGATTAAAAACGAAGTAATAAAAATAAAATTAGAGGAAGTAATTAAAGGAATATCAACTTTAAAGAAAACTGATAAAATAAACGATAACCATCTTATTAATTTAATGCAATACTACGACTTAGTAAGTGAAATGCGTAAACTATGAAACGTAGCAAGCTAGTTAAAGCAGTAAGAGAGGTGATTGAAGAACTAAGCACGACAGCTGGAGTAGGTGGCTATCAAACTCCATTTGCTTTTAACAAGAGTAATGGAAAGAACAGAGCAACTAAACAAGCCGAAAGACTTGGTTATAAAACTGTGAAACAAAAAAAAAGACCTTATAACACTAAAATGTTTGATTATCTAGATGAAAACGTTAACTGAAAAATACAGAGGAGTACTAAACGAAACTTTTAACAAAGGTCAATTCGTTAGAGATGCTCGTATGGCATTGCCAAATTTAATATCTCAATTCAATGGATTTGAAGATACCGTACAGATCCTGAAACAAAAAGGAATGATCTTTGAAGCTCCAAAAGAAAAAGCAAAAGAAGTACATAACCTTTCTGATGAAGCGATAAGAAGAGGTATTGATTATGAACTTGAAGCTATGGGATTAATGTCTCAAGACAAAATATCTGACGAAGACCAAAGTAAAGCTAAAGATAAAGCCGTAAAGAACTTAGAGAAAGATTCTCTACACTACTTAAATTTAATTTCTGGAGAATCTACCAAGGTAGACAAGCACGACAAACCAGTCGAAGTAAAAAAAGGAAATGAAGTAGATACTTTTAACGGTATGAAAAAAGCTGATTTAAAAGAAAACTATACCAAAGAAAAGTTACTGAGAAAATTAGGTGATGCTGACGATGCAATAATTCAAACCGGTGATGGTAGAGAGTTAATAATATATAACCCAAATTCTAATAACGACGATAATGCTGCAATGTGGCATGACGATACTGTATTTGCTGTTGACCAAGATGGACAAGAAGAAGAAATAGATTACAGAGATATAGGATTAGTAATGGTAGAGGACTTAGCGGAAGCAGATGCTATACCTACTGAACCAGGTGTACCAGGAGAAAGAGCTTCTAACCATGATAGAAAAATGGCTATGAGAAAAATCATAGACTATTTAACCGTAGTAGGACATCCAGATTCAGGTCACAGAGTAGGTACCCAAGATGCAATTGATTTTATTAAAACCCATAAAGACGATATCTTTAACGGTGATATAGATTTTAATGATATTAACGATGTATGGCATAACTACGATGAATATGAAACTATCAATAGAGATATACCAGAAACAATTGAGATAAAGCAAGAAGCTATGTCTGATCAACAGATGAAAGATATAGAGAAATATGGACAAGAAGATAAAGTAGTTAAGGTGTTTAAACCTGGAGATAAATTTTCTGCAGATTTTGATTACGAAGGAATGTTAGAGTTTGGATTAAAAGTAAGACTTAATACACCTATCAACACCTTACAAGCTTTGTTTGACTCATTTGAAGATGTAAATTATCACTCAGAAGGAAGCCATTTATCTTACGCAATAGATGCTATAAAAGAAAGAGACAAAGTTGAAGCTTTAGATCATTTAAGAAGCTTTAAAAAAGCAATTAAGAATACATTAGTAAGTTTTAATGAAGGAGCAGATCCTAATAGGAATCAACTAGAAGAAACAGAAGCAGTAATTGATGAAGGTAGAGGAGATTTAGACACTATCGTAAGAGTTATTACTGATATGGCTAATGAAGATGGTACAACAACTAAAGAAGCAGCTTTAGAAGTAATAGAAGCAATTAGAGATGCTTATATGATAGATGCTTACGACGAAGGAGTTGTTAATGAAGGAAGAAAATCTAAAACATACGGCAAGATATCAGAAGGTAGAAGAAAAAAATCTACTGGAGGTAAAGTTGTTACTGAAAACGATTACGAAACTGGAGGATATGTTCAAAGTATGGGACCTTTATTTGATAAAGGTGTTAACCTGTTAATAAAAGCTTGGGAAGAGTGGAAGATGGGTCCGATGACAGAACCAGGTATGGTAGAGTTTGCTAAAAAAGACGTACTTAAATATTTAGAAACTCAATTTATGGTTGAGAATCTAGAAGAAAAGAAAGGAAAAGATCACGATAAAGATGGAGATGTAGATAAAGATGACTATATGGCAGCAAAAGACGCAGCTATTAAGAAGTCAATGGGGAAAGATGAGATCGTAAAAGAGAATATTAAAGCAATAACATCTAAAGTATTAGAAGAAGGAGTCATAAACGAAGCTGCTACTAATGAATTAGCAAAATTCGCTGAACAATACGGAGGATTTTCAGGTATGAAACAAGCTATTATACAGCTCCAAGATCTTGTCACAGATATAGAAGCATATTACGATAAAACAAGAACTAAAATACAGAAAGTATACGATACATTGGGCGATATTAGAAATGAAGAAGGTTTAAAAGTAGGAGGCTTTCTAGCTCCTTCAATCGAATCAGCATTTAATAAAGACCTAAGACCAGTTACCAAATCAGGATTTACAAAAGGCTTAGATCAACCTAAAGTTAAAGTAGTATCTCAAAGAGATATAGACAGAAACAATTCAGGTGAAGCTCCACTAGGGGAAGATGAAAAACCAACAGTATTTTCACCTCCTGTAAATGGAACATTAAGAGAAAGCAAAAACAAATAACATGGCACAACTATTAATAGAAGTAACACCATTTAACTCTATACTTAAGGAATCAAAAGAGAAACCGGGAGTATATGAGGTTGAAGGTATTATGCAAAGAGCAGTATCAAAAAACCAAAATGGTAGGACTTATAGTAAGGCTATATTAGAAAGAGAATCAAAAAAATATGTAGAAGAGTTTGTTAAGAACGGTAATGCGTTCGGAGAACTTGATCACCCTGAATCTCCAATTGTCTCCTTAAAGAACGCCTCTCATATAGTAAAAGAGTTATGGTGGAAAGGAAACGACCTTATGGGACGTGTAGAATTACTAAATACACCAGCAGGAAATATAGTAAAAGAGATAATTAAAGCAGGACACACGATAGGTATTTCATCTAGAGGTACTGGATCAGTTAATCAAACTAACGAAGGTACTTTAGAAGTTCAACCTGACTTTGAATTAGTGTGTTGGGACTTTGTATCTAATCCTTCTACTCACGGAGCATTCATGAATCCAATTACCCTACAAGAAGGTAAAGCGAATATATCTAAATATAGTAACTTAGATTCTATAATCAACGATATACTAAGAGCATAATGAAACTATCTGAACTTATTTTAGAGAGTGATGAAACTCAACTAGGAGCTGAATTGGCAAAAGCAATAGAAGCTGAATTTGGAGAAGACGGAGATGTTAATGAAGTAATAACCACAGTCGGTATACTATCATGGGCATTAGCTTCTAATACAGTTTTAGATATACTAGGGAAGTATGCAGCAAAAGGGTTTAAAAAACTGGGTTTAGAAAAAGCAGCCAATAAAGCTGATGCCGTACATAAATGGGCACATAATAATGAAGTTAATATAGTAAAAGCAATTAGCGGTTTTATGAAACCATTTATAAAGGATGAAAAAAAGAGACAATTAGTTGCTAAAGGATTATTTATTGCTATGTTAGCAGGATTAGGTGTAAAAGCCGGAATAGGTGCCTTAAATGCTCTAAGAGGAGCAAATGTAGCCACAGCTACAATATCAGCAGTCAAAGCAGCACTTAAAGGAAGAGACATCGCAGTTGTTGGCGCTGAAATAGCAGGTGCAGTAGCAGCATCAGCATAATTAACAAGTTTTATTTAGTTTTTCAGAAAACGTATATATTTATATAAGAATATACAGTGATCTATACTGTATTAAATTTGTATAAACTTTCCTATTACGATTACAATAATCGTAGAAATCAAACAAAATTATTAAAATGGCAAACAAAGATTTATTCAAGCAAGCTATTGCTGAAGCTAAATCTATTAGAGAAGCCGCTATCGCTAACGCTAAGGAAGCTTTAGAAGAGTCGTTAACTCCACATCTTAAGGATATGTTAGCTGCTAAACTTCAAGAAATGGATGATTCATCTGTTGAAGAAGAAGTAGTAAACGAAACTGAAGATGTAGAAGAAGCTGTTGAAGAAACAGTAGAAGAAGGTAACTACTCTGACGAAGACAACGAAGCAGGAGCTATGGAGGAAATCGAAATAGAAGAAGCAGAAGCAGAAGACGAAGCAGAGGATGATTCAGAAGAATCTGAAGACGAAGCTG
>Ga0115102_10226762_pt1 | contig 11479 bp, 16 predicted proteins | sample MBTome_5_FD_89644 | JGI IMG/M metagenome (GOLD analysis project Ga0115102, IMG submission 89644) | Marine eukaryotic communities from Pacific Ocean to study complex ecological interactions - MBTS_5May14_M2_3um Metatranscriptome... | ecosystem: Environmental > Aquatic > Marine > Oceanic | place... | reverse complement strand
GTGCTCTCACCGCTCCCGTTGGGCAAGGTGACATGTGTGATTCGCCGGCTCATGTCGTAACCGTCCTCATTTGTTGATTCCTAACCTACAGGTGTTTCCACTGCTGCAGGCACCCCGGAGTCAACAGGTGGCGAATCTTTGCCACCTTCAGGAGTACTCTCCATCTCATTATTATCTCTGGAAGTAATGTTCGCAATCTCATCGTCTGTGATATTACACAATAGATGCGTTAACTTGCGGACGTTCATGCGTCGTTCACACTCATGTGAACCATCATGCCAGACTTCGGAGATGAGGATATCTTCTCCATCGATCTTGATGACATGTGCTTGGTGCTCCGTTGAAACGGATAGCACTACGCCATTCTCAGCTGAACCCAGTGTCTGCGGCTTCATCATACCGGTCGTCCCATCAAGCGTCATGCTTTCTTGGACAATCTCAGCTGATGCCACTTCTTCTGTGAGGGCTTCGAACTTTTCGTCGACCTTGTCCTCAATGTGGGACTCGGCGTTACGCAGCTCGTCTTTGACTACGTCCTCTAACATCTCGGAGTTGCCGGCCAATCGTTTTGCGAGTGGTGTCGGGCCCCCTACCGATGATAGAGTTGATGTCCGCCTATCGAGGTAATCGATAAACCGTTCATCTGTTGTAACGATAGACCAAGAGGTACTACCGATGTAAAGGATTTTGGAATCGCCGTTGGGTTCTAGCAACCGGCCGGCGTTGGAGTCGAGTTCCGGAATGTTTAGTTCAATCCGGATTTGTTCAATGTCTTGTGATTTCATATCAAGCGCTCCTGTGCGTTGAATGGGTTAAATACGTCAAGATCGGCACCCCATGCCTTCTCAACGTGAGAGAGATGTTCGGGACTGAGGATGTCCGTCACAATGTATTCACTTTCTTTCTGGGGATCGAGCTCGATCGTATGGTGTTTGAAGAACTCATTAAGGGTTTGGGTTCCCACAGCGATACCACCCAACATGCCAAGGATCTCCGGGGAGTACGCCTTGTCAATGTCACCTTGAGTAGCACCAAGAAGCCAGTCGCCGAAAGATGCGCCTGACTTAGCAGCAGCCTGACCAAGCACACCAGACGATAGATCCAACATCATCTGTTGCCAAGTCACGCCGAATCGTTGCCGAAACAGCGGCTGTAGATCTTCGAGAGCCTCGAATGCATGGGGATGTCCAATCAATGATTCGACATTCGTTGCGACGGACAATCGGATGACCTCTTCTGCAGATTTGGGTCTTTCACGAAAGAACAAGTTCTGCAGGAATCGCGATAACAATCGGTAGGCCCTCCGCTCTTTCCGATTAATTATCTTCATCAAGAAGACAGGATCATCACCGATGGTAAGAGGCAAACCGAAAACTGTTCGAGATAGAAACTCGAAGAGCTCACGATCAATCAGCTTAACAGCCGCTCCGAATACAACAGAATCATCACCTTGAAGGTAAAGCTCCAGTGCACCGTTATTGATCATATCTTCTACCTTCTTCATCGCTGCAAGCAGAGGAAGGTCCTTTGTATTACTCATAGACCGCGCCAAGCAGTAGAATGAGTTCATAAGGTTAATGAATGTGCCATCTGTGACAGTTAGCACCGAACCGGAAATCGTCACACCCGTCCTAGGAAGATAAGAATGACCGTAACGATTGTTGCGGACAAATACCATCTCCGGAGTCTCGCCTGTCGCCTGTACTGTAACGGCGGAGCTCGATGACTCGAAGAAGTAACCTTCTGTCGGTGGGCAGATGATCGGCATGATTGACATCTGCTTGTATGATTCAATCAATTTTGATCGCAAATCGTCAGGCACCTTCTCTTTACGCAAAATTGCGTCATAGAGTCGAGCCATGCTTTTCTGCAGTCTAAAGTTGACTGATAAATCATAGGCAGAGTAATCCCAGTTCATCGCTCCGGTGTTTGGCCCGAACATTGCCAGTTGTTCGGGTTTCAGGCCGCAGTGAGGAAGTCCGTACATGTAAGCTTTCGCATACGCACCGAGTGGACGTAGGAAAGTATTAATGTATGTTGGAAGTCCATATACACCACGCGATCGTGCAAAGTACCCTTTCGAGACACCCACAGGATCACCTGACACAATGTCGCGGGATACAACCGGTTTACGGTTAGGACCTGACCTTCTAAACAACGTTGCGGAGAACAACGAGTGAAAGGGCAAACCCAGGGCCTGAGATAAATCCCAAGCCGCATCCATGATCGTACCTCGTTGACGTGCACTCACACCAGTTGAGATATGCCAAAGCAAATCATCGTTGGATTGAGCCCAAGTCGGCGAACCATGATTCGTGTTCTTGCGATAACGATAATTCATGATGCGCTGAGGACGCGATCGCCTGAGGACGTAGTCGATTACAAAATCTTCCACTGTCTTCAAGTCTTTCTCGGAGATGGACATCTCCTTGCCATTGAGGGGACTGGTTGCGACAAACCAACCCTCTTCTACCTGTGATAGAGCACCGAACTTGTCGTACTGCTCAACCTCCGTTTCCCACTGAAACCAACCGTTGGAACTCCAACGATTGGCTGTGTCGATAGCACGATCAAAGCTATCGACACTGTCAACAAAAGCTGACTCAGTTTTACCGCGTTTGTAACGAGCGATGGTACCCGCTGCCGTTTCCGCCATGGCACGGCTTTGCGGCAATACGAGTGCATCGTTCGTCATGTAGACGGTTTCTGCGGGAATCGGTTCCACGTTCAGCTCAGGTGTTATAACACCGTAACGAGCCCACTCATTGTAACGTGGAAGGTTATCCTTCCTGCGTGTCGCTCCCACACTTATGGATAAAGTGGGGAGAGACACAACAGGATCGATTGACCCCTTAGGCGTGAAGGATACCCATGTTTTGTTTAAGTCTTTGTTCAAAACTGGGTTCTTCCACCACTCCAAAGGGATCAAAAGTCCCTGTTTGATCAATCTGTGGCCGGAGGTGCAATATCACCAGCGACAGCGACAACCTGATCAGGGTTGACAGCTGCTGCAGGTGCTGGTTCAAGCCACGAATAAGGCGTAGCCTTTGCCAGTTCAGCTTCCACAAGCATCGGGGCAGGGAGTCCGTTTTCCAGAATCCCAATGTACGACTCATCAAGAATCATACGATACGCACGATACATCTCGTAAGGCGTGAAGCTGTTAAACGTCATGTCCTCACGAAGATAAGTGATACCTACTTCGAACACACCGGAACGCTGAATGTCCACCCGAACGCGGAACATCTTCGGTGAATAACCGGCGATGATCGTAACGCCCTGAAGAATGTCCTGACCCATTGTGTTCTGGTTAGGAACAGCAGGATACGGAACCATCGGGTTACGGATTGTCATAGCATCGTCAAGGAAACGATTCATCAGAGACGACTTGTTAGACGGGATACGCAGATAATTCTGGGTATCGACGTTCAAACTCATCGAATGGAAGATCGTAACAACCTGCTCGATGTTACTGATGTAACGAATGTCGATTTCGTTAAGATCAGAGTTCTCGAGGTACGCGAATGGCGATGTGACTGTCCAACCCCAGGTGAGACGCTGACCCATGTACTCCGACAGACCAGTGGTGTTAACCATGGGCTGAAGGTGAAGACCATCGGTGATAGTCAGCACGGGCTCGGCCGCAAATGGCACAGGCTCGGGAGCGAACGACAGGATCTGGACTGCTCTTGTGCGGAAATCGGAAGGACCGATCTGCTTTGCCATCAGCATGATGGCTTTAAGCATGGCACGCATTTGATCCATGTCGATCAGACTTGGAGAGACGTGACCAGTGAAAGGACCCATCTTGTGCTGTGGCAGAACAGGGATCTGCAACATCTTGAGCATGGACTCAAAAGACTGCAGTTCCTGGAGGTCTTCAGTCTTCTTGGGCAAGTTGAGCTTGAGATACTCAAGGGACAACTCATCCTGAAGAGTGGTCAACATCGTACCGAAGTAGGATGTCAAGAACGACAACCGGTGCAACATCGCGAGACGTGCCAACACGATACGAACCTTGTTGTAACGCATGTACGGGTAGTACTTGGATGCCGAAGCGATATCACCCATGCTAGCAAGAGCAGGGAACATCTGTTCGAGACGCGCTTCCCAGATCCGGAAATAATCCAGACGCTGGTAATCATGAGTTAGACCCATGTAATGCGTCGCAGCGCTGTCAATGGATGCGCCGGTCGGCATCGCAAAATGCGAAACCAGATCGTGCATGATATGACTGCATCGTACCTGAATATCCTGCTCATCGACGGTGAGGTCAGTGAGCCCACAGTACTGCAAGAATGCGTACGTGTGCGTATTCTGAATGGGCACGAACTCCGTCAACATGAAGTCAGCCAGGGGACCAACTGCTAGGGACGGATCGACACCAGCTTCAGCCAGGTTGACAGTTGCAGCGGCGATATTCGCTACTACATACCTGGTCTGACCGCCTGAGTCTGGAATTTCTTCCTGAACAAAGGCAACAGGAACAGCGTCAAGACGACGGTTGTTCTCCGCATTGTTGTTGAGTTCGCGTTTTGCAAGCGCAATCTCAGCAAGCGGGTTGGTGGGGTACAATGCACCAACACCACCAGGAACAGTGGTTTCAGCACCAGACTGGCCGTTAAGGACAGTGGAGCCGATTGTCTGAATTCGCAAGCGAATGGCAGGGTACCGGGTGAATGGCAAAACATTGCCGAGAAGGTTAAGGCCAACACGAGTATCGGTTGACAGTTGAGCACTAACATCGCCGAGAGGTTTAGTGTTTACAAGGGATTGTCTTAGTCTAAGCATGAGACATTACTCCGTTTGTGAGGTTAAGTGGTAGATCAGAGGACACGTAATACTACCGTTGACGAGTTGAGGATGGTGAGTTCGTGTCAACTCACCGAAAACGGATAAAAGGTGGAAGTCTTTATTCTCGGCGCTTCCTTTCCGCTATACCTAGGTCTGACCAGCGATGTTCTGCACCAGGCCGAGAACTGAGTTCCCGAGCTGAAGAAAGATCGCAATTACAGCTACCACAAGTCCGATAACAATGACTGCTGCGATGACGGGACCTAGAGAGATCGCGCCAGCGGCGGTGTCAAGTGACGAACGTGCAGAATCCTGCGATGCACGAGAGATGACAGTAGAGGACGAGCTGTCCTCTCCAAATCCAAGACCCGTCCAGTCTGACTTCTCAACTGGCACTTCGTAAGAAATACCAGCCATCATTCCGCCGTAACCGGCTTCATAAACGTTTCTAACCATGATTGCCTCCTAGAGCAAGCCGTCGGCTTCCGATGGCATAGCATCAGTAGCTGACTGGTTGATGGACTGTTCGCCAGACCGGTTAAAAGGAACGCCAGCCGCTTCACTCGCTGCTGCGAGCATAAGCTGGTAAGCAGCTACGAACACGCCCGCGATTACCACGAGCCAGCTACCCTGACCACGAAAGGACCAACCCAGGCCAAAGGCACCGAGCAAAAGTCCAAATACGCCGTTGGACATACCGACGACGAGAGCGAGAATGAGCACCACTGCATTTAGCAGAGGATACGCCCATTTTGGGAGTGTTGATACCGAGGCCTGAAACTTCTCGCCTGCCGCGGCACCTCCCTTGAGTCCGACGGTCAATAGCGCCAGGCTCAGAAGAAGAAATGACATTTTATGTCTCCTGATTGAATGTTACACACGCCATTTAAACGTGTTTGGATGAACGAGACTCCACTTATTGGATGTAGTCTCAGTGTATACTTGAAGGTGAAGGTGTCGACCAGCCGTTGGTCCCTGCCTACGTGTTGCAACTGTTCCCGTATTACCAGCGAAGCCAACACAAAATCCACGAGGGATGTATTGACCTTTCTGATAGGCATAGTACATATAAGCACCCTCGGTCGCAGACCGAGGCCACAAAACAGGACCGTACCTGTCGGTAGTCGCAGGAATCAATGCCTCATACATCAGCAAACCGCCGACGGATGAACCAAGGACACCGCGAAAACCGAATTTAACAACGGGTTTCAGTATTCCAGCGCTGGTCAACGTTCTCGTCGCAACGATTTCTAATCCCGTACCAACAACCGCTTCTGCTAACAGAGCGGCCATCTTATCGGAAGTATCATCGTCAATTATGACAAGTTTGTTGGCAGCAAGCGTCCCATAGCCCTGAAGCCAATTCGCACTGATAGTGGGAAGTGGAAACCCATCTGGACCTCTGGTCTCTGTGAACCAGTGTTCAAAACGATCACCAAGCCTGGATGGACCAAGACTGAGTGATCGTTGTGAATTAGCGATCCGATTCATCTGATTTAACCACATGTAGTTGTAAACCACAGGTGGATCGCTCATTGCGTAAGTCAGATAATATGGGGCAGGGGTATTAGCACGGGGGTAGCCAATCGTGGTTGCAGGTGTCGACAAACCCCTCGACCCACCAACACCTGTCGAAATGCGCTGGTCACAAATACCGAGATGCACGTATTTTACACGTACTCTCGAACTTGTGCCATCCCATTTCTCCATCGGTGCGGAAGATTGAAGGGTGACGTACCTGTTACCACTGTTGGCTTTTCCACAACTAATGACGGTACCGGCAAACGGAGCTCTCAGTGCGCTGAAAGGACCATTGTTCACCATGCCACCGGCATTGATGTCGAAACCACTGTGTCTGTAAGTGCAGTCTGATGAACGGCAAAAGTCTCCACGACCAGGTGGTCGCTTCAACTTGCCGATAACACCAGACTGAACATCAGTCAGTTGTGCTGGACTAGCCGCGTAGTAGGGATGAAGGCAGATCCTCTTTAAGATGGGATCTGCCATACTCTACTCCGGCGGAGCGGGGACACCAGAAGTCGCGGGTGCTGCTGGACCACCATCAACTGGTGGTGTCACAACGACAGGTGCCGACGCTGTAGTCGGGGTGCTCGACTCGATCAGACCGAGAGCTGCTTTCACCAATGCCTGATTAAGGGCAACGGCGGCCAGAGTAGGCGCAGAAGAGCGCTTTCTATAGGCTGGCAGATCTTTGTAGCACATGGAAGCGATTGCGTTCTTGAAATCAAGAAAGCTTCGCTCGCAAGTACCGGTCATGACCCAGGCAATGTATTCCTTCTGCATCATGCGCGTATCACGCATGAGAGCAGGATCACATGGAGTGTCTTCAACACAGAGAACTTCTCTTGCGTCAGAGACGGAGCCTTCGAGTGCCTGAATATCCGAAGGGGAGATGCCCTGTCCAACCAAAGCCGCGAAGATATCATCGTAAAATGACACTCCGAGAGCAGTGGTTCCAAGGGCGGCTGCTGCACGTCCAGGGTTACGGGCGATCTTCGCACCAGCTGTAGTAACAGCGGTGCGAACGGTCTTTACCGTAGTCGAGTTCGTGAACAGTCGGGACATGGCATTCCACATACCGGTTGCCCCAGTACGTGCTAGTTGGGTAGTAGCTGACATGTTTTACTCCTATCGGTTGATGCGACGTGCGGGAGCCATCCCGTTTCGCATCAATCGGTTAATGTTGAAGGTTTCGATATAGCGCTGGTACTCAAGAGTATCAGTGAGCTGAATTGGGTAAGCGGTTACAAGTGTGTTCGGAGAAGTCGAGTTCCACTTGATAGTGACCTCGGTCTTTCGGAATTCACCTGCACCAACTGCAGCACCAGTTCCACCACTATCTGGAAGAATGTGGAAGGGCTGGTAAACATACAGACCGTTTTCAAGCTGAGCAGAAGGATGCCAGTAGAAACTGGAATTCTGAACTGCTGACATGGCTACGGTAAAGGTGTCAGTACGGAATGTCTGAGCACCAGCGGCCGATTGTCCACCTGAAAGATAGTAATCAGTAACGTACTCAATCGTGAAATCAAGTGTTCCTGGGTTACCAGCCTGTTCTGCCTGTACTTCAATACGAAGTGCGACAAACTTGCTTGCCTCAGTGCTGATGTAGGAACCAGTGTTATTAGCTAGACCATCCAAAGGATGGACGATCTTAACACCGTTTACACCGTTGGAGGACTTTGCTGGTACAGCAAGATTCGGAATTCCCTTGAAAAGAAGGGTCTTTCGAATCTCAGCTGCCACTTCACTCGCACGCTGTGCAAAATGAACTGGAGCAAGACGCTCGATCTGAGAGAACCGCGTGTCAGCAGCGACACGAGGGAAGACGGTGGCGTTAGAAGCCACCAAGGCACCCCGATTAAATGGGAGGCCAGTGTTTGAACGGTTAGACATTGTTTGTCTCCTTTTGTTTTGTTGAATTGGAAGATTTTGCTGTCAGAGCTTTCGCCTCTGCTAGCGTGTCCTGCTCACGAATGAGCGGGGCAAAGATGCTGGCTACAAAGCCAATCATAATAAGCGAAGCGAGAGCTATCGCTGCGGGCGTCTTACGAAGAAACGCCCATGCCATCGTTTCGGTAACAGATGGCGGGATTGAAATGGGATTAAGCATTTCGACTCCTGGGTTTGGGGTTAATCAGCTTCACCAAAGAAGAAGTCACCAACGTTTTCCAACCACCCGTCATTGTCTGGATCGTTGTTGCCCCTCTGGAAGATGGCCAACAAAGAAGCGACTTTGTCACGAATAGCTCGAATTACGTTTGCAATTTCGGAGATGAAGCGGAGGATGAGGACTAGTGGAATGCAGAGAAGCCCGAAAGCTATCGCTGCACCCACGGCATACGCAAGAGGAGGAAGCACTTCAGTTGCGCCCTCGTAGACAGACTCCGCTGCTTCACGAGATTGATCAGCAATCTTTTGAGCAGCGGCGCTGTCTTGCGTTCGTTGGATATCAGCTACGTCCTGCCGGTCGAACAGGTCTTTAGCTGTGAACTTATCAGCACGGTAAGTCACTATGGACTACAGAAGCTTGAAGTTACGACCAGCTAGCTGAGCAGCAGTACCGGTCGAGACTTGACGTCTACGACTAAAGTTTACGCCGCTTTCAACACTCCGGAGAGGGTTGTCAGACAGACGAAAACCATCAAAGGCAGCAGAACGACCGCTACTGTCGGATGATGGTGTAGTTTCTCCAACTTCAGAATCAGAGATCAGACCACCGAATGTGACTGAATAGAAGGTATCCCTGTTGCGATACCTGACGAGAAAGATCGTGCCTACAAATCCAATGAGTAGGCCAACGATAATATAGAGTACATTTTGCATGTTACCCTCCTGTTAAGGTTAGTGTTTAAGTTTGATGATTCTTGAGGTGATGTAACACAATGTGAGGATATCACATAATGTCACCCGCCTCAGCTTCTTGCGTTGCGCGTTCTTGCTTGAGAGCCGCTGCAGTGGCAGCGGTAATCGAATTCTGAAGTTCTGCTTCCGCACGAGAGCGAACAGCATCTGTTGCTGTGTCGGCGGCGCGGACGGCAGAGACCGCAAAGCGGTAAGCAATGACTGCAACTCCCGCAACGATTGCAAGAAATACGAGACCAAACGCAGCCGCCAACGAACGTTGGCGCTTACGCTTTTGATCTGGCGTTTCAAGCGCATCGTTTTCTCTTTTAACTTCTTCATTCATTGATTACTCCTATCACGTTGAACACTAATAGTCCACCGAAAACGATCAACGATAGGCGAAGAAAAGTCTTCATCTGCTCGTTTTGTTCTTGGTAATACGCGTTAAGAGTATCTTTCGAAGTAGCGGCCGCCTGTTTAGAAGCGGTAAGAGAATCTTGCAATGAGTCGAAGCTTAAAAGTGCACCGCAAGATCCACAACCAAAGCCCGATTCATTGGTCGGTTTCGGTTTGTTTGTGTGATTCATGATCACCTCCTGTTGGGTTGAGAGTTATATATCGTTGAAGAATGTCGAGTTCATCCATCGTCATAGGACGTGTTCGACGGGATAGAACGGCAAGGGAAAGCAGCTGTGTCAACCAGATAATGGCTGACACAGCTGCGAATCCCTCGACTACTACCCAAAGTGAGTCGAGATCAAGCACTACTCACCATCACGGATCGCGAGATAGTTAGAGTACCCTGCATAGAAATGCATCAACATGGAGCGACGCTTCGCCTTGGACATCGCTCCCTCTAAGAGAGAACGACCCATGACAGGAGCGTCATCCGTGAATTGCATCGTATGCAAGGACGAAACCATGCTAGCGATCAGCATGTGGTGTGGAATGTGCGTCGATCGTCCTCTTCGTTCCTGTGCCCAGACGTAAGAGTCATGGAACATGGAAAGAGTACGTGAACCGAACTCCTGTTGAATCCACAAAAGTGTGTTCACCAGGATGCCGAGGGTGTCGAACACAGCGTCAACTGCATCGGCAGCTTTGTGAGAGAAGATGGCAGTCTGCATCTCAGTAAGCTCCTCGTCCAACCAAATGCACGACGCAGACAGAGGACCAACCCACAAGGGATCGGGACCATCGGCTGAGAAGGAAGAGGTTGTAAGTTCATCACCAACAGCGAGATCGAACTCAAGATGTGCTCCGATACCACAGTCAGGGCACATGTACGGTACGTCATCACCATTATGGAAAGGCAGGTGGAGATCGCCGTTCACGTAACCTTCGACGTAGTGAGTCACTGGTTTGAAAGGTCGAATTGGACCTCCGTTATCCAGGAAGTGGTGACACAGAGCGGGAAAAGAGAAGCCTTCACTCTCAGTGAGATGAGGTGAGTTGTGTTGGTAGTACCAACCAGCTTCTGTGAGTCCGCAATGGGAGCACGTCTTTGCAGAGCTCATTAGCTTGCATATTGAGATAAAGTTTTGGTGATGTTGTTGTTTTGTTATGTTTGGAGGCATGTTAAGTATCCTGTTCGAGGTTAGTTTTGTCAGCGGCTTTGAGGTAAGCACGATGACGGAGAACGAAGCACACAGTATGCACTAACATCGTGATGATGTTGATGCAAGCCGCGAGCCACAGCTCATACGCAAACGAAAGTGCGATGAGGTTAGCAATAATATTAAGAATGGTGAGAAAGCTGGAGCCAAGCGCAAGCTTGTAGCCCTTCGTTGTCAGCGTTCCGCCACCGATGGTGTCGACGACATGGGATGTGACGCTTGACGCTCTGGCCACGAGGGTCAGAGCACCAAGAATCAACGCCCAAGTCGTAGAATCAAACCACACTACTAAGAGTCGTTCTGATCTTTGAATCTACAAGAATCACAGACCATAACGTGTTCAGACGGCGAATCCCAGGATGCGTAACCAGATACCGAAGAATCTTTCTTTCGGCACCAGTCACACTCCCAGATGTCCACTCGATCTTCATCGTAGCACTTGGTGCACAAGGCTCGAACTTCACCAGGGCCGAAGCCGTCCGTCTCGAGTTCGACGTGAACTGTCTGTTCTGGATTGATGGGATACTCGTAAGTATCCGTCTCGATACAGTCACAGAAGTAGAAGCACTCGTAACGTGGTGTGTCGTAGCGTTGTTGCGCGGCAGCTGCTGTGCAACTACCTTTATCATATATACCTGACATGGTATACTCCGTTGTTGGGGTTACAGAAATAAGACAAAAGCCCTTGAGGAGAGCCTTTG
>Ga0115102_10773518_pt1 | contig 11558 bp, 1 predicted proteins | sample MBTome_5_FD_89644 | JGI IMG/M metagenome (GOLD analysis project Ga0115102, IMG submission 89644) | Marine eukaryotic communities from Pacific Ocean to study complex ecological interactions - MBTS_5May14_M2_3um Metatranscriptome... | ecosystem: Environmental > Aquatic > Marine > Oceanic | place... | reverse complement strand
TACTGGTTCAGTACTCGTACTTGTAGTGTAGAGCGAAACTTACGTACATTTTAGAGTGTTGGGTGTCATGCATGGACTATCTTTTATCGGAGAGTAAAAGGAACGGGAGGCTATTAGTACTTTTGAACGTTTTCCATTACACAACCAATCCAATAATACACTATTTTTTCGACGCTAAACAATATTAACTAAGATCCGAGACATTGTGTCGTCGTCGTCGTCGTCGTCGTCGTCATCATCCTTTCAAAGAAGGCCGAAGGACAGCAAAAGGGATCATCCGCATCAGTGGTATGAGATCTTGGATATTTGGCTCAAAGGGCGGCAACAAGGAAGAGGAGAGTGGGACTACCGGCAACCCGTCTGCCGGGGATTCAACCGGAATCGGTTCTAGTCATAGCAATACAAATAATTCTTCCGATGGAGCGGAGACGCAGACAAGAGGGTTTTTCCGAGGAATCGGAAAACAAGATGCCGAAATCGATCGCAGGGTGTCCTTATCGGCACGGAATTTGTGCAGCGGTGTTCAACGAATCGTAATGGCCGCGAAGGGGAAATCGGGCGTGAAATGGAAGGCCGAACTCTTGGTGCTGTTGGGAGGGTCCGACGAGGAACCCCAACAAATACCCGTCGCTAGCGGCGAAACACCCGCCGGTGGTGATACTTCTTCTGGTGTTGCGACTACTCATTGCGACATGGATGTTTTGTTAGCAGCGCCCAAGACGGAGAAGTTTCTCATGCGGTGTCTAGAAAACGAATTGTCTCCGAACATGATACATTGTTTGCGACTGCTGAGGGTCTTGGAGCTGCAGCACGCCGCACAAACCTATAAAGAATACGAAGCCCAGGGCAAGGTCAACCAACCCATAAAACCCATCTCGAGCCGAGCAACCGCAAAGGTCAGCCAATTGCTTTGCACGTTGTGCACGAATCCATCGGTGGGAGAACAACTTCGTCCGCACCTGTTTGGGTTGCTGGCACTGTCGGGAGCGTCATACCCGGGGTCCGGGGTGCACGTCGCGAGGGCGGCGTCGCAAGTCATTACCGCCTTTGCGCAAAATTGTTTGTCGAATAGTTTGGTGCTGTTCCTGCACGATCGAAAGATGATCATTCACATGACGGACGACATTAAGGAACTGTGCGGGACCATGGCGGCGGCAGATAACGACGACACCGGTGGTATGGGAGGAGACAATGGTGGCAGCAGCAATAGCAACTTTTTGAGTTTGTACGGCTCCGATGCCGAGGCAGCGGGGTTGTGGGCAATTTCCTTATCGACTGTGGTGAATCTGGTCTACTACTCGTGTCGCCACGATTGCCAGGAGCTCGTAACCGATTTTGAAGCAGCAAACGGTTACCAGGTATTGAAAACGGCAATTCTTGAGTCGAAATCCATGCACGGGAAAAAGTTAATGGAACTGCTACCCTTGCTAGCAAGCTGTCAAAAAAGTATTGAAACGGATGACAATACTAGCAAAGGTGTGGGCGGCACGGACAACCATTCCGAGGACTCAAACGAGGGCCCAAACATGGTAATTTATTCTATTTTCGAGGAAATAGCTTGCGAGTCTATTCCCATGCTTCAGATGTATGCCGAAGAAAACGATTGGGAAAAACCAGAAATTACAAACGACGAGCAGTGCCTAAGAGATTTGACAAACTTTTCTCTACGGGTTGCCAACAAATCCAGATTTTCTTCTCCGGGATCCCCCACTACTAGCGACGCGCCAAAAACTTTCGATATCGTCACGGACCTTTTACTGTCGGCCCTACAGCTGTATTCGGAACACGTCGAAAACTACGACTTGCTAGAAGAACATTGCCATTTTCTGACGTTCTATATACTAGCCTTTCCGACGTTTAAAGACGAAAATCTCAAGATACTTATTTTGAAAACGATTGAATTTGTGGTAACCGGTGTCACAGGATCCAAGGCACTGCAGCCATTCAGTGTGTTGAGCGAAGTATTTGTTGGAATATGCAAAAAGTTGTTAGAGGAATCGTTAAAAAGCAACGCAGATGAAGAGTTGAAAGCGAAAGTCCTGGACGGATTGTTCGCGGATACGGATCTTATCAATGAGTCACTGGAAAAAATATTTCGGTTCGACGGAAAAGTTGGTCCACAAATAATGCAATCCGGTAAAATAACAAGCATGGTGGATAGGATTGCGGATATTTCGCTGAAGGAACTCGAGACCCACAAGAATTCATGGCAAACTACTTTTGAAGACGAAGACGGCATCGTATTCACAGAACCTCCTATCACAACTCCATTCGATACTGTTTGCGCTGCTATTTTGAGGGTGTTCGCATTGGTTATGGGATTCCAAGCGAAACGGGGCGCTCCGTTATTGACAATACGTAGCGACAAAGAAGACCGGAGTATAAACTACCTTTTGATGGCCTCTATCAAGGAACTAGGAGATGAAGCTGTCATTGCAGCATTGAGTGTTTTCCAAGCAATTATAATTTCCCGAGAGAATTTGCATCCACTGATTCTTGACATGGAATTCTGTCTAAAGGTCGTCGATTATTTTACGAATATGATGTCAAAAGCATGTGGTGTACCCGAAGCAGCGAACCAATTTTTGTCGAAGAAGTCACTCGATAGATCCATTGTCGACGAGATCAAATTTGTTCCTGTGCGCAAGTTGAATGCGGTGGTACTACAGCGAATATCTTGGATATGTACCACGTTAAAACATGCGCTAGAATCTAGTAGTAAAGCAAGGGAAGCATTTCGCCTAACCAACGGGTTCAAGACAACGCTAAATATTGTCCTGTCACTCGGTGGATATGCAGCTCAGTTTGAGGACGCGAGTGAAACGTCTACGCTGTTGGATCTCTTTCGGAATCTTCTCGCATTGATTGATGCATCGATAGGTTTTAAGGGTCGCAACGAGGCGAAAGATCTGGAATTTGGATCTCTCATACCGATTGCGTTACCCGCACATACGTTGGTAGATCCAGTATCGTCACAGCATGGACCCTCCAGCCCGTCTACGTCGAATCTATATTATTTGCGATTGAAGTCATTTTACTTGGATCTTGCAATTGCAATCTCACAAACGAAAATAATGGAAAAATCAGAGAATGCTGTTCAAGTGCTGGAGCTCGCCATGTCTCACATGGACCCATCATTCAATTTGACAAAGTTTGATGTCGAAAAGAGTAATAAAGCCCAAATGATGCGCAACCCCGATGCATCCCGACTTGTTCTAGGATTGGTGTTGTTTTTGCCACAAACAGAAGAGGGGGATAAACTTGCCAAACGTGCTTTTGATCAAATTATCCGACTTTGTGACCCGAGCCGTGTTGGAACCACCTTCGCACAAATCGCCAAATGTGGGATGGTCTGGAGCATAACTAATCCGAAAGAATTTGCGCCGATACTTGATGACACTTCTCATCACCTCTATCCACGATTCACACTCCTACTGAGAAAGCTCGCAGGACTTAGCATGTCACATAGTGATTTTGTTTCCGTTATTCGTGGAATAGCAGGTCCTCTTCTCAGAGACGAGAGAACAGATTCAAAAATTCGTCTTCCCGTGATTAGTTCCTCTATTAGACAACGGATAACAAAAAAGTGTGATATAATCGACCCAGATGTATTCGAACAGACAGAAACTGATTTCTGTCGGAGACTTGAATCCCTGTGCAACATAGCTGAAAGAAGTCAAAGAGTTCCATTCTGTACAATGGGTGGTGACACAATCAATACGCTCTCGATTCTACTGCATAAAACGAAGGTAGAAGATCGACTTTACAAGGCCTCAGAAGCTGGAAGACTCAATTTTCTCGAGGTTGATTGTCTTGATTTATCATCGCTGAAACCAGGGGGATTTCTATCTGCCGGTGTAGCTGCGCCTGGTTCCTCTGGTGGAGAAAGAATGTGGACTCCTATGGCTACATCGGGATTCTCTTTTTCGATGTGGTTTAAATATTCCAGGCCCACAGATGACAGCCGTGAGGGAAACATATATTTGTTTGATGTATCTAATCCGACTGCTTCAACAAGTGATGGAAATCACACAACGCAAAGTACAGTTTTTCTATCCGTTTGGTACGATATATTAGCTCAGCGATTCAATGTTGTATCTTCGTCATCTACAAAAGGGGAACCATTGTGTTTTCCGATGTCTTCGCTTATTCCTGGAGTGTGGCACCATGTTCTACTGACTTACACTCCTACTAAGAGAACAATGATGGGGAGAAAATCCTTGGTTTCAATTTATGTCGATGGACGACCTCTGGAAGCAGAGATGAAAATTGAAAGTATCAACATCGCCCCACATGCCCGAGTCTTAGTTGGTGCTCCAAATGCCGTTATTGCATCAAGTGGAATGGTCCGGGGAATGATCCCAAACTGGGAGCTTGGACCCACTCTTATGCTGTCCACGGTTTTAATGGAACTTGATGCAACTGCCATATTTATTTACGGTCCAGATTTTGAAGGATTGTTTTGGGGCGATCGACCACAACGGCTATCGTTATCAGCAACGGGTACTGCAGCCTTTGCGTTGCTATCAGAGACGGGGGAACCTGGTAGTGTAGCAAGCGCTCTTCGTAGGCGAGATATAGCAAGGCTTGAGGCGGCGGGAACTGTTGGATCGCATGATGACAACAATGATTCGCTTGGCTCCCTGGGACTTTTGTGCACTATCCCTCCTGATTGCGTGGTATTTGCTTATCGAGCAAGCACTACGAATCAGAACTTAAGCAGGAACTCTCAAGACGCTTCCTCTCTGAAGAAGAGAAATTGGACAGGGAAATTAGTAAATCTTGCACGAATAAATAATGGCAATGACTGCATCTCTACAGATGCCTCACTTTTTGGAAAAGCGGGTATTGTGAATCCTCGTTGCTTCAAAGATAATATTCAATGGGCAGGAGGACCTCAGATCTTGATGCCATTAGTCTATGCTGCGCCATCAGCTCGGAGTTTGGCACTAACCTTACGTTTATTCCGAGCAAGTACCAATCGCCATCCTCCGAACCTCGAGGCAATGCAGGGAGGTGGCGGATTCCAGGTTCTTGCCATTTTGATTCAGGGAAAGAAGTTCGTTGATGTCAAAATCGTCGAGCAAGCTTTTGCATTTGCCGTACATGGTTTCGTTCCCCCTTCGTCTGATAGCAGCCTCCCAAGTCCTGTAAGTGGACAAGTCCCCATTGCTACCAATTGGGTATTCTCAGATCTTGATGCCATGAAACAACTCCTTCTTAATCACCAAGTGTGGGATTTGAAGAATGCAACTCCTGATTTGCCCTTGCGACTCGTTACATTGGTGAATGGTCTAGTCGGTCAAAAAGCAATGCATAAAGCTTTTAATTCACGTCGTCTACATTTGGTCGGGATAGTTCGATGGACGCTCCATTTAATGATTGAAGCCGCTGAACTATACTCTGCTGGTGAAATTTCTTATCAGACTTCAAAGAAGAAACAGTCGAACTCGAAGGATGAGTTGGACCTTGACGGTGTACCGAACACGTCATCTAATCCATGGTATGTCGAAGCTCCATATATTTATGCAGTCTGCGTAGGCGCAGATCCTGACATTCCATTACTTCAAGCCAGCAAGACTTTACTTCGACGAGTATTGACGTTCATGCTCACTCCTGGTGACCTTGATGCTATTGCTGAAGCTACTATGTACACTGTTTCAATTGGAGCATTCAGTGCAAAAACAAATACAGTGGATAAGCAGAAAGTACAAGATGCTGATTCTGAACCAGAAAAGCTCCTTCCAGGTTCTGTCACGCGAATATATCTTTTAAGACTGATAGAAGAACTGATTGTCGATGGTGTGAATGAGATTGTAGCAAGTGGTGAAAAGAAAGGTGAAGGAGAAGCCGGAAAAGAGCCGATCATTGTCGCTTCCCATGCCGGTGGAGTTGCTAATCCCAATCAAGCATATTTTTCAACAGCTCTACTTGGTGGAAGAATAATGGAAGGCGAACTCCATCCAAAACATCAACAAGCTCAGAACTTCCTTGCCGCATTTGGGAGCATCTTCACACCTGTCTGGTTTGCTGCGCTTTTGGAAGGATGCAATGACGAGGCAACTGCCTCAGCTGTACTCAGGCTTCTAATATTGATGATACAGAGCTCTCCTAACTTCGCTGCTGCATTTGTTGCCAGTGGAGGCTTTGCCCCTCTAGTGATAAGTATTCCGAAGTTTTCGACGTGTTCCACTATCATCATTGCTCTTTTGAGTGAGCTGTTGCACGTATCCATTCTCCATCTTCCTTCCTTTCCTTTGCTCGATGCTTCGCAATTAAACGAGGTTTTCGAGCAAGAAAGTGAATTTTCTGAAAAAGTGTCCATTGCATGCGCCGAATCTACCACGGAGAAATCTGATCCATCGTGCGGAGTCTTTTTTTTACTGGCTGAATGCATTGGACAGAATGTTCAATTGGCTCCTTTTGACAATGAACTCGGCAAGAAAGCGCGGGAGACAAACAAAGCAATTCTTGAGCTATTGAAGCATCGGCACAACCTCTCTCCGGCTTTTCAATCCTTTTGTACAACACAGGCATTTTTAAGGCCCCTAATACATACTATTTGTATGGTTCATGACGAAAGATTTCAAAGGATGCAATCTCAAGCGAAATCGGTTCAATCTGGAATCAAAACAACTAGGCGAGGAAAATTTAGTCGTCGTGGCTCTTTGAAGTATGTTGCGTCCGATTTATCGCCTTTAGAAAGATTTGTTGGAGGGGAAGATGAGCTTGGCTCGGATGCAGGGTATGCAATGGCGCAGCTTATACGAATCATCATTGCAAATTCGGTGGTTGCAGGACCTATTGCTCCACCTTTAGTCTACTCACTATTTTCCTTGTATCCTGACCACGCAATGGTAGAACAAGTTGGCGCGTATCAATTACTTTTGCTTGAGCTGATTAGAGCAACTATTGAGGATGCAGTCGACCTAGGTGAAGCTACTGCTTTGTCAGCCTGTACTGGTCTATGTTCAGTGCTGCTCGACAAAATGATGAGAGGATTCTTTACGTCGGAACTTATCCTCCATACCGTGGCGATGACTCATTTTCTTTTGCAAGGCCTGACTTCTTCCTCATCAATGGCATTCACAAACATTGGTACAGTGGAACGGGCAATGATAACTGCAGATGCTGCCCACATAGCAAGGTTAGCGTGTTTATGTGGAATCAGAAGAAGTCGTCCAATGCGTCGTGGAGATAAGGGAGATTCTGCCTTGCAAGATGCATTGGTGCAGATGACAGCAAAGAATATCAACGAATTGATGATAATTCCGAAAAACTCTAGTCTGAGAAGAAACGCTAGCCTGCACCCAGCTCCGTCAACGAACTCTAGCAAATATCCGTTGTGGATAGCGGCCAATATATCTAGATGCTCACAAGAAGATATTGTCTTGACATACACTGATCTTAGTGGGACGGAAGAGCCTTTGCAACCATTTATCGTTGGATTGATGGCAGAGGTTGCATTTCTTCTTAAAGATGAAAGAGATGTGATACGATTAGCAACTATTAACATCCTTGTTATTCTTCTTCAACAAGGACGGGGACTACTATCAAGTCTTCTCATCAAAGAAGTTAAAACAGCGGACAAACAGGTCGAAACGATTGATGTCATGAATCGAGGAGGCTTCGGTGCCTTGTTAGTTGCCCATGAAGTGGCTCAAGCTTCTGGTTCAGCATCGGCGAACAAAAACTACAAACCTTTTTTCGAGTGGTACGGGAAACACCAAGCCAAAGTCCAAATTATATTTGATGGCATCGAAACTGAGTGTATCCGCATATTCCCTGGACTTACCATGGGTACAAAAACGGCCGACGAAGCTATAGAAATCGAACAAAGGTTGATGTCAATTAAACTAGCTTCTAACGATACAGCCGATAGAACCATAATTGGTGGGCTAGAAAGGTCGGAGCTTGCACAAAGTTCTATTGACAAAACTGGAGAGGGCCATGTTCATTGGAAGCGTCAGGGATTTGATGATCTTGCGTCTGGAGCAATGCACTGGAAATTCTTACTCCGACGGTTGAAAGGTTCATGTTCTATATGGGAAGGCGATACACGTCTGGCGTCAGTTCAAATTTACAGTCGCCATCAGCAGCTGTACACAACTCTAATGGATAAAGAATCGAGCAAAATTGTTGTCAACAAAGATGATGAAGAAGAAGGGCGCGAACTTGTGCGGAGATGGAAACTCGATTTGAGTGAAGGTTATGAGCGACAGCGCCGTCGGCTTCTTCCGAACTACGAATTCCACGGTCTATACAACATAGATGAGGCATTGGATGACGTAGAAGATACTGACCCAAATGCCGTAAAAGATACTGATCCAAATTCCGGGGCAGGTCTTGACGCAGAAACAGCAATACGAAGTTACCCTTCCAAACATCGTGATAGCCAAGGCGATTTCTTCGCTAGTGGGTCAGGTATGGAAGCTACCACTGAATTGCTGAAGGAACTTAATATCAAGAAAGTACATCGTGACACCGATTTTGAAGAAGATTTTGATGATACAGAAGAAGACAGCCAAACACTGGCCACAATAGCAACTGGTGGTTCTATAGAAAAAGGAATAAACGAATCAAATGCCTACCAAGCTACCAACGAGAATGGCGAAGACGAAGTTGCCGCTGCGGATGATAAGGAAACTCAGGAAGATAACAACGAGACTGAAAATGTAGCCTCTAGCTACGAACTTATTACTGGCTTGCTACATGCTGGAGATTGGCCAGAGCAATCTTATAATATTCGGCGTTGCACTGGTTTAGAAGTGCGGAAAGCGCTGCTTCTCTGGTGTCAAGACTCAATATATATAATTGATGGCTTCGAACAAAGCGGAGATTTACTCGATGGAAGAATTGTTAGAGTGGAAAAGGAAGAAGAATCTTTCAATATAAATTTACGACCAAAGGATTTCAAGGAATCCGATGACGTATCCGACACTGAAAGTGTCGTTGAAAGTAACGATGAAGATAAATCGAACGAAAAAATGAAATCATCAAAAAAATCTGGGCAAGAATCATCCAATAATGAAGTTACTTATCAGCATCGAAGTCAAAGAATTGCGTTTTCTGAACTGCACTCAGTATTTCGTCGGCGGTATCAGCTGCAGCAAATCGCGTTGGAATTCTATGATATGCACAATAGTGGAACCTTGGTTGCATTTGCAAACAACGAAGAAAGAGAAGAGATTCTGTCAAAGATTCTGTTAGCCCCCCTACCGAATAGTATTTTTAGTTCATTTATGGGGACATCGATCAATTATCGCAAGTTTATGAACTCCTGGAAATCGAAGATCGTATCCCAATGGGTGCATGGCAAGATGACGAATTTTGAATTCCTGATGTACCTCAACTCATTTGCAGGTAGAAGTTACAACGACCTAACGCAGTATCCTGTCTTCCCTTGGGTTATTGCTGACTATGAAAGTGATGAAATCGATCTGAATGATCCTAAAACTTATCGGGATTTATCCAAATCAATGGGTGCTTTGGGCGAAGATCGAGCGCGACAGTTCAGAGATCGATTCGAGGCACTTCAGCAAACTTATATCAACGAAGACGACCCACCACCGTTTCATTATGGAACGCATTATTCGTGTGCTGCGTATGTACTTTATTACTTGATGCGTCTTGAGCCCTTTTCAAGGCTTGCACTAGCGTTGCAAGGCGGAAGGTTTGATGTCGCTGATCGTTTGTTTCACAATATCGGTAGCAGCTGGAAAAGTGCTAGTCAAGAAAACCTACAAGATGTAAGAGAACTTATCCCTGAATTCTTTTACCTTCCTGATTTTCTGACTAATACAAATCATTTTGATTTTGGAGCAACGCAAAAAGGCAAGCACGTCCACAATGTTTCCTTGCCCAAATGGGCGAAGGGCGATCCCGAAACATTTGTCCGAGTCAATCGTCAAGCATTAGAAAGTGATTATGTGAGCAAGCATCTACATTTGTGGATAGATTTGATTTTTGGGTACAAACAACGTGGCGAAAAAGCTGTCGAATCCCTGAACACATTTGTACATGTCACGTACGAAGGGGAGGTGGACTTGGAATCTATGACGGATGCGGTGCAAAGAGAATCTACCATCGCACAGATCCAAAACTTTGGTCAAACACCCAGCAGACTTGAACGCAGACCATTTCCACAGAGGATGGTCTATTCGGCTCTCAAAGACAACGAAAAAAGCATAGATTATGGTGCTCTGTCGAATTTGGCCACATTAACACCCCCTTTTTGTGTGGTTGGAGCGACTCACAGATGTATCGTGAAGCGCTTTTCAACGGAAATTTGCAAATTAGGTGTTTCTAGTCAAAGTGATAAGGCTGTTGGCGATATGTGCCTCATCAAGGGACAACTCGTTGGCGTTGGTCGAATGTGTTCCTTGAATATTGCTGCCAAGATATTTTACCGCTTCGGGGGTCCCAACAAGGGTATTTGTGTTCATGCCGCTTCGGCGATTACCCGGAATCGAGAAGTGAACAAGTTATTGACCGTTCACGATGGTTTGCATTGTGGCGAAATTAGTGTTGCGAAGGCGTCATTGAATGGCCAATGGCTCGTAACAGGATCCATTGACTCTACAGTACGATTGTGGAAATACGAGAATCCGACCTTAAAACTCCGTGCCTCTCTGATTGGCCATAGCGGGTGGAAGATTACTTGCGTGGATATTAGCACTGATTTTGGAATGATTGTCACAGGTTGTGCACAAGGTCGTGTCATTCTGTGGGATCTTCGGACATTAACCTTTGTTCGAAGACTCCGGCACGTTTTCAAGGACGAAGATGATTCCCCTGATGGTGGACAGCGACCTCATATCTTGAGTTCCACATCTGTGTCAATCAACCACAAGAATGGGAATATTGTGACTCTTGTGGGTCCCCGTTTGTCCGTGTTCGACATCAACGGAAACCTACTTGGGACGGTCAATTCACTTGGAGCCAGACCTAGTTGCGCGATTGCAACAGACTGTCCCGAGTGGCAAGATCAGGGAATTGTAGTAGTTACGGGTCACGTCAATGGAGAAGTTCGTTTTTGGAAATCTAATCCTTTAGCGCGAGAACTGGTTGTCCACTATCTTATGGTGGATAGAGAACACATGACGGAGATAACATCATTACGTGCTACCGGCAATGAACGCCAGGATACCCTTTTGGTTGGAGACAAGTCTGGAAAAATGTCCATTTGCAAGACAGTTCAAATAGAGAATTTGAGTAGCAACGAACTCGCGGAATTCATTGCCGATTTGAAGGAGAGACGACGACTGACTGCCCCCGCACAATCTTGATGAGGAAACCTCTATTTTATCATTTGACTTGAAGTATCGTGTAAAGTAATTGCAACAAGATCCATATACTACGTACGACAAAGTGGATCTATATGAGATCTTGATTAAAAAACGAATGATTTTTAAACATATATTATGCAAAAATATTATTGGTTATGCTGTTCAGCGTAAGACCGGGAAAAAAATCAAAAATCAATGAACATGATTAGGGGAAGTAGTCGTGCTTAGGACAATTTTCAAGGGTGCTGTAATACTCAAACAATATTAAGG
>Ga0115102_10838795_pt1 | contig 11635 bp, 1 predicted proteins | sample MBTome_5_FD_89644 | JGI IMG/M metagenome (GOLD analysis project Ga0115102, IMG submission 89644) | Marine eukaryotic communities from Pacific Ocean to study complex ecological interactions - MBTS_5May14_M2_3um Metatranscriptome... | ecosystem: Environmental > Aquatic > Marine > Oceanic | place... | reverse complement strand
GTTGTACTTGTGCATAAAACAAATACCGGCATGCTGAGCGATATCGCAATAATTTGAAATAATCCAATGAGAGCAAACTTGATTCCCGTACCCCGTTAGTTGTACTGTCATATCGCGACCAACCGGACTCCATTTTTTAAATCGCCAACTGTCAATTCTTCCAATTCATCCCCGTAGCGGTTTTGAGAGTTCGTGCAACGGTTGCAACATTTAAAATACACAGCAGAATACAGAAGAAAATTCGTACACACACAACCACATTCCTACTGTATTGGTGGTTCTTGGCCAAATTAATGTGCCAGGTTTCATTCGATCACACTAGATGAATGTCATCTACAATAGTATTTGGCTAGAAAAGAACGCGAAAAAATCACATAGGAGAGAGAGAAAGAAGAAAATAAGCCGTCATGTCTAGAATAGGTCAACGGGCGAGGAAACAGGAGAAATTCCGACGGCATATTGCCTCTCAAAATCCAAATGAGGCTACTCCTAGCGTAGATAGCATGAGCAGCAGCAGCAACAACAACAACAGTGGCAAGGATGAGACTTCTAAAGGTTCGGCTGCTACCAATGCAACACCTGTTCCATACAGAACTAAACCAAGATCGTCGTTCTATACGCTTGCAACTCGATCTCTTCCCTCAAATACCTCGCTGGACTCGGTGGAATCTGTTTCCTCTACGCACAGCAAGAAGCTTTCCGTCAAAAAGGTAGAAAAGGAGTCAACTATCAGTAGTGTGAGTGTGAAAAAAGAATTTAAGGGAGGTCTGCACGGAAGGATTGTTAACCAGAAATCTAGAGCGGAAAGATCTCTCAGTCAGACTTGGACCCCTTCCATAGATCTTCCCTCAAACACTTCGCAGGACTCTGCTGTATCTTCTTCCTCAACGCGCAACAAGACGCCTTCCATTAAAAAGTCAAATATCAGTAGTGCAAGTGTGAAGAAAGAAATTAACAGCAAATCTAGAGCAGAAAGATCTCTTAGTCGAACCCGAACCCCTTCCATAGATCTTCCCTCAAACACTTCGCAGGACTCTGCTGTATCTTCTTCCTATACACACAACAAGAAGCCTTCTATCAAAAAAGAAGAAAAGGATTTGCATAGCGGTAGTGTGAGTGCGAAAAGAGAATTTAAAGGGGGTCTGCACGGAAGGATTGTTAGCCAGAAATCTAGAGCAGAAAGATCTCTCAGTCAGACCCGGACCCATTCCATAGATCTCCCCTCTACCACTTCACAGGACTCTGCCGTATCTTCTTCCTCAGCACACAACAAGAAGCCTTCTATCAAAAAGGAAGAAAAGGGTTTGAATAGCGGCAGTGTGAGTGCGAAAAGAGAATTTAAGGGAGGCTCGCGTGGTAGGATGGTCAGCAGCAAATCTAGAACAGAAAGATCTCTTAGTCAAACCAGAACCCCTTCTATAGATCTTCCCTCAAATGCTTCCCAGGACTCTGGCGTATCTTCTTCCTCTATGCACAACAAGAAACCTTCTATCAAAAAAGAAGAAAAGGATTTGAATAGCGGCAGTGTGAGTGCGAAAAGAGAATTTAAGGAGGGCCTGCGTGGCAGGATGGTCAGCAGCAAATCTAGAACAGAAAGATCTCTTAGTCAAACCAGAACCCCTTCTATAGATCTTCCCTCAAATGCTTCCCAGGACTCTACCGTATCTTCTTCCTCTATGCACAACAAGAAACCTTCTATAAAAAAAGAAGAAAAGGATTTGAATAGCAGTAGTGTGAGTGCAAAAAAAGAATTCAAGGGGAGCCTACGCGGCAGGATGGTTAGCCACAAACTTAGAACGGGAAGATCCCTTACTCGAACCACCTTTTCCGTAGACCGCTCGAATTCATTGTCGAAAGTGCGTTCCTCATCGGCTTTCAGTGAAACGAGTCAGAACAGCCAAGAACCAGGAAAAATAAAAACAAGAAGCAGACCCGGACGATCCCTCACTAGATCTAGAGCTCTTTCCGTAGACCCGCAAGTTTCGAACTCGACATCTGCTGTTGCCTCCAATTCCAATCGTAGTAGGTCAAAGCCACCCATTCGACCATTGGGTTCGAATCTACTGGAGACTTCTAAAACTACTAATAATAAGTTGGAAACTGCTAGTGATAATAAGTCTGCAACTGCTGCTACGAATTCGAAATCAACAACGTCCGCCGTCTCACGATCGTCAAGATTTCGTACCCGATCATTGTCGAGAACTCGTGGTGTTGCGCAGCAGAAGAGGAGTTGTTCTCAGGATTATGCTGCCTCAAAAAACAACGCGACGTCTTCTGAAAAGAGCAACGTTATTCCCGATCGACTATCGTCAGGACGAAGCCCGTTTTCTAGAATTATGGCCGTGAAACAGGTTGCTGTCACTACTGTCAATAAAAATCCATCATTGAAAATAAAGGAAGAATTACTGCCAACAACTGCGGCGATAGGAACAGATATTGTGTCTTCCGATGTTGAAACAACCAAACCGAAGATTGCAAGCACGACAGAGGAGACAAATATAACCTCTACTGTCGAAGAGGCGCCCACAATTGAACCTGAGGAAGCGCCGATAGCAGTCACAGACAAAGTACCAGAAACTAAGAATGTAAGCACAGCAAATGAGATGAAAAATGAAGCTGGCATCAAAGAGAAGCCATCTGCTATGGAATCCGAGGAAGTACCCACAGCAGTCACAGACAATACACTAGAGACAAAAAATGCAAGCACCACAGATGAAATGAAAATTGAACCCGCAATCGAAGAGAAAACATCCGCTATGAAATTTAAGAAAGAGTTGACCATAATCACAGACTCTGAACCTTTACTGCTAGTGAGAGAGCCCCGAAGCAAAAAATCTGCACAAAAGACCGTCATATTTGACACATATGAAGATCACACTTTGGATAATATGAATAGTTCAATTCTATCGCAAGAAAATGTTGAGAAGTACATTTCCCGTAGCAGTGCGGTTATTGTTGATGAATATGGAGATCCTCCATTGGAAGAAATGGAGTCGGAAGTATCAGTTGGGGGTCTATTTGACAACCTCGATCTCCAAAAATATCTTCCTTCGCCATCGGAATCTCTCCTTGACGCCTTTATCCCTTCCCCTTTAAAACAGCTTCCATCGCCATCGGAATCTCTCCTTGACTCTTTCGTCCCTTCCCCTATACATGAGACAAAGTCAAAGTCTGATGGTATTGAAAATTTAGGTCAACATGTGGACGAAAAGAAGGACGAGGAGTCAATGAATCGAGAAATTGATAATAAAAATCCAATGATAAACCTGGAAAAGAAAGAAGCCAACGAGGAAGCGAAAGCTGCTTCCGCGACATTGAAATCGCGGAAGACTGCCGAAAATATGACGTCGTGGGACTTGATGAATTCACAATTTTCAAATTCAAAACTTGTTGCATCCGTAACAAAATCAAGTGACAACGATATGGATATGATTTTCGATACACCTTTATGGGTTACGGGGCAAGAAGAAGAAATAACATTTTCAAAGGCAACTCTTTCGAATGCTTCTGTAAAATTAGTTTCGCCGGTTCAAAATGATGATAGTGAGACGAAGGAAAGTCATCGGGAAAAAAATAGTATTTCTTTGCCTGATAGCAACGAGAGCAGGAAGAGCAAAAAAACTCTGGAACCAAAAGAGAGTGCGATGGACACGTTTGACATGTTTGACACATCCTCATGGGTAGCTGGGACAGAGTCGGGATTTTCAGATACTTCTCTGTCAAAGCTTGAGTTGGATATCAATGTTGAAAAAGAATTCGTAAATATGATGAAGGAAGAAATGAAACATCGTACTCTCACGGATGGAGAAAGAGGTATGCTTTTTGATGCTCAGGAGGCGATTGACGGAGCCGAAGAAAAGGCTATAATTAACAAGAGAAATGATGTTAAAGAAGACGACAAGCCATTGATCGGTCAACTTGCGACATCAAACTCTGTTGAAGGCTCTTCAGCAATCAATAATGTGCCATTGGAAGATAGACTGAAGATGTATACCGCCGTGGAACCTGACGAAGACTCTGTTGATAATTCTGCTGACAACAGTGAATCAGATGGCCAAAGCGGAGATAGCTACAATAATGAAGCTGAAATTAATGCTGAATATGTCAACCAATATAATGAGGACGAAGAAGTAGATGAGATAGAAATTGAGAAATCAGAAGAATATTTACTTCCCATGGATAAAAGCCCTATCTGTCCGGACGATATCCCTACCCTTCAGGTTGCCGCTTCTGCTGCGTCGATGTCCAGTACTCAACAGTGCAATGTTATTTCGACGAACTCTCTTGAATCGGGGGAAAATAGCTCTACTCATGGACAAGAAGCGTACGACATCCCCAAGACTCTCGAAGAATTAAAAATGGCAATACCACCGCCTCCACCACCACCGCCTGGCGTCCCGAAAAAGAAAAAAAAGAAAAAAAAGAAATCAAAAAAAGACGTTCCACTTATTGCACCCCCACCAGTGGAAAAGATGAAGCAATGGGAAGAAGGGCAACTAAGGGCTGAAAATTACGTCACTGAAATGAAGGAGAGACTTATAAATTCAGAAACAAAAGCTTTTGGTGCATCTTCTGAATATTTTCACTTCAAGCCAGTAGACAAAAGTATAGAGGATTCTGCTGATTCTACAAACAGTATGGAAGGGAGTAAAACTGCTGAAACGGCTCGTGATGCTTCTATGCCTTCTCCAAAGCAAAAGGGGGGAAATATTGTATTCGTTGACGAAGGACTCAAAGCGGCATCTTTTGATTCGGAGGGGGAAGAAAGTTATCATTCAGAACAGGAGTGCCAAGGTACCCCAAACGATAGCGAAACCGCTGTAGAAGAATTATCTCTAGAAGAAGGAAAGGAACAAACCATGATCTCTGCTCTAGCAAATGATGATTCTTTTGAGTCAAAAGAGATAGTCAACCCCCCGTGCGTTGACAATGCAGCATCTTTTGATTCGAAAGAAGAAAGTCATCATTCAGAACAAGAGTGCCAAGGCAGTCAAAAAGACAGCGAAATCGCTTTAGAGAAACAATCTCTAGAAGGAAAAGAACAAAATGTGACAGTTGCTCTAGCAAAGGATGATTCTTTTGAGTCGAAAGAGATGGTTCAACATAGCCAAACAGACAGCGGAATTGTTGCAAAGGAACCATCTATAGAAGGAAAAGAACAAAACGTGACCGTTGGTCTACCACATAATGATTGTTTTGTGTCGAAAGAGATGGTTCAAGGTAGCCAAAAATACAGCGACACCGCTGCAGAGGAATCATCTCTAGAATGTAAAGAACAAAACGTGATTGTTGCTTTAGAAAATGATGATTCTTTTGAGTCGAAAGAGATGGTTGAGACCCCAAGCGTGGCCAAAGCGGCATCCCCTGATGTGCAAGAAGTAAACTATATTTCAGAGCTGGAGTGCCAAGGTAGCCCAATAGATAGCGAGACGGCTGAAGAGGAACCCTCTCTGGAAGAAAAAGAACAAGCTGCGATCTCGGATCTAGCAATCGAGGATTCTTTGGAGTCGAAAGAGTTGGTTGACACCCAATGCTTAGACAAGGCATCCCTTCATATGCAAGAAGCAAATCATATTTCAGAATTGGGGTGCCGAGATAGCCACAAGAATAATGAAATCAATGTAGAGAAACCACCTCTAGAAGAAGGAATCGAAGACAGTGTGGTCTCTGCAAGAGCAACCGATGAACAGAAGCAGGAAGTTAATCAATGCAAAAATAATGATACGATCCAACCGGAGTCTCCCAACGCTAAAACGATGTTAACTAAAGAAAGCCACGAATCTGAGAAGGTATATGAACATGACTCTATCTCCAAAATTGCTGAAGAGGTAATTCGTCAGAATCAACAGACTGTTTCACTGTTAAGTGCACCTAAGAATAATATGTGGCGAAAGGAGGTGGCAGATGCGATGGGATTGGTGGAACGTTTAGAAGACGAGTATGACAAAGAATTCCCAGGAATCGATTCTTTTCTTTCTCCACTACTCAGCGAGGATGAGATCGCAAAAAAGCTGTCTGACGAGCAAGGAATGGCATATCAAGGCATCTCATATTTGAAGACTCCTTCGAATCCGAAGCTTCCAAGTGTAGGATATGCCAGCAACGAAGATACTTCCGACCCTCATTCGTCTCAAGATAGTTTAGTCGGATCGGAAATTGAAGAGAAACTCTCAGGAGATGTTCAACAATCAAGTTCACAATCAGTCAGTGACGTTCCAAAGTACGAGCTTCAACGAAGCGGTACACAGGACACGGATTGCTCTGACGATGTCATATTGACCAAGGATCGCCTCTTGTCCGTCGAAGTATGTGAATCTCCTATGAAGCAAGAAAATCCAACATCAATATTCTCCTCGCCTAAAGCGGGTACTAGATCGACTAAGGCAGATGGTTACGGCGAGAAAAAGAAACAATCAAGCAATTTTGAACGCATTTTGACTGATTCTAAAATGGCGGACAAAGTTGCCATGGCGAGCTCTGCAGCTGCGAACACATTTGAAAATAGATTTCCACCTCGTAAGGAAAGAAAACTGATGCCAAAAAACATTGTTTTGTCTAAAACTGTGGATCTCTCTTGGTTTTCGAAAGAGGTTCTGAAAATAGAACCACCTGCGCTAGAAATGGATACAAATATTTCGGAGGCTGCTCTGTCACTATTACAAGATAGAGAGCATTTCAACTGCATGTGCAATTATGTGGCAGATCGTATCAATGAAGTTTCCATTGAGTTGAAGCCTGGCTTGAAATTTTCTGAGTCTATCCTAAGCTCCTTTGATACTGAAAATCCATTCGTGTCAAAGGGTAGCATGTCTACGACATCGTCTGGAGATTCCACTGTAAATTCCGTCGAACAACAACGTGTTTTATTGAAACCAGTAATTCTTTCAGATATTACGATGAAGTTGTCGAACAAATATCTAGCTGCAAACTTTGTGAGCTTCCTATACATGGCTTCGAAGCTCTCTAAGGTGCCTTCTCCCTTCGGCGACAAAAACCCATTTTTGGCTATGATAGTGTCATCTTCGTTGAAGAAAATAGATGACAGAGAGGCAACGGCAACAATGCAAGAGCTTATATTTGCAGAGTTGGACGGAAAAGTTGAAAATCTTATTGACTTTGTCTATAAAGTAAAACGTTCATGTGATGCTGATATGACCGTTTTCGCAGCTGCTACTATTGTGGTAGATCAAACATTTGAATCAAGAGAAGAACAAGAAATAGAGAATGATTTCGGACGGCGTTTTATTGTTCCCGAAAGTCACCCGAGCCCTTTTGAGACTAGTATTTTGGAGCTTCCTAGGATTATTACTGCTGTTGTTTCCTTCCTTGGGGATCCCGCTGCTTTATGTCGAATGAAGGCAGTGAATAAGTCATGCAAGCGTATCATCGAAGATAATGAACATAAACTAATGCAAGATGCTGTTCGAATCGGAGGAATTGATGCTAGTCTTCGACCAGCATTTTGGATGTGGATCGCTTTAGAAAAGTGCGGCGTATCTAGTCGCCAGAAAAATTTTACCGGGAGCGAAGAATTCAATGAATTGGAACGTGAAGCAGAAGAAGGAAAATGGCATAATGTTATTCAAAGAGATGTCGCGCGCTCCTATGGAAATATGCCTCCGCACAAAACTGGAGCTAAGTTCCGTTCGGATTCGATTGTAACCGCGCTGGTTACATGGGGGCAAAATCGAATCATGAAGCGCGGTGTAAAAGGAGGCGGAGAGCCTGTGCCAACCCCCGAAATTGGACAACTCAACACGCAAAAACAAAAAATCAGGCGAAAAGCCACGACTATCAGTTCTCCTCCTTGGGGATGCAATGAAGTCGGTGATGCATCGGTGCAAAGTGACGCTAGTAGTGATGCACCAACTGACACTGTGAGTGACTGGAGCGCAGTTTCGCCAAAAGGGAGTTTCGTCGGAAGTGTGAATGACCCTGAAACTCTCATCGATGAATCTACGGAGGAGATTGCTCTGTGTGGAAATTTGCTCTCAGCTGATGTCAAGGCAGACCTCCAGAACAAGCTTAGTTATATTCTCCACTCATTGGCAGCTACATATGAAGATATCGGATATTGCCAGGGTATGGATTACGTTGTCGCTCATCTTCTCAGAAATCTACAAGATACGATTCGATTAAAAGCAGCAAAGAAAATATTACCAGCAATTGTGTCGTCTGCGTCGTCAGTAAACGTGGACTTGCCTATTGATGCCGAAAACATTGAGATGATCAACAAGGATATCGATTCATGCCACGTTGTCGAGGAGACTATTGTTCGGATAATGGACACGTTCTTTGTGAATTACAACCTTCGACATATGTACTGGCCTGAGCTTCGATGCCTCAAGACTTGCTGTCGAGTTTTTGAACGGCTTATACAAATCAAACTACCGGTTCTTGCTGACCACTTTGAACACCACGATTTAAATGTTGGGCTATTTGCCCTTGGGTGGTTTCAAACATTATTTCTGTATCTCCCATCGATGCCTTCAGCAACTGTATGTCATATGTGGGATATCTGGCTCGTCGAGAGAAGTTTCAAAATATTTTTCCGCGTTGGAACCGCGATTCTTTTCCTGAGCCAGCCTATCCTTTTGAACCATGAACTTGAAGGAATGATGACTTATCTAAACACCATACCAGACGCCACCCTACTTCGGCCTGATATTCTCATTCCATGCGCCCTTAATATTAAGGTGACCAATCAAATGCTACAAGAACTGGAGGATGAAATAATGAAAAATCCTTACTAGAGGTCGAGTTGAAAGGTGTTGCTGTTGAAATCACTTGTACAAATACATATTTAATAAATTTTATTGTTTTTAAGGTCGCGACATTCCACTAGTGAGTTCACGTTGTATTCTTTGAATACCATAGATAGATGCATAGTTTAACTGCACTCAGTTTTTGCCCCATATGAATCCTATCAAAATGGATCTTTGATTGAATCGCAAAAAGAAATTTACCCACCATCCAAACAGCAATCCTTCTATTCGGCAATGCTTGTGTACGCTTCGCTGTCTTCTCCACCTCTGCTCTCTTGCTCATTCTCCTCCATGATTGTGTCTCGGCTGTACGCGCCCTTCGTGACACTACTTTCCACAGAACCTTCTCCACGACTCGACTGTGAATGAAATCGTCTCCGTTTCTGTGGAGTCGGAGATGATTCAGTCTCGTCGTCTTCATCTCTTGTATCTTCTTCATATAAAGGAGATAGCTCGCTCTGTACCGAAATTCCGGAACGACGAGAAGATCTACTCCCTCGGCTCGCGGCAGATGACATCCTGCGACGAGAAGATCCGCCAGAGGCTGCTGTAGTTGGGGTAGCCATTGAGTAGGAATGGTCGTCCGCATGAGAGATTCCATCGTCTGTCTCATACGAGATTTCAGGCACGCGCTTGATTCCAAGTGATCTTTTGAAATCGGCAAGTGTGCTTAGATCATCCTCGTGGACTTCGTTGACTTCGGGATGATGGCGAAGTTCAGATTCCTTTTCGATCAGATAATCTGACAACTGGTCAAGATGCCCCCTTTCTTTCTTTACCCAAACTGAATACTTGGAGAGAATCGATAAGAACGCTAGACGGCTGCCAACCATCAGATCGTCGTCCTGCTGATTTCCTTCGATGCCATCGAAAGCGTAACGAATACCTTCTCTCATGAAACCAAAAATTGACTTTTTCAAGCTACCGTTACTGATTCTTCCAGCAACACCAAGAGTTGACGAAAGCTTAGAGGCAACTTGTTCCATGGAAAGGAAAGAATCAGAATGATTTTTTTCTGCCTCTTCAAACGCTTGCATCTCTTCTTCGGACGGTGATGTTTCTTCGAGAACATCGGGTTCGGTATCCAGCCAGTTTTCAAACGCCAGACGTAAACAAGCCATCTGAGATTCTAGCATACGAACGGGGTTTGTCTTTTTCAGTGAGCGTGACAAGGAAAGAATAGTCTGTGAAGCCAAATTTCCACTGCCGCTAATGTGCTGCATAATCATAGCAGCTTCCTTGCGAAAATATCCATCAAAATTCATATTTGTCACCCGAGCTAGAGGCAATAAAGCCTCTCTAACCAGCGACTTTGGCTTGGCATCGTCCGAGTCTTCCGTGATATCTTCTTCTCTGGACTGAAACCAACGTGCGAACCCCGAGAGTAGTAAAGAAAACTCCACGCCGTTCGTCAATGCTAGAGCCCTGCGGACTGGATCGGCAGCCTTGGACCAATCCCAGGGGAAAAGGGTACGCAAGTCCGACGCTACTTCTCCTGCACAAGTTTGGACCGAGGAGGCAAAGTCATGCTGCTCACTGGTGTACACCACTTCCTCGAGTCGTGGAAGGTGTTGATCAAAGCAAAGACCAAGAAGTTTAACGAGGTTATCTCTCATTTTCAGGACAGGAAAGTTATACTCGTCGACCTCCATGTCGTTCTTATCATTTTCGGCAGCTTCGAATTCTTTCCGATCCATCAGCGTATCGTGCAACTCGTAGGAAAGGATTATTAGCATCACTTTCAATGACCGCTCGATGGTTTTGGCAACTGCCTCGTGAACATCTGGATGGTCCTCTTCCCAAATGGGAGGCGTCGTTACAGCCGTGACGTCATCTTCTGTTTCGCGATCACGAGTTGGCATTCTATCCGAAAGTCTCATTCCCAAGGCTTCGGATATCGTGAAGAATAGGCATTCTACCTCGTCCTCTTCTTCTTCTTCGTCGTTTGCCCTTTCAAATAGAAATTTTGCCTGGCATTGCATAAGCAGAATATTCCAGCGAAGCATCAGTAAGGCAATGGAATGCTCCAAGTCCGCTTCTGGCGACGTAGAAAACATAGTAGATCCACCAGTGGTGCTACCACCGTCGGTTTGACTAGACGAGAAACGTATCTTGCTGCGACGTCGACTGGATTTGCTTTTGAAATCCTCGTCATCCTGAGGGTCGCTCTCCCGAAAGAGGTCCATCAATCGGTCTTGCATTGCACCCGATAATCGTTTGATATTAACTTTGACTTCCGATACTCGAGTGTGGTCCCCTTCCACCCAATGAGAAAGGGTTTGTGCAATATTATGCAAGACTTGTTCGTCCGTTGAGTCGAGGTACAGTTGACAGAGTGTCTTGACGAGGTTTTGGAAGTCGGTCTTTCGGGATGGGAGACCAAGCACCGACGAAGTAACGGTCAGAGGAAGTTTGGTAACATCGCGCAGGGACACGATATCACTTTTGAAAAGGTCGAGAAGATACGGAAGATTCTTCAGCAAAGCGGTGGACAACTGATCGAGACTTGTCTCGGTATCGTGGTTGGATGACTTTTTGCGCTTTCTCGAAAGCGTGGCTTTGCCAGTCCCAGTCTTGTTGGAATCGGCGTTTCCCTCGATTTGCAATACCTTTTTGCGCTCGAGTTCTGCAGATGTGGCCAATATGCGAAGCAGGATTCGTTGCGCCGCGGTATCTTCTCGTTCGGTTTCGGATCCCTGCTGGGGTTTTTCGCTTCGAATCGCCTTCAGCATCATCGGCCAATTGAGAACAAGGTATCGGTGTTCTGGCATGGCCAAAATCGAATGAACGATGCAGTCGACCAATTCAATGTTCAATTTGTCAATCGGTATAAAGCCATCGCAGAGTTTGTTTGCGCACCATTTTGCAAT
>Ga0115102_10063970_pt1 | contig 11813 bp, 19 predicted proteins | sample MBTome_5_FD_89644 | JGI IMG/M metagenome (GOLD analysis project Ga0115102, IMG submission 89644) | Marine eukaryotic communities from Pacific Ocean to study complex ecological interactions - MBTS_5May14_M2_3um Metatranscriptome... | ecosystem: Environmental > Aquatic > Marine > Oceanic | place... | reverse complement strand
TCTGATCCGGTCGACTGTTCCATCTGTCATCTCCACGACAGTATTGATGTTCAGAGCAGACATTTTATCAGCTCTGTTTCCAATGTCAAGCCTATCGTACAACTCGGCTAAGAATGAGCCTGGCGCTCTTACTTCAGTGTCGACTGCCTCGCTTGAGTTAGAAACTGGGGTGAGTATCTCCATTTCGTAGACTTCACATCTTATTGGGTCAATCTAGAAGAAAAGAGCCAGGAGATCGCTTGCACTGACCAATTCAATGGTTCCTTGGTTCTTTCTGACTTCAAGGAAGAGTGGATCTTCTGTGACAGGGAAGATAACTTGGGAGTCTACAACGCAATTGTTGATGAGAACACCAGGTTGGTTAGCATATTTGTCTGCTGAGGTGTAGCCCTGTACAAAGTAGTTGTATGTTCCAGGGTCTTTTGAATATACTTTGATGTTGTCATAGTACTCGTAGATGTTCTCAGTTTCCGTTGAGTCTGGAAGTAAAGCATTCTCAACATCGTCGTCGCTCATCACTGCACGCTTGTATGTCACAGGGCAATAGTCTGTGTCGTTAGATGTGAACATATTAGTGCCTGACCAATCGTATTGTTCAGTTTCATTGTATCTTACCCTGAGTGAGTCGGAAAGATCGTCTTCCAAGACGAGAGAGACAACCTCCCACTTGCAAATGATGATTGAGACAACGAATTCTTTGTCGATTGTTGCACCTCCTTCTGCAACGGCTGTAATCTTGAAAGGATAGTCAATCTATGAAACTGTTCCACCCTGCGTGTCATCAGTGGAGACAGTGGTATCAAGATAAAGAGTAGCATCTGATCTGTTGCTTATCCCAAGGATGGAGTAGAGCTCATGATCACTGTCAACAAGGTTGTCATCCATGTCGTAAATCTTGTAAGTCTCGATTGGACAGCGAGTTGGTTCTCTTCTTGTGAACAGCTCTTGAACTGAAGCTGAATCCATAATCTCCTGCAGATCGAAGTTTTTGTCGTGTTCAAGGTACTGAACAGCATCTTCAGTGATCTCAAGAGCTTGAGATTCAAGTCCGCATTCAACTGAAAGGTTAAATTGCTGGAATGCTAGCTTGTCAGTCACAGACTTCCCTTCCATGTAGAAAATGAAGATTCCTTGGACCTGTGGGTACAACGAAAGGTACTTGTCCGTGTAGTTTTCATAGATTTCGTAGTTGTATGACGCTGGGAATATTGGCAGCTCTTCCGTAGTATTAAGATCCACTGAATCGTAGGTGATCATCCTTCTGAATTCAATTGCTGGGCAATCGGTGTCATTGGTCTCGAAGAAATCTTAAGCAACACGGTATTCTGCTTCTGCTTCGTCAGCATTCACGATGTAGATCTAGAAGCTTTAGAGTTCCTCAAACTTGTTATCGAGAACCTCGTAGCCGCAGATGATGATGTTAAACTGAACGTCTTTCCATCCGAAGGCTCCTCCAGCATTAACGGCTTTGATTTTGAATTTGTATTCAAGTTGAATCACAGTTCCATCTTGCGCGGCAGAATTAGTGTCAAGAACAAGAGAACCATTCGTTCTTTCGCTAAGTTTAAGCACTGAGTAAAGCTCATCAGAGGTGTCAATGACAGTTTCGTTATCGTGGTAGATTTCGTATGTCAGAGCAAGGCACCTCTTTGTGTCGTTGTAAGTGAACATGTCTTCCATTTCCTCTTCGGTGATCATCAGCTGGTCTCCGTTGTGCTTGATGTAGCTCAGTTCAAGAACATCATCCTCAACAGGAGTAATGAGTTGATCAGTAGCTGTGCATGGCTAGGAAACAGATAGGCAGATCTGCTTTCCATTGTGGGTCATCGAAGCAGTAAAGCCAAGAACAAGGAAGTCGTAGATTCCAACATTAGCTGGATAAACGTTCAAAGTCCCTTGCTTGTACAGCTGATAGTCTTCGGTGTCTGGAATTCCAAGGTAATCATCCTGGTACCACTAGTAATTACTCGAACCATTTTGATTGTACATTTGCTCGTCATCCCAATTAGATATCATGTAGGAGTAGTAACCATAGTACTCGTACTCATCAAAATTTGTATCATTTGTGACCATTGCTCCAAAATTTTACTTGTAATGATCGTCATAATAACGATAAACATAGACCATATTACCCTCGAGATAATTGTCCATGTAGTCAATGCTCTTCAGTCGGAACTCAATGACCGGACAGTCAGTATCGTTCGAATCAAAGTAAGGAGGCATTGGGTACTTGGTGGTCCTGAGATCATCAGTGTGCACTTCAATCCAAAGGACTGGGTCGTAGCGGTTGTCAGTTTCAACTCTGGAGATATGTTCGTATCCGCAGATAATGAGCTTGACGTTGTAGGGTTAAAGTTCAGATGCTCCACCCTTTGCGACGTACTGAATTTTGAAATCGAATGGGACCCAAGAAACAGTGTAGTTCTCCATGTAGAAAGTATCAAGGTACATTCCACTGTAAGTGTTATACCTCACTCCGTCCTGATCTTCGTACCTCTCGTACATGTCAAATTGGTCGAACAAAGTTTCTCCTTCGACGATCTCTGAACTGTTGCCTGGATGGACGACGTTGACTTCAGTAAGTGTGCACCTACTAGAGTCATCCAAAGAGTACTCGTACTCTACATCATCAGAATCAACGAAGTAGTAAGGATCATTTTCATTGTCCTTTACCACCTAATGGTACTGAGTATAACCATTAGTAGAAACACTGTTTGACTGAGGCACGCAATTTGTCTTGATCTTGATTGGCAAGTAGAACCACTTGAAGGCTCCCGGGTTGATGCCCATAACGTACAACGTGTGGTAATCATTGTCTTAATTGTAGTTACTTGAGTTTGCAAACTCTCGTGTTGATGTAACCGTGATCTCTCCTGTGTCCGAGAAATAAAGGTTGTCTTCCTCATGATCACTAAGATCCGAACTATCACTTGGAATTATACTCGCATCGGTTGAGCTGAATAACTTGTACTGAACGGGGTGGCAGTAAGAATCATTGCTTGAGAACTCGGGAATGATGTTGACTGTGTCGTCTCTGACACCATTGTTGATGATGTCCAAAGAAAAGTTGAGGTTGTGGTTGTCGCCGAACGTCAACGACATTTCCTCGTACTTGCAGATGTCAATAGTGAAGTTCACTTGCTTGTTCTGGTAGGCTCCTCCTTTTGCCTCGGCCACAATTATGAAAATGTGTTCGATGTAGGCAATGTCGTACGAGGCTGGAATGTCGGTCTGGATTTCAATGTCTCCAAGGGTGTCCCTGTTTGCGATATCGAACATGGTGTACTCATCTTGGTCGGAAGTGTAATCGACAGGAAGAATGTAAGTCCTATCGTAGTAGTCAAGTGTGTCGGTAAGCATGTTTCCATCTGTGTAGTCATACACAGTATATCCACCGGTAGGAATTGACTCAAACGTTTCTGGATCATAATCGTATGTGTACTCATAGTAGTCGTAGTACGGGGATAAATCATACGTGTCACTGCCAGCACGGATATGGAAGTCAGTGACTGGACAGGTGACTGTGCAGTGGACATCAAAGGTTCCCCACAGTTCACTTTCATTCATGGCTGTTCTCACCCCTTCGTTCTTCAGGAAAGACCTTTGAAGTGCTCCTGACTCAGTGAGAGTGATTATGTTAGAGTTTTCAGTGCACTTGGTCTCCAAGTTGCCTGTCTCTGTCGCACTTGCACCCGAAATGGAAGTTGCGGTCACAAGGAAGCTCTTTCCACCACCATCTTCCCCTGCATAAAGTCGTCTAAGAATTTCAATCGGACCAGGACTATCATTAGCAGTTGGGTCTTCATCTGTCTCGTTCAGTGGTTCGAAGACAAGGATGGTGTCGTTGGCGATGTAGATGTTATCATCCCAAGGAGCTTAAAGGTCTGCAGTTCCATTTATGTTTTGCACTGTCAGATTGATTGGTGGACAGTAATCATCGTCAGTACTGAAAAGGTCCAAAATATCATGTTCGTATGTCTCTGGACTCACCACATTGATTTCTGCTTCTTAGAAATCAAGATCCTCGGGGGATGCTGAAGTCAAGGTTTCGTCTCCACAAATCTTGATGATTGCTTTCGCATCTTTGGTGGCTGTGGCTCCTCCCTCAGTTGTGAGCAAGAACTAGAATTCGTACTCAAGGTTGACAACGTTTCCAAATTTGTCAAGGAAAGCTGTTGCATTAACGACAGTTGGATCGAAATCAAAATCTTCCAACACGTCTACGTCTTCACCGTCGTCTCTTGAAGTATCTAATGATGGAAGGTGACTAAGGAAATCGGCATCATCTTCATCTTCGGAGTCAAAATCAGATCCATCTCTTTTCTGGATTTTGACAGATTTCAATAGGCATAAGTCAGTTCTACCGAAGCTAAATTCAGCCTAAAGGTCTGAGATGGAAATCATTGGAGGGTTTTGACTGAGTCTTCTTGCTAGTACACCCCCACCCCCACCAGAAGCAGGAGCTATCTTGTCGAACTCGAATTCAAGAACTAGAGAACTGTTCACTTCGTTCATATAGTTAGAATTATTATTGCACTTGCTTATCAACTCTAGATCAAATCCGGCTCCTGTTGTAGTTGTAATTGATTGAGCAAAGACTGAGAGATTGTAAGCATAGATAACCGTGTTTGAGGCAAACAATTAATCGCTGTCGTCACCGACTCGGTCTATTACGGTTGTTGTATCATCGGCAATCACTGAGAATTCGTCAACGGCTGAAGCTAGCTCAAAAAGCTTTGGGGTTATTGGTGGGCAGTGCTCGATATCTGATGAAAACAGAGGAAGAATTGAAATGTATACAGAGGTGTCTTCCTCGGTATCTGGGTGAGGAATGTACTGTATCAGTTACCAATGGGTATCACCATCTATTGCTGTGAATTCTGCACCAATTGCAGTAGTGTTTGTGGAAATAGTTTCGTCAAGACACACTTCGAATTTAATCGGCATCTTGATCTTGATGGCGGCAAGGTTGTCTCCAACTTAGCCATTCAGCTCAAAATCTACCTCTCTCACTCCGTATAATCCTTCTAACTCACCGTTTATGATTTCGTGGCTGAATGTAAGCTCATATGGATCGGAAGTATCCCAAGAATCAGTTTCGAAGTAGCCGAAATGCTTAGCAAAGTCGATATCGTCGCCATGTGTATCCGCTTCAGTGAACTCACTGAAATTAGCTTCGTTAAATCTACCAAGCTTCCAAGATGTGATATGACAGTGACCAGGCTCTGAATACACAACGAAGTTTTCGTAGAGTGGAACACATTCACCAGTCGCCGTTTCCCAAATGGTCGTTGTATCGCTGGCATCGTCCCATTTCATATCTATGCCTGTTTTGATTTCACCCTCTTGGAGGTAACTATCAAGACCATCATATGCAGTAATAGTTTGTGTAGCACATGCTGTGTCGTAGGCCTCACTCACGGAAATGGTGACTTCTGTGCAGCCTTACCATCCTTTTCCTTTTGCGCAAACATCCACAGTTTGAATGTATGGAAGAGTGAGATCTCCAGCATTTGTGTCGGGGTCAACAGTCATAATACCGAAATCATCGTTGGCTGCAGTTCCAAATGAAACAACCTTGTTAATGTCATGTTATCCATCCCCAGGGAATATTTCAATAGACTCGTCTCCGCCAGATTCAATGGTGTATGAAGTGATTGGACAGTAAATAGAGCCATATGGATCAGCCGAAGAAGATGCATCTAGATAGTAATCCGAGTACCAGATCGAAGCGATGTCGAATGTCTTCTCTCCTCCCTTCGCTGTTTCGTCGGCTGATGCATCACCTGTTGCGTAAGTATCGTACACTTTCAGTTTAGCTGAACAGACTTCATTAATGGCATTGTTTTGACAAATTTAGATTTTGACTTCATACTGGAAGAGGATTTCTGCTCCTCCGTCGGCGACCCATTTCATGGCGAATGGGAAGAAAAGGTATGATTTATCATCATCCTAGTCAGCAATGTCATCTAGGGTAATGAAAGTATCGAAATTGACCGTACCATCATCAGCTTAGCTTAATCTTGTACCATCACCTTCGGCGAAATCTGAGCCATTTGTTTGCACAAAGGTAAAGGAATTCAAAGGACAAAGATCAGAGCCAGTATTTGAAATGAGCAACTTCATGGACATGAAGGTATGGGTTAAAGCAACAATAGATGTATCTGCTTCATCTTCTGCGACTATTCTTGTGAATTCTTCAGCACCATTGCTTGCGTCTGTCATAAAGACACTTTCCTCAACAGTAAGGGTGGCTGAAGTTTCTACACAAATGAAGGAGACCTTCACTGATAATGCAGCAACTGAGTTCTCAGAGACTCCACCTGCGTAGATTGAGAACTCGTGGACGCCTGCTTCTGAGACAGTATACGAGAGTTCAGTGCCATCCATCGAGATGTCAGTAGTGACGGCTCCTGAATCCATGGTTTGAACATCCCCGCCACCGATAGTGGTAGTAGTGTCACTGTAGGAGTAGTAGATTGGTGGGCAGTGGGAATCGTCCGACTAGAAGAAAGCTTCAAAATCAAAGGATCCAGTTGTTTCTCCGACTGCTGGGTCGACAATATCCAGTTCAACTTCATGAACGTAAGTTTCATTTACCAATGAAATAGTGTCCGTTGAACAGATAACCAGAGAACCTGTCACCACCAAATCAGCAGTTGATCCTCCAACTGCAGTTGCTCTGATGACGAACGTGGTGTTTTCCATCGCAAGCATGCCGTCAGTGAGGTCATAGGTTGCAACCATCTCAACTGCATTGCCAGTTCTTTCAGCGATTCTCAATTTGGTATAGAGATCATCAGTATCAGCTATATCTGATCCATCTGAATTATGAATGGTGTAGGTTTCGATTGGGCACCTGTCGTCTTCATTTGAGAACATTGCTTCAACCGTATCACTGTCAATAAGCTCTTTAAATCCTGTGTCATTTCTTGTGATGCTGAATTCAGAATTGGTTGTGTTTGGAGTGATAGTAGTCGAATCAGAGACACAACCAGAGTTGATAGCGATCTCCTTGTATGCATGCACACTTGCAACAGTTGCACCATAAAGCTGGAATTTGAAGTTTCCAGAGATTGATGGGTAAATGTCAATCTAGAAGGAATTATCTTCATTCACGTCTGCCAGAGTTGAGATTAAACTTTCGCTTGCGTTTGAAATATCAACATCGTAAAGTGTAACTGCGTTGTCGATTGAATCGAAGTCAGAGTCTGCACTCATGATCAAGCCAACCGATTGGATTGGGCAATCAACATCGTCACTTTCGAAGATTCCACTCGCGTCAATAGTCTCCATTGGATCAGCATTGTCGGATTTGATTTCAAGTGCGTATGTCAGATCCAAAGCTTCTCCTGCTGTTGAAAGAGTAACTGTTTCTGAGCCACAGATTTGGACTGCAATGTTGAGGTCCATGTCGAAGCTGGCGCCTCCATCTGCATATCCTCTGACGGTAATGTTGTACCACTTCTCAGTAACTGTTCCGTCGGTTGCATCAAGGGTAGTGTCAAGAGTAATGCCTGTGTCGCTACTCCAACCAGCGAGTCCCAAAGTGGTGTAGATTGGGTCTGAAGCATCAATTGAGGCTGGATCATCTTCTCTGTCTAAAAGCTCAAGGCTGTCCATTGGACAAAGAGCTTCATCTGTAGAGAAGTAATTGAGTAGAACAGAATAATCAATCAAATCGACGTTTCCTGTGTTCTTAGGCACGTACATGTTCTTGTAGTCAATGTCCTCGCCAGCCACCTACCCGGTGACTGCAGTGACAGCGGTGGAAGTAGTTTGACAGACAACTTCCAAAGCAATGTGAATCCAGTAGTCTTGGGTGAGTGTGCTGAACTTGTACTTTGCATTAATGTCTGCCAAGCCGTTTCCACTATTGTCGACTAAGACCATGATTCCATCGTCATCATCAGACTCATAATCAAAGTAGGTATCGATATCTGAGGTTGCTACTCCTTAGTCCATTGCATGGATAGATGCACTGTTGATTGGACAGAAACTATCGTTAGAAGCAAGAATGTTGGAAGCTGCAAAGCTTGAATCATCAGAGATTTTGTAACCTGCTGTGTAGCTGTAAGTGTCTGAATCTCCAACTGTGGAGATCGATTCCCATCCACAGATGACTACCTAGATTTCGATGTCTTGAGTAGCACTTGCTCCTCCTTCTGCCTCTGCGTAGAGTGTGAAATAGTATGAAATGTAGATGTCTTCATCGTCATTGTCTGCTACAGTTGTGTTGAATGTCAGGGAACTGTAGTTTGGAATCGTGTCCTCTTCGAAGTTATCGTAGTCAAGAAGATCATCAACTGTGCTATTTGGAAGGGGACCAAAAAGGCGCCTTGCAAGTATCATTGGTTAGACATATCGCTCAAACCTCCAGATAGGACAGTACTCTGCGTCATCGTAAGTGAACAAGGCTTCCATTTCTGCGTAAGTCATCAAAGTGACTACACCTTCGTTCTTGAGGACTTCAATGACATGTGTACCTCCAACTGGGGTAAGAGCCTGGTTGGTACTGTTACAGTAGTGCATAATCCTCAGGTTGATAGTCTTGTAGATGTACTGTTCAGCCTAGGACTTGGCAAGCAAGAAGAAGGTGTAGTTGCCAATTCCTGGAGGAAGAGCCTTGATCTCAATGTAGTTGTACTCGTATATGTGGTAGAACTCAAGGTCAGTGTCAGATGGATCTTCATCAGTGAATGGGTTCAAGTTGGTTCTCTTCAGTGCATAACTTACAACTGGACAGTCAGAGTCGTTCGACTAAAAGAACCCTGTCAAAAGGTACTGAGTGTCAGTTCCTAATTCAGAATTAGTGTAGTTCAGTAAGTCAAGAGAACCTTCATCTGTAAGTGAAAGCGTTTCGTACCCACACACCACAATCTGAGCTCGGATTGCTTGGAAAGCGTATGCTCCTCCTTCGTAGGTCGCTTTGATAGTGAATCTGTGGCTCTGGAGGACAACAAGTCCATTGGTTGGCTCCAATGTAGTGTTGATGTGGACAAATGTGCCGTCAAAGTTTTCGACGTCGAGGACAGTGTAGTCTTCGCTGAATTGGTTGATGTCATCTTCATACCTGCTCTTCATCTCATAAGACTGGATTGGACAGCGAGTGTGAGAAAGAGTGAAGTAGTCTGTCATCATGTCAGAAGTGACGATGGTCTCGAACTCTGGCTCCTGGTTCTTGATTGCCTTGATTTTGTGCTCATCTTCTACACTGATTTCAACTGATTCCGGTCCGCAAGACACAGTGTACTCGAAAGACTTGTAAGCTCCTTTGTTGGTGATTGAGAGGGCAAGCAAGTAGGATGTATACACACCTGATGCTTAGGGGAAGAAGTTCAAAACTTCATCGTCCTCTCCACTAAGGTACGTCACTTGCGCGTCGGTCCCGCTCAATGGAGACGTCTGAAGTGGATTCGTGTTCGTTCCTCCCACTTGGAAGAACAAAGGTGGACAGTACTCATCAGAGGTCTGGAAGAAGTCGGAAGTGGAGTACTCGTTTGGAGTATCACCTGTCATGATGACTTAATCGAAGATTTGCTGCTGATTTTCACTGACCGTGATGATTTCCGAGCCACAAACAACAATTTTGGTGATAACCTCCAAGTACTCTCTCGCTCCTCCACTGGCCTCAGCCCTGATTAAGAAGCTTCTTTCGTCAATGATTACAGTTCCATCGGTAAGAGGAATGTCAGTCTAGATTTGAATCCCATCCATAGCATTCACTCGGGTGTCCATCACCAGACGGTCATAGAGTGTGTCGCCTGACTCCACCAATTCCCTTGCAATGCTGTCATAGACAATGTCAAAAGAGACGATTGGGCATCTTGTCATAGAAGTGTCTTCTGTGTCAAACAGAGCCATGATCGAGCTCGCAGTGAGAACAGAATTGATTCCAGTGTTTTTGTCGTAAGTCAAGGTTCTTGATGGAGTGACTGCTTGAATGTTTTGGGAGAATTGTTGACAGTCAATTGAGACTGTGACCTCCTGGTACACATACTGGTCTGCATATGTGATTGCTAGCACGTAGAACGAATACTCGCCTGAATTGATCTAAGCCATGTTCAAAATAGTACTCTCCGTCAAATAGAAATTGTCAAGCGCCATTGGAGAAAGCTCAAGAGCCTCCTAAGGAACTCCAGTAGTTGACTTTAAGTACCATCTTTGTGGCTGGCAGTACTCAATGCTTGTTTCAAACCAGTTTCGGACATCATCTGTCTCAACTGGAAGTGGGTTGCTTAGCACGACGTCTTGTTGGAAAAAGATGGTGTTTGATCCGGATGATAAAGTCAAGACTTCATCACCACAAATGTACACCGTCACATTGTACTCCTTCAGTCCGTAGTTTCCTCCTTCGGCAATTGCTTTCACGAAGAAAGTGTAGGATGGGTTTCCTTGGATGTTCTTCAGGGATCGTGTCACCGATGACAAGTTTGTCATCACATCAAGGCTTGGGCTGTTTGCATCTGGCTGCATCATTGACTCAAACACTTTTGGGTCAGAGGTGGCATTCAGTGTAACCATCTCACTCGAAAGGATCTCGAAACTCTTGATTGGGCACTTAGAGTTGTTGCTAAGTCTGAACGTATCATTCATCACATCATAGAGGCTCTGCACCTCCATCACTCCTTGTCCTTCTCCGAAGATCACAGCGTATGGGTCTGAGTCGAATGGGCTCACGACCTAGTCGTCACAGTGGTAGGCCGATATGTCCATCGAGAAAGTGTGCTTCTAGATGTCGTACAGCACATCCTCACCTCTTGCTTCAAAGATGCAGTCGTAAGTCTTGACTTCAACTTCAATGTACTCATTCTGGAACTCTTGGTCTCCTGTAAGGTTGATTGTAAGGATTCCAGTCGTTTGGTTGATGTACACGACGTCAAGCAGGTATCCATCGAGCTCTTGGTTGTTGTGGTAGATTGTGTACTCAAGAGAGAGGTTGCTTGGGTTGTTGATGTAATCAGACAGGTTCACGGTGGTGATTGGAGTGATGTGTCCTTCAATGTTGAAGTCGAACTCACTGTCTGCCCACTCAATTGCTTCATTGTCTCTGCAAATGTCGTCTGGAACTGGACAAGCTGCAAGCTCTTCCCAGAACATGGTGTCGTTTGTTTGAGGAGTGCACTGGCACTCTCCATCGTTTTCTGGGTCGATGTTGCTGTTGTGGATGTACCTGTAGCATGTGTCAGAAATCTTGTACAGCTAGTCTTGTCTGAACTGACCATCGCACTCTCGGTTTCCGCTTGTGCAGGTGCTTGTGCACATTCCGTTGCAATCTGGGTAGAACCAGAGAGGTCCTACCTGAACAAACTGCTCATTCTGCTGGTACTTGTTGCTCATGAAGCTCTTTGGCATCAGGTTGATAGATGGCTAGACAACATGCCAGAAAGAGTAGAACTTGAAATCACTGGTGTCAACAAGATAGCTCATTCCTTCCTCCTCGACGATCAATCTCTCTGGAACCAAGTCGCTATCGGTGGTCATGGACTGGTCACTGTGCTGCTGGGTGTACTTGTAGGTCAATTTGCATTGATCGAAGTACTAGTCATTGGTGCTTCCCTTGGCAAGATATTGCGAAAATACTCCTGTGGAGTAGTAGTTATAATCACTATCAATGTACCTATTGTATTCATTGATGTCCTTGAATCTCTCATCTTCGTTTGCTGCGTAAGGCAACCAGAACCTGTCGATTCCATCAGATGATCCTCTGTTTGAATCCTCATTCAAAATCACGTTGATTTCACCTGCTCCGTCCCATTCACTTGCTTCGAAGTCACATTGGTCGGAAGCCACCCATTCTTGGATGTTCTCTG
>Ga0115102_10387277_pt1 | contig 11840 bp, 8 predicted proteins | sample MBTome_5_FD_89644 | JGI IMG/M metagenome (GOLD analysis project Ga0115102, IMG submission 89644) | Marine eukaryotic communities from Pacific Ocean to study complex ecological interactions - MBTS_5May14_M2_3um Metatranscriptome... | ecosystem: Environmental > Aquatic > Marine > Oceanic | place... | reverse complement strand
CTTATTTCTTATGGCAAAAAAATTTAGTAATTGTAGAGTCACCAGCAAAAGCAAAGACCATTGAAGGTTTCTTAGGCAAAGATTTTATCGTAAAATCTAGTATAGGTCACATCAGAGATTTGCCTAAAAAGGGGGGCATGGCTATTGATATTGAAAATGGTTTTGCGCCTACTTATGAAATTTCTGCAGATAAGAAAAAAGTAGTTGATGAATTAAGTAAGCTCTCTAAGAAATCAGATATTATTTGGTTAGCAACGGATGAGGATCGTGAGGGAGAGGCTATCGCTTGGCATTTGCAAGAAGCCCTAAAGTTGAAGGATGAAAAAACTAAACGAATAGTTTTTAATGAGATCACGAAGTCTGCCATCACCAAAGCCGTTGATAATCCTAGAGAAATAGATATAAATTTAGTTAATGCCCAACAGGCTAGAAGGGTTCTTGATCGATTAGTCGGTTTTGAGTTGTCGCCTGTATTGTGGAAAAAAGTCAAGTATGGTCTTTCTGCTGGTAGGGTTCAGTCAGTGGCAGTTCGTTTAATTGTAGAACGAGAAAAAGAGATCATTGACTTTGTAAGTAAGTCCAGTTACAAAGTATCTGCACTATTCTTAAACAGTGGGCAGAAAGTTTTTAAAGCTGAACTCCCTAAGCGATTTGAGTCAAAAGAAGAGGCGCTTTCGTTTTTAGAGTCGTGTTCTAGCTCTACATTTCAGATTTCAACGCTTACCAAAAAGCCTGCTAAGAAATCGCCGACCGCTCCTTTTACCACCTCTACTCTTCAACAGGAAGCCTCAAGAAAGTTAGGTTTTACAGTTGGGCAAACGATGAGTGTTGCTCAAAAACTTTATGAGTCAGGTAAAATTACTTACATGCGTACAGATAGCATTAACCTCTCAAACGATGCCATTCAAGCTGCTGGTAGTTTTATAGAGTCTAACTACGGTAAAGAATTTTTTAAAAGTAGAAAATTTGCCTCGAAGACAAAGGGTGCTCAAGAAGCTCACGAGGCCATCCGACCAACCAATATTGCTAATCCTAAAGTAGATGGAGAACGTAACCACCAAAGATTATACGAGCTTATCTGGAAGCGTACTGTTGCTTCACAAATGGCAGACGCTCAGTTGGAAAGAACAACGGCAGAAATTACGGTTTCTAACAGCTCACAACATTTTGTTGCTAAAGGAGAGATGATAAAATTTGAAGGTTTCCTCAAAGTATATATGGAGAGTTCTGATGATGAGGATTCTGAAGAACAAGACGGAATGTTGCCGAAGTTAAATGAAGGCGAACAAGTTTTTTCAAGAGAAATTAATGCTGTTGAACGTTTCAGTAAGCCTAAGCCTCGATTTACTGAAGCTAGTTTGGTAAAGCGTTTGGAAGAGCTTGGTATAGGACGTCCATCTACTTATGCCTCTACAATTACCACAATACAAAACAGAGGCTATGTCGAAAAAGGTCAAAGTGAAGGTGTTTTAAGACCCTATCTGAGTCTTACGCTCAAGGAAGGAGCTATTAAAGAGGAAGAGAAGTCTGAGAAAACAGGCTCTGATAAATCTAAAATGAAGCCAACAGATATTGGTATTGTCGTTACTGAATTCCTAGAGTCTAACTTTTCTAGTGTAATGGATTACGGCTTTACGGCAGATGTAGAAAAAGAATTTGATTTTATCGCCAAAGGAGAAAAGGTTTGGAACGAGATGATTGGACAGTTTTATGATGGTTTTGTCAAGACAGTCAATGAAGTTTCAGAAAAATCAGAGGCCGCCAAAGGCCAGCGTTTATTAGGTACAGATCCCAAAACTGGCGAAAATGTATATGTTAAAATCGGTCGTTTTGGACCAATGGCTCAAATCGGAGAAGCTAGTGACGAAAAAAAGCCCCGCTTTGCTTCATTACTCGCCTCACAAAGTATCACTACTATAGGTTTAGAAGAAACCCTTGAGTTATTTAAGCTGCCAAGAACAGTAGGAGAATTTGAAGGTGAGGACGTCGTTGCTGCTATAGGTCGTTTTGGTCCATATTTACGTTTCAAGGGGAAGTTTGTATCTATAAAAAAGGACGATGGCGATGAGCCGCTAACTATCGAAATCGATAGAGCTGTTGAGTTAATATTGGCCCATAGAAAAGCTGAAGCTGAAAAAACTATCAATCGATTTGAAGGTGATCCACTGGTTCAAGTGCTTAATGGTCGGTACGGACCATTTATTCAAATTGGTGAAGGGGCTCGAAAAAATAAAACCAATGTCAAAATACCTAAAGACGTAGAGCCGAAATCTTTGACAAGAGAAATGTGCCTCGAATTAGCAGAAAAAAGCAAGAAAAAATAAATGGAATTTGAGTTAAGTTTTAAGCCAATAGTTCATCAAAGTGAAGACTATCAAGCTAGTCATATAGGGACACATATAATGGCTTATACTCAAGGAGATTTCCCCAACCTTTCTGAAGCAGATTTAGTTATTTTTAGTGTGCCCGAATTTCGAGGCGCTCAAGATGATAATGACGCGCATTCGCTGAATTCTATTCGCAAAGAATTGTACATGCTTCATGAGGGTCAAGAAAGGCTGCGTATTGCCGATTTAGGACAATTAATTCTTGGTGAAAGCAAAGCCGACACCTATCAGTTGCTCACCGATGTATTGGTAGAATGTGAGCATAGAGGCTTATTTACTCTAATTATTGGTGGTAGCCAAGATTTGACCATTGCTCAATACCGTTCCTGCGTTGAGTTGGGTAAGTTGTCTAATATGGTGTCGATAGATTCTACATTTGATATAAGTGTTGATGAACATTCAAAGTCTTCACATTCATTTTTTTCTGACATTTTAAAAATTGAGCCCAATGTGTTATTCAACTACACTAACATTGGCTATCAAACGTATTTAAACAACCAAGACTCTATCAAATTAATTGATAAATTATATTTTGATGCTTACCGATTAGGAGAAATTCGCCAAAACATTGAAGAAGTAGAGCCCTCGCTTAGAAATGCTGATTTAGTGAGTTTTGACTTGGGTAGCGTTAGGCTTTCCGATAACCCATCAACTATTGAAGGTTCCCCAAATGGCTTTTATGCCGAAGAGGCTTGTCAGATTATGCGTTATGCAGGAATAAGTGGTCGTTTAAAATCATTGGGAATTTATAACTACATGAATGTTGACGATAAAAAATTGCAATCGGAAAAATTAATTGCACAGATGATTTGGTGCTTTTTTGAAGGTTTCTTTCATAAGATGAAACAATTCAAGCCAACAGATGATGATATGGTCAAATATCACGTGTCAATGAGGGAGGGAGAATACAACGCTTGTTTTTACAAAAATAAAAAATTAGAAAAGTGGTGGATGGAGATTCCAATAATAAATCCCAATCCTTTAATGCCGGTTGAAAATTATTTTATTCCTTGTTCTTATGCTGATTATCAGATAGCAGTTGAAGGAGATATGCCCCAAAGGTGGTGGAAAGCTTTCCAAAAAATGAATCAACATTAAGGAATACTTTCTCTAGCTATTTTTCTAGTAAAAAAAAATAGTTATTTTAGTCGAATATTAATAGTGTTAAACGCTTAGACGTTTCCTTTTATGAAAAAATATTTTTTGCTTTTCTTGTTGTTTTCTTTCGTTTTGCATTCCAAAGCACAGCAAGATCCTCAGTTCAGTCAATATATTTTTAACAACCTGTCTTTCAATCCTGGGTCAGCAGGAAGTGAGCAAGCTATTTGTGCTACGGCATTACACCGTTCGCAATGGGTTGGTTTTGAAGATGCGCCTGTCTCTACCAATCTTTCAGTACAAAGCCCTATATCTTTATTGCATGGAGGTTTAGGGCTTAATATTTTGACCGACAAGCTTGGTCAAGACGAATTTTTATCCTTAAAACTGTCTTATGCCTATCAGATAGAATTGTCAGAGGGTACTTTAGGAATTGGTCTTTCGGCTGGAGTTATTCAAGATGGTGTCAACGGAGGTAATATCATTGTTCAAAACCCCGATCCATCGATCCCGTCAAGCGAAGAAAAATCCTCAGGTCTAGATTTAGGCATGGGTTTATTTTATAACTCTGAGAATCTTTACCTTGGTTTATCTTCGACTCATTTGAATCAACCAACGATTTCCACTTCTATTGATATTATAGAAATAAAAAGGCATTATTTCCTTACGGCAGGTTATGTGCATCAAATGAATGAAAAATTAGATTTAAAACCTTCTATTTTGGTGAAATCGGAAGGCGTTACAGCGACAGTTGACTTAACTTCATTGCTTGAATACAATAAAAAGCTATGGGGTGGAGTTACCTATAGACCGAGTTCTCGTGCAGTATTATTGTTAGGTATGCACATCAATGAAGATTTAAAATTTGGATTTTCTTATGATATGCCAATCAACGAGGTGTCTGCCGCCGGAACTTTTGAATTTATGCTTGGGTATTGTTTCAAGATAGATTATAACAAAGTAGTAAAAGGGTTTAAAAACCCTAGATTCTTATAAATTTGTTATATTTGTGACTTTGTCGTAGCTAAATCATCACTTAACAGGTGGTGATTTTGTCGCTTAGATAAAAATAAATCCTCTTTTGAGGCTAAAATATGAGTATTATGAGAAATTTATTTATCCTAGCTTTAGTTGCTGTTGTTTTTGCAAGTTGTTCAACTAGTGGAAATGGAGAGCTGATAGGTGTTCAAAACAGACCTGTTTGGAATCCAACAGACCCTTATGGAATGGTATTTGTGCCTCAAGGTAGTTTTAATATGGGTCCTGGCGATCAAGATGTGCCATACGCTCATGTCACGCAGCACAAAACAGTTTCTGTTGCTGCCTTTTACATCGACGAGACCGAAATCACTAATAATGAGTACAGACAGTTTGTTTCTTGGGTCCGTGATTCAATAGCACGTGTTTTATTAGGTGAAAGTGGTGTTGAAGGTTATGAACTTATCGAGGAAGATGGGTATGGTAATTTTATAGATCCACCAAATATTGATTGGAACAGACCTATACGTTGGGATGATTCTGAAGTTAGAGAAGTTCTTGAAGATGAGATGTATCTTCCTGAGCATGAGCGTTTTTATTCGAGACGTCAGTTTGATACTAGAAAATACAATTACCGTTACGAAGATGTGGATATCGTTAAAGCCTCTGCAAGGTCCAATAAGTCAAAAGGCTTGGAAGACAGATCAATCTTTATTGAAAAACCGGAGTTAAATATTTTTCCTGACACTCTAGTTTGGACGTCAGATTATACTTATTCTTACAACGATCCACTTTCAAGAAATTATTTTCACCATCCTGCCTTCGATGACTATCCTGTTGTTGGTGTAAGTTGGAAGCAAGCTGTTGCTTTTTCCAAGTGGAGAACACACATACTAGACGATTATCTTAATGACAGAGAAGAACCTCTCCATGACCAATTTCGCCTTCCAACAGAATCAGAATGGGAATACGCTGCACGAGGTGGTCTAGACTTATCACCTTATCCTTGGGGTGGTCCTTATACTACAAATGACGCTGGATGTTTTCTGGCAAATTTTAAACCTAGATCTGGTAATTATACTGCTGATGGTGGTTTAAGAACGGTTAAAGTAGCTTCATATAATCCTAACAATTTTGGGCTCTACGATATGGCAGGAAATGTTGCGGAATGGACTAGTAATGCTTACGATGAGTCAGCATTTAACTTCGCCCATGATATGAATTTTGATTTCAATTATGATGCAGAAGATTCCGACCCTGAAATCTTAAAGCGTAAAGTTATTAGAGGTGGATCATGGAAGGATATTTCACATTTCATTCAAGTAGGAACAAGAGATTATGAGTTTCAAGACACGGCAAAATCATACATTGGTTTTAGAAATGTGATATCATTTATTGGTAGAGACAAAGCAGATTTTAGATAATTTTTTTAACAACTATTACAACAACAAATTATGGCATTATTAAACCCTAACTCAAAGAAGTTCAAAAATGGAATGGCAAAGCTGTATGGTTTTGGTGCAGCTATTGTAATCCTTGGTGCATTATTCAAATTACAACACTGGACGGGTGCAGGCGCTATGCTAACTATTGGTCTTACTGTTGAAGCAATAATTTTCTTTTTCTCAGCATTTGAAAAGCCACATGAAGATCCAGATTGGAGTTTGGTTTATCCTGAACTTGCTTACATGAAAGATCCAGATGTCAAAAATACAAATGGTCAAAAAACTCCAGTTAAAGAATTGGACAATATGTTAGAAAAAGCCAACGTAGATCAAGCACTCATCACTAGATTAGGCGATAATTTAAGGTCATTTAACGATACTGTTGAAGGTGTTAATAAATCTATGGATGCTGTATCTGCTACTGGTGATTATAGCGATCAGATGCGCGAAGCTGCTAGAAAATTAGCTGAGATGAACACCTACTATGACCTACAGTTGAAGACAATGCAGAATATGGGTAATTCAGTTGGCGATTCAGAAAAATTCCAAACAGAAATTTCTAAATTAGGAAGTAATTTAGAAGCTCTGAACAGAATGTACGCTAACATGCTCAATGCAATGAACAAATAATAATTCTTTTTAAATTTTAAATAGAATAAACTAATGGCAGGAAACAATTTATCGCCTAGGCAAAAAATGATTGGAATGATGTATTTAGTACTAACAGCAATGTTGGCTCTAAATGTGTCTAAAGAAGTTCTTGATGCCTTCCAAAAAATTAATGGGGGTATAGTAAGAACGACCCAAAACTTTAACAGTAAAAATGATGAAGTTTATTCGGCCTTCGTTTCTGCTGCAGAAACTAATGAGGCAAAAGCTGGTCCGTGGAGAGATAAAGCCTTCAGTGTAAAAGACAAAGCGGATAAAATTGTTGATGACATTCAGCGTTTGAAGTTTGATATGGTAATGCTTTCGGATAAAAAAGTCTCTTTTGAAGGAGAGACCCCAATCGAAAATACTACCTCTTATGACGAATTAACGGATGAGCAGAAGAAGAAGTTAATGGTTGATATCATCAGTAAAAAGGACAGAGAGCGTCCTGGTGAGTTGATGATTAATAAAGGAAACGGTCAAATCCTGCAAGAAAGCTTAGAAAGCTATCGTGATTTTCTTAAGAATTTAGTGAATGAACCAGCTATTCAGTCCTCACTTTCAACTACGTTCACATTTGAAGATAAGAAAGAAAAATATGGATCAGGAATGTTGACCTGGGTACAGCAAAACTTTGAGGATATGCCCTTAATTGCTGCAGTAACTATTCTTTCTAAAATACAAACTGATGTAAGAAACGCAGAGTCTGACGTCATTAAATACCTACAACAAGAAATTGATGCCGGCTCATTAAAGTTTACCTCTGCTGATGCAATACAGATTGCGACATCAAATTATGTGTTCTTAGGAGACTCGTTTAAAGCAGACGTTTTTCTTGCTGCAAAAGACACTACTCAAAACCCACTAATCTTCATTGGTGACTACGAGCTAGGTGATGATGGTAAATACACTATGGTCGGTGAATACGATTCCATACCTGTTGTTGCTGGTAAAGGAAAATACGCGATGAAAGCCAGTTCTGAAGGGTATAAAAAATGGGGAGGCCTAATATCCATGAAAACGGATGCTGGTACAAAAACATATCCATTTAAAGGTGAATATCAGGTTGCAAAAGCAAGTTTAGTTGTTTCTCCAACCAAGATGAATGTGTTTTATATATTAGCAAGTCATCCACTTAAAGATGGAGCCTTAGGAAATCCTATTGACGTATCTGTTCCTGGCGTGCCAAAAGATAAACTCAGTGTGAGTTGTAATAATGGTGTAGTAAAAAAAGTTGGTAGTGGTTGGGAGGTTTTTCCAAAGACTACTGGAAAGGCCAAAATTAGCGTAATAGCTGAAATTGATGGTAAAAGAAGAAACATGGGTTCTTTAGAGTACAGAGTAATGAGAACACCAAAGCCAGAGCCTAAATTTTTAGGTTCTAAGAATAAAAAAGTTAAAAAGAGTCAATTGCTTTCGAGCAATGCCAAATTATACGCTGAGTTAAGTAACTTCGTTTTTGACATCAAATATCGAATTACCGGTTTCTCTGTAGATGTTACCCAACGTGGCGAACTTGTTACAAAATTCGCTAAAGGAAATAAAGTAACCCCTGAAATGAAAGTACTTTTTGAATCACTACAAGTGGGTTCAGTATTATATTTTACTAATATTACCTGTAAAGGACCCGATGGCGCCCCAAAATCATTGCCAGCGGTAAAATTAACGGTAAATTAAAACCTAAATATTATGAAGAATTTAGTAATAGTTTTTGCCCTAATCTGTATCTCGAATCTATCGTTTGCACAAGATATTCTTGATGGTGCTTACGAGAAAGATATTCGAGATGGAGGCAAAGAACGATTGATTCAAGATTATCAATATGTTAGAGAAGCTGATGTAATGTGGTCTACAAAGATTGAAAGAGTAATTGATTTACGAGAAAAAATGAATCAAGTATTCTATTACCCACTATTACCTATAAATGATAGACAAAACCTTATCGATGTGCTTATGCAAGCTATTGATGAAGGAACGATAACTGCCTATGGTAATGCTACTAATGATGATGAATTTCAGTCTCCTATGTCACCTTCAGAAGTTGAATTAATTGGTGTAATGGAGGGTGAGAAAATCACTGTTGAAGAAAAGTTTGATCCCGACAATCAAGAATATTATTTAGATACTACTTATAATATTTTCCAGAGACATGATGTGAAAAAATACAGAATTAAGGAAGAATGGTTCTTCGATAAGCAACGTTCTGTAATGGAAGTTAGAATTATAGGCATCTGTCCAGTGATAGACAGAAGAAACGAAGATGGTATATATACTGGAGAAACTTCATTATTTTGGGTTTATTTTCCTGAAGCAAGAAAAATTCTTTCAAAGTCTGAAGTTTTTAACCACAGAAAAAACGATGCGGCACGTCTAACATATGATGATATTTTTCATAAGCGATTTTTTAGCAGCCGCATAGTAAAAGAGTCTAATAAATACGATAGAAAAATTTCTGAGTATAAAGAAGGTATTGATGCTTTGTTGGAAGCAGAAAAAATTAAAGAAGAAATTTTCAATTTAGAACACGATCTTTGGGAGTATTAGAAAATTTTATTCTTTACCCCTTTAAAAGTCTTCATTTGAAGACTTTTTTAATATAAATAAGACTTCATTAGTGATATGAGTAACAGTATTGCAATCATTGGATTAGGTTATGTCGGTATTCCTTTAGCCGTTGAATTTGGCAAGAAGTTTACTACAATTGGTTTAGATATTGATGTTTCAAGGGTTGATGAACTTAAGTCAGGCTTTGATAGAACTTTAGAAATGACCAAAGAAGATCTTGAGTCTTCAAAACATTTACAGTACACGACAGATATAAATGATACGAAAGATTGTAATATTTTTATAATTACTGTCCCAACGCCCATTAACGATAAAAACCTCCCTGATCTTACTCCTTTGATACTATCAAGTCAATCTGTAGGAAGCGTAATAAAAAAGGGTGATATTGTTATTTATGAGTCGACCGTCTATCCAGGCGTTACCGAAGATGAGTGTGTGCCAATTCTCGAGCAAGTATCTGGTTTGAAATTTAATGAAGATTTCTTCTGTGGCTACAGTCCAGAACGAATAAATCCTGGTGATAAAGAAAGAACTCTCACTAAGATTTTGAAAATCACGAGTGGTTCTACGCCTGAAATTGCTGATTTTGTGGATTCTTTATACGACTCTATAATTACAGCAGGAACCTACAAAGCATCTTCTATTAAGGTTGCTGAAGCAGCAAAAGTTATTGAAAACACACAGAGAGATGTTAATATTGCTTTGGTTAATGAGTTAGCACTTATTTTTGATACTATGGATATTTCTTCTGACGAAGTGCTTAAAGCAGCAGGTACTAAATGGAATTTTTTAAAATTTAAGCCTGGCTTAGTTGGAGGTCACTGTATCGGTGTTGATCCATATTATTTGACATTTAAAGCAGAGAAAATGGGTTATAAACCCAACCTTATCCTTTCCTCCAGAAAAATTAATAATGGTATGTCAGCCTATATTGCCAAAAAAACAATACGTTTTTTAGTAGATAGCGATAAAATCATAAAAAATGCTAATATACTGGTGATGGGTTTAACGTTTAAAGAAAACTGCCCAGATATTAGAAATACTAAAGTTTTTGATATTATAGGTGAGTTAGAAGACTACGGATGCAACATAGATGTATATGATCCATGGGTTGATTCTAAAGAATTTAAGGCAACTTATGATAGAGAATTAATTTCTGATCCATTTACACAAGATAAGAAATATGAAGCGATAATTGTTTGTGTTTCTCATCATCAATTTTTAGATATATCAACAGAAGATTATTCATCTATTTCTAAGGGTACGCCTATAGTTTTAGACATTAAAGGAATTGTTAAAGAACCAACCTGGAGACTCTAATGAAAAATTTTGCTTTAATTGGTGCGGCAGGATATATTGCGACGCGGCATATGAAAGCTATCAAAGATACTAGCAATAATCTAATTGCTGCTCTTGATAGATTTGATAGTGTAGGTGTAATTGATAGTTTTTTTCCCAATGCCCATTTTTTTACTGAGCCCGAACGATTCGATAGACATATTTATAAGCTTACAAACTCAACAAATGCAATTGATTATGTGAGTATATGTTCACCTAATTACCTCCACGATGCTCACATTAGGTTAGCCCTAAGGAATCAAGCTGATGCTATCTGCGAAAAACCTTTAGTATTGAATCCTTGGAATATCGAATCCTTAGAGCAAGTGGAAAAAGATTACGGAAAAAAAATTAATAATATTTTACAACTCAGACTCCACCCTTCTATTATTGCTTTGAAAAATAAAGTAGAAAATGGACCCAAAGATAAAATTTACGATATTGATTTAAGTTATTTAACTAGTCGTGGGAATTGGTATTTTACCTCTTGGAAAGGTGATGAAAGTAAATCAGGTGGTATAGCAACAAACATAGGCATCCATTTTTTTGATATGTTAACTTGGATTTTCGGATCAGTTAAGCAAAATGTTTGTCACCTCTATAGAAAAGATACTGCTGCAGGCTTTCTTGATTTAGAACGAGCACGTGTAAGGTGGTTTTTAAGCGTGAATTATGATTTGATACCTAGCCACATTAAAAATGCTGGTCAAAGGACTTATCGCTCTATTACTGTAGAGAAGGAAGAAATAGAATTTAGTGGTGGATTTACAGATCTACATACTAAAAGTTATGAAGCCATACTTCAAGGAAATGGTTTTGGACTAATGGAAGCCAAAACATCGATTGACATAGTTCATACTATTAGAAATTCAGAACCCATTGGCTTAAATGGCGACTACCACCCATTTTGTAAGATATGAGTGTATTTATTCATCCTACATCCATTGTTGACGACAATGTTTCTATAGGCATTGGCACTAAGATTTGGCATTTCTCTCATGTTCTTTCCCAAACATCCATTGGTGAACGATGTTCTTTTGGTCAAAATTGTGTTGTTGGTCCAAAAGTAACTATTGGTAATGGAGTCAAAGTACAAAATAACATTTCTATTTATGAAGGTGTTGAAATAGAGGATGATGTGTTTTTAGGACCTTCTATGGTCTTCACTAATGTTGTTAACCCCAGAAGCTTTATTATTCGTAAAGATGAGTTCAAAAAAACGTTATTGAAAAAAGGTTGTTCTGTTGGAGCTAATGCTACAATTATTTGCGGGATTACCATCGGGGAGTATGCTTTAATTGGAGCAGGTAGTGTAGTCACTAAAGACGTAAAACCTTTCGAAATGCTTTACGGCGTTCCTGCTATTCACCAAGGTTGG
>Ga0115102_10584633_pt1 | contig 11864 bp, 10 predicted proteins | sample MBTome_5_FD_89644 | JGI IMG/M metagenome (GOLD analysis project Ga0115102, IMG submission 89644) | Marine eukaryotic communities from Pacific Ocean to study complex ecological interactions - MBTS_5May14_M2_3um Metatranscriptome... | ecosystem: Environmental > Aquatic > Marine > Oceanic | place... | reverse complement strand
GTTGTCTTAGTATAAAACAGTTTTTGCATTTGTGTGTCGTATTGACAGCGCTCTCAATCTGTGTTAAGTGTCATGGCTACACCCTGCAGCACCCAGTGACTTTCGTGCAAATTGGATTTGATATCGGCTTCGAAGACGAGGCCAACACCCATGGCGTTTCGTCTGGCTTGTGTGATGTAGACTGGTGTTCTGATGGTGCCTCTAAGCTTAAGCTTGTTAGCTTCAACAGGAATAATCTAAACTAAAGGCATTTCATCAACGAGCTCCTTAGGGTTCTGGTAGTCGAGACAGTCCTTTTCCATGTTCCATCTAGCTCCTTCAATATAGAGACCTTGGACGTATGTACCTTGTTCTAGTCTCTTTGTGATTTCCTTTGGATCTCTGATTTTGGTTACGTTGGTGTACATGGTGGATTTATCAAGAGCCCATTGCTTCTATCTGCAAGTGGTTTGAATCAGTGCAGTGAGATATGACTCTGGAATATGGAGACCAGATAGCCAGATGACCTTTGGTTCTTCAACGTCGATCCAGTCTCTGTATTGCTTGTTTCTTCTTTCGAAGTGAGCGATCCAGTTGACGAGAGACTTCTCGGTAGGTGGAGCAAGTTTGACCCACATTGGTGGTAAGAAACCATTGAAGAAGGAGCTACCAAGAGAATCGAGGTCTGCGCTCATACCAATCTCACCATTAAGGGCTTTCTTGAGGTCACTGATACTTGCTCCCATTTTCGAAATAAGCTTATTGAACCTCTCCAGCTCCTGAAGCAACACAATTTGTGTTGGAGTTGGAATATCGAACGACTTTCTGATATTATATTCATCATACATTTCTGGAAGTGTCTTGGTCTGAATTCCTTCGGCGATTTCCAGGATAATGTCCTCTCTGTTAACACCGCCAGCTCCTCCACCGTCAGAAGTTGCCATTTGAAGGATGTTGACCCAGAGTTCCTTGGCTGCATTGCTGTAATACGTGATTTCAGCATTTGAATGAAGACCAAAAACGCCTGGTGGTGTAACTAGTGGAATACTCTCAATGAACTCCATAGTTTGTTCACTTGTTTGGATATCGTCTCCTGGAATGACATATTCGAAATCAGTTTTGGCAAAGAAGAATTTCTGGTTGGAATCAAAGATAAAGTTACCCATATATTCAAGCAAGTAGCTGGTCATGACTCTTCTATCGCAGTCATCTGTAACTCTACCTCCATACATTGCTTCACCGATCAAGTATCTCAAAGTGTCCCATGGAAGTTCCTCTTCATCGTTTGCTTTGGCCTTGTTCAAATACATAGAAATCAGTTGGTATGAGATTTCATAATCTGAAGCTGTGAAATCGTAAGTAACGTTCCAACCAATCTTTCCGAACTTCTTTCTTTCTTGGATGACAGCATGGAAGAAGGAAAGTACATACACCATTGGTCTGAATTGATGCTGTGTGCAGCCATCAAATACATCCTCGGAAAGTCTGGAGTATGTGTTCTTGATGTTTTGACCAAGACCATCTGGTGGCTCAGTTACGACCTTAAGTGACTTCTGAAGGATACCAAGTGGGAACTTGTCTGTTGGTGCAGTGGTCAACCAAAGTCTGAATGCTTTGTCTGGCTTGGTGATGGCGTCATAGATTCTTTCGAGTGTCTTCAACCACGATACAAGCAAATGACAGTTCTAAAGCATGACCCAATATCCTCTCATTGATCCTGTTTCAATGTAAGATTTAGCTTATTCACCCATACCTTGACCCAGAGCCAAGAATCTGAATTTGTTTTGTCCGAGTCCAACAGCTTCAACGAGTTTCTGGACATCACTAAGTGGATCGGCACCTGGACTAAGGATGAACACAATTGGTGTCTTGTTTGTGGACTGTTCATAGATTTTCTCAAAGGAAAGTGGTGGTGATTTGACATAGTAGTCACTCATTCTGTCAATGATGAAATTCTTGATAGCATTTACCGCTCTATCAGGTCTGATGACTCTCATAAGACAGAGTTATTGATATCTGGAGAGAGTACCAGAGTAGCCGCAAGGAATTGGGTTGGACTCTGGAGCTTCAAGATCATACCATTCTTTCCAGGCTTTTGGCTCTTTCTTGAGGTTGTCAATGAGGCCTTCCCAGACAGGCTCTAAACCATTGAGTTTCTAGATGTCTTTCCAGCCATTCTCAGATAACCATGAATATGGTTTCTTGGCGTCAACTGCATCAAGCGAGGTATTACCCTTAAGGAAGAAATCAAGCTCAACCTTATTGAGTTCATCATCACCATCCATGATCATGGTGACCATTTGGAATGAGTACATAAGCTTATGTTTTTCAAAGATACCCATGCAGGTGAAATCGTAAACCAATGCGGTCAATTTATCCTTAATATTTCTAAGTCTATTTTACAAAATGCTATCCTTTCTTGATAATTGAAGAGCATTCATGAAGACGGTCATGTAGGAACCAAGAGAGTACTCATACATGTCGTTGATGCTGGACAAACCTGTAATAGAGAAGAAAAGAATTGAACCTCTCCAGGCAACTTCACTGTAGGAACTTCTGTTTTCTTCGATGTCAGCATTTGTGATGGCAGCTTGCTCCAGAGCAGCACTGATTTCGACAGACTTGGTCTTGGCATCGTTAAGTGTGTCAATAAGAGGAACATTATCGACCAGTGGAATATCTGTTTCTTTTGACAGTTCAGACAATAGAGTATCCTCAAGTGCTTTCAAAGTAGCTTTGTTTTGAGATGTTTCAACAATCAATTTCTTTCTGGCTTCTTCAAGTTCTGGTCTTTCGTACTGGACGACCTCGTTAAGAAGCTGATCTCTGAGACCGAGTTGTGTAACACTGAAGTTAATGATCATGGTCTTACCGAAAACTTCTGGAGTGTACTTTGGATTGTTGATCTTAGTGGTGAGGAACATTCTGAAGTCATCATGATATTCCATCTTGGAGTCTCCGAGAGTAATCATGTTGACACCTGCTTCTTTGACGATGTTCTTTTCGAGAATTGGGTCAATCATTGGATCGAGTTCTTCATCGATGGCTTCAAAGAGTACAGATTTACCGAACTTAATGGCCATTTCGAGTCTCTTAATGTAATCACCCATATTGAAAGTCAGAATTTCAAATGCACCTTAGTTACCACCTGCAGTCTCTTTTGTTTTAATCCAAGAAACGGCTTGCATCTATGGATCGATACAAAGTGGCCACCTACTTGCAAACTGAGTGAGGATACCATTCTGAACCGAAAGTTCATCACTTGGTAGTCCTTCAGAAGCCCATTTAGCCACCTCGACTTCATTGGTCAGGAAGGTAGCAAGACTGAAATCTTCTTTATTTGGAAGTTCTTTCTCAATGAGATCAGCTTTCCAGGTTTCGAAGATCATCTTTTGTCTAAGGACGGAGTTGAAAGGTCCACAGTAACTCAAGAAAGCGGAAGCGGTAAGGCAATCACCAACAAGCTTGATTTTATCAATTTCAATGAGCTTTTGATCTTCGCCCCATCTAACCTGCTCAGATCCAAGACCTGTAATCAGTTGACTTGCAGCTGTGAGCTTTCTGGTCATCTCATTGGATTTGGCAGTGAGGTCATCCAGTTCATCTTGTTGGACTTTCATATCAGCATTCAATTTTGAGAGTTGATCGTTAAGTGCCTTAAGAGCTGCTTCAGTTTCAGCGAGCTCTTTTTCACCTTATTCCTTTTGCTTCTTCATCCTTTCGGCCTTCACTCTCTTTGGCTCGACATCCTTGTAGATCTCATAGCATCTGATTGTAGCATCGCACCATCTGTACAGACCACCAGTAGCCAAGTTCTTAACAGTAATGGACTTAGCAAGCTCTTCTCCTTGTAAGCCCATCTCTCTGATCAGAGCCTCCATCTTCTTCTTAGCAGCTACAGCTCCTGCTGTTTTAAGCTTATCAACTGCGAAAGTCTTCAAGTTGTTAATCATTTATGTTTCAGCCAACACAGCGTTTTTAATTTGGGTCCATTCTGGCTTTGTTACTCTGTCATATTGCTTGTCTTTTGGATACAAGAAGAAGCAAATGGTACAGACATCATAAATAGCCTGAGGTGGATTAGCCAGTGCTTTAATCTCATCCAAATCTTTCTTTTGAATGTTAGCCAGGGCTGCTTTGGCTGCCTCGAGTGCTGGGACGGCTGCTTCTAAGGCAATGGAGGCTTCTTTTTCCTCTCTTGCAATGATAATACCATCAGCATCAAGTTGAGCCTTCTTTTCACCAGCTGCTTTGGCCTTAATGGCAGCGTCGTCAGATTTGACTGTAATTTCTTAAATCATGACTGTGACTTCAGCTGTCTTCTTGGCAATATCTTTGTTCTTTTCGGCCAGTTCGAGACTCAAAACCTCTGTGTCTTCTTGTGCTTTCTTAAGGGTAGTGAGACCACCTTCAAGTCTTCTAACATTATTATCATATAGAGTTCTCTTATCTTTAAGGAAAGCAATGTAATTCTTAATGAAATCAAGATAGTTCTTTGGTGTAGAGAAGTTATTTCTCTTGTAGATTCTCTAGAAATCGAGGGAGTACTGTTGGACAGACATGTGTACCATAACTAAATGTTAGGTTACTTTTTCTTTTTCTTCGGCTTCGAGTGCCACTTCACCCATGAAGTTGGTGGCCACAGCCGTCAGCGCATCTTCAGGCCACGGGAAGAACCAATCTACGTTGGTGTTACTGATCAGGCCCGGGAAGTTACGGCATCTAATTCTGAGTTGATCACCTGCTGGGGACATAGCTAAGATGATATGGAGGTTTTCTCTGGCTCTATTGACAAAGTAGCCCCATCTGAACTCCTTGGTTTCTGGGAGTTTCTGTTTTCTCATTTCTTCATCTAATGGACTAATCATTCCATCTTTCTCCTCTTCTGGGAACAACGCTGGCACCATTCCAATTGTCAGGATGTTGTTGATCAGCTCCAAGAAACCTTCCTCAGCGACGTGAGAGTCTGTGAACAAGAAGGTTCTTGGTTTGTCCAGGACCAACTTATAGAGAGATCTGATGTCCTCTCTGAAGTCTGATTCTTTATAGCCTCTGATCAGACTAATGGTGAAGAGATCATATCCAGCAGTGAAAGTGGCCAATCTGGTCAAGGATTGTTTTCCAGAACCACCGAAACCGACCAAAAGACCGCAGCCTTTTGGGAATCGCAATATTCTGTGGATCTTGGTGACGTGCTCAAGAGCATCGTTGAACAGAACAAGGTTCATGGCTTTGTGGTCATAACCATATTCGACAAGGAGGTTGTCAAGTTTCTCCTTGATGACGGAGTAATCACCGAGATCCTCATAGAGTCTTGGGTCTTCAGCCTCCTCATCAGTTGGGTTGGAAAGCAAGAAATCTCCGAAGAGGCATGGGTTAAGATTAACAGCTTCTTCATACTCCTTGAAGAACTCCTTGACGATGTCTCCCATTACACCGACTCCAATCATTTCTTGATCGGAGGAATCAATAAGTCTATCGCAGAAGACTCTTTGTGATTCGTTTCTCCAAAGACGAATGAATTTCTCTGGTGCGTTGAATTTGTCAACTGTTGAAACGAGAAGACCTTCGTAAATTCTACTGAGGTCTCTTAAGTTGAATACGTAGTGGAACTTAATTGGTGTTCTTGGAAGTTTTTCTTTGACACTCAAATACAAGTTCATGGTAGCTTGGGTGATCTTTGGGACCATAGCTTTAACTTCATCACAGAATTCAGCGCAGTGAGCTTCAAGAATTTGGGTGTAGATCTTTTCAGCAGATTCTCTGGATGGAGCTGTACAGTTGAAAACACTGAACATGGAGAGGACTCTTGGGTCCACTCTGTTGTTACCGGCTGAAACTGGAGAGATACATCCTACAAATTGCATATCAACAATTTCTCTGAGCTCAAGATCACCTCCTCTCTGGAAGAGTTGGTTTCTACCAATCAGGAAATGAGCCAAGGCAAGTGGTTGCTGGGTTCCATAAGTATCAATCTTTGGCATGTTCATGTCATCGATGAAGACCAACAATTTCTTACCGGATGCTTTTGGACCATAGGTCTTGAAAGTTCTCTTATCAATGTTTTCCTCAACGATCTTTTGGAAGTCCATTGACGTAGTTCTGGAGGAGAAGTTAATTCCCAAAACGACATATTTATCAGCGTCAAGGGCATTGAAGCAAGAGAAACAGGTGACAGTTTTAGCTGTACCAGAATCACCACAGAACATAGATGGTTTTTTGATTTTGATGATTTGGTTGGTCAACCAGGCATACTTCACAGTATCGACGGTTGGCACGAGGATGCTGCCGAATTTCTTGTTGGCTGGTGGGGCGTAAGCTGGCACAAGGTCATCCCATCTTGAGAAGACGCTTGGTTTGGCAAGGGTGAAGTACTCATCGTAAAGTGAGGCTGGTGGAAGAACGAGACCACTGAGGTTTCTGACGAAGTCACTGAATTTCTCACGGTCTTCTTCGACGAGAGGTCCACCAAGAGACCAGATTAAGCAGAAGATGTAGAATCTCTCGAGTTGCTCAATTTCCTCTGGTGGAGGATTGTTTTGATCTGGTTCTGGGAGCATGGAATCGATCAAATCGCAAAGTTGCTTGACACAGTTCAAATTAGTTCTTGGTGAAATAAATCGAAGTGGAGCCACAAGCTCATCAGTTCCAGCATTTCCTTCAAAGATACGCTCAATGCATTGGAAAACGTATTTTTGATATAGCTCATTGAAACTCTCAGCCATGATATCGCCATACTTTTGTCTTTTTAAGGCGACCCATCTCTCGTAGTATGGTGCGTATCCAAGATTCTTTGGATCAACGTACACCATACCACATCTGGAAATGGTAGCTGGTGAGGCATATTGGAGATCAAAGACCTCGAAGATCATTGCGCAATGCTTCAAAAGTCTGATTCTGTCACCATTTGCCAACGTCAAGATTCTGTTATCGTCCATGACAGAGTTCATGTTTTCAACCCACACAGCATCAACATCACCATCATAGCATAACCATCTGCTCTCTGGTTTGTCTGGAAGGAGATCCACATTGATATCCTTGAAAATCTTGGAGAGGAGACCATCAGTCCAATCTCTGGTATCTGGGTCGAGAACACCATAAAGCTCATGATTAGTGATCATCTTTGGGTTGATGGTATGGATTATGGTTGGTGCACCACCGGTTTCTTCTTTCAGTGCTTTGGCTAAAGTGTCGATGATAACACTCTTGCCAGATCCAGTAGGTCCAACGATCATAGTGGTGTGTCTGGTCTACATGGTCTCGAAAAGTTGGACGATCTTGTCAACTTGTTTGAAGAAAAGTTCATCGTCAGAATGTTTGTTGTTGTTCTTCTCGAGGTAGTCAACGACGTGTTGATTCAAAGTTTCATATCCAACTCTGTCAGCTTTAATTCCTGGGAAGAGATCGTTGATAAGACCAATGAAAAGTGGTACATCTTCAAAGACGAACTTTGGAATGTTCATATCTCTCAGAGCTCTCATCAGCACGATATCTTCGAGGAGATCGGAATATTGTCTCTTGAGAGAACCAGCCATGACCAACACAGACTTAAGGGCTCTGAGTCCGAAATCATAATGATATTGTTTGGACAATTGTTCCTTACTGAGTTTATAAAGTACCGTCATTTTCTTGGCTAATGGCTTGGCCTGAGTGAAACCTTCAGACATCAGCATGTTCTCGCAAATCAGTTGAAGATCTGGAACACACATGGTGACTGGTCTGAAAAGAGCCTTGAGGTTATCTGGAAGCTCAGATCTACCAGCGTAACCTGGGTTCATCGTAATATAGATACCAATACTTGGGATCAGTCTCATGTCAACTGTAAGGAAATCAATCTTTTTCTTTTCGAAGATCAAACCATTTTGGATAACTTTAATCTAAGCAGAAACGACAGACAGTACCTCGACATTAATTCTGTTGAATTCATCGAAGCAACCCCAGAAACCTGTTTGAATAAGTCCGGAGAAGATGACTCCCATGGCAACGTAATCGAGTGTCTCACCACAGTTGGTGACGACACATCTAAGAGCAAGACCTTTGGCGAGATCCTTGACTGTTTCAGTTTTACCTGTACCAGCTGGTCCAGCTGGAGCTCCTCCGAGTTTGAAGGTAAGAGCTGTAGTCAACGTCATGATACATCTATCTGTCAGTGGAGTGATACACAGTCTACCATTGAGACCTTGATACTCATAACAGTAATCGAAATTACCAGTACATTGCTTGATAATGATGTCATTTTTCTTAAGGTCCCAGCAGAATCTAAGTTGACTCTCCCAAGCGAAGTCGTTGGCGACGAGGATAGAATCTCTGACGAATTTATCAACGATATCTCTGGCGTGTACATCGAGAATAATGAGGGTGTTGACGCACTTTCTTAAGTTGTTGGAGATCTTCTCTCTTACAAGTGCAATCAAATCATTCAATTGCTTGGTTTCCTTAGCAAGTTCGTTCTTCATGGCCTTGTTCTCTCCCGCAGCTACAAGTCTGAAGACATCTTCGACTGAGAAGGTCCACCAGATTTGAGTGCCGACGACGGCAACCATACCGATTTCACCTTTGATCCACTCAACTCTGTCGGATTTAGCATAGTTGAAAACAGCTTTCTTGGTAATCAAGTTAAGACTAGATTTCATCTCGTCATCGATCTTGTTCATCCAGTCTTCAACACTTCCGTCTGGCTTAACTGGTGCCTCGAAAGCGTACTCCTCGCCTTCATCGGACACCATGCCGACGATTTGTTTCTCTCCTTTTCCGAAGACAAGTTTCTTACAGTTATCGAAAAGACTCAAAAGGTATGGTTGAATGGCTTGTGGGCTTGAAGAACCGAGAATTTGAAGCAAGTCATCATTGGAGATGAAATAGAATCTTGGGAAGGCCATTTGCTTGGTCTCAAGATAGTTAGAAAGACTCTTTTGGCACTTATCAAGGTCAAGGGAAATGTTCTTGAGGTCTGCAAGTCTTGATCCACCATCAGCTTTGACTGCGTTATGTAACACATTTGAAGAGTGGTTCACAGACTCCATGATCTTTTTGTAAGCTGTATCTGTTCTTCCGAACTTCTTAGCTTCTTCAGGAAGTTGCATCTTGATATCATCAGAAGCGAAAATACTTTCAAGATACTTCCACTTGTTCTGAGTGATCATCCAAATATCAATAACATCACTGATGATGTTGACATCTCTCTCCCACTGTGTGACTCTGGCTTTGATGGACCTGACATACTTGTTGGCTGAAAGAGATTGCAACACAAGAATATTATCTTCAAGTGTTTGTCTAATGTCCTCTGGTGATTTGAGCACGTAACCTTTTTGGTCTGAACCTTTGAGTGCAAAAGATAAAATGGTGAAGTTAGTGATTTTCCAAGTATGCTCAATCTGTTGCAAGTTTTCTTCGTTTCTGGCCTCTTCACCAGCCTCTACGCAGATTTCAGTAACTTTGTCCTCGAAATGTTGGAGTTCAAGTTCGAAAACTTTGCCAAGGGTCATGGTTTTAAGGTTGATTTCACCTGAGGCTTTTCCAGTCTCCTCCATAATTCTCTTCCAATGTCTCTCATGAATAGCTGGGTTCTTGAGCATTTCAATCAGTGGAAGGGATTCCTTGAAACCGGTAACTTGTTCTCTCAATTTGGTATATGGGAACATTCCATCGGCACCTGGAAGTTTATTGCCGAGCTTTTTCACAAGACTCTCGAACTTGCTGGCAGCTGCAATAAGTTGGGCAGCATCGAGTTTGTTCCAAGAACCGAGAGCGAAATCTTTCATTTGGCCTGTGTACTCCTTGTAGATGTTGTAGACTTAGTCATATTTCTTGTTCATTTCTTCCATTGCAACGAGCTCTGGGAATTTAGAAATTGGCAAGTTGAACAACTTTTCAGCCAAGACGTTTTCTTCTCTGGTTCTGTTGAATCGTCTGATCTGTTCCTTGGATTGGGCAAGTAATTCACAACCTTCATCAAGTTGGACTGAAAGTGTACCTGGTCCATGGCTCATGTATTTTTCATATTCTTCAACAATCTTCACTTTGAAAGCTTCGACCTCAGTTTTGGTTACTTCAGAGAAACTCTTTTTGAAATCGTTAACTTCGAAATCTTTTCTGTCAGCGAATTCGAGAAGGTCTTCCCAGTTGGTCATGAGGCATTCGACTTCTTTTTGAACTTCCTCTTCGATAGTGTAATCGTACATCTTAAGGACTCTGAACTGTTCTTGGACCTCGACAATTCTGAATTCCATATCCATAGATTTGTTCTTGATCTCAGTGATAACATTCAAAAGTGCCTTAAGTTGCTCAATGGCACCCATTTCACCTTTGAGGGCTTTCTCATATTCTTCAGTGTCTCTGATAATGTTTCTAAGCTCTTTGGTGGCGATCTGCTTAAGACTGTCACCGAGAATCTGGAGCCATTCGTCAACTTTGCTGATGGAGGCTTGAGCAAGCTCGCTCTTGTCAATCATGACGATGTAGTTTTGTTGCTCGTTTTGGTTTTGTTGCATGATGCTTCTTGACATCTGAAGAGTGTTAATCTTTTGCTCAATTTCCTGGGTCGATTGAGATTTGTCAATTTGCTTCTGAAGTTTAGACATGGCAGTCTTGTCGAAGAGATCTCCAAACTTATATCTCTTTTTCCAGCCACCTTCGAGAAGAGCGAATTTGTCAATGATTTGACCCTTGCATTAGATAATTTCATAATGGAGGGTGTAGATCATCTTGTTCTTTACTACGTCATCGTGGAAAGTATATGGAATATATTTCTCGGCGGTTTCCTCATGGAGCTTTTCGTCGAAAATATGGCAGAATTTGTCCCACCATCTTCCAAATTTCTTGGTCGATTCCAAAATGTTTCTTGAGAATTTCTCAAGTTCATTTCTAAGATCTTCGGTAGTTGGATGGAAAGTGATTTCTGGATGATTGTATGAACTAGACATCTTGATTAAGCATGGTCTTTCATTTCTCATGAAGATAGTCTTGTTGGCAGCAAGAGCTCGCACCACCATTTTGGTGATGGCGTTGAAGATTCTGCGCTCCCAATACATATAGTATGGTTGCATCTCTTGACTTGGCTCACCATCAGCTTTCTTTTGCTTCACAGTACTTTCTTCGATGTGCTTCAAGTACAGATCACCAATGTTCTGATAGTCCTTGACAAGTGAATTGATCATTTTGTTTTAGTAATCTTCAAAGTACTTGGAGAACTCAGAGATGTCCATAGTTGTCTTTCTGTCGAAATCAATCTGGTTGATGATTTGGCAGTTTTCAATATTCAAGACTTTCTCTTCGATGTTTCCGGCCTTTTGGATGACTCTGTTCTTGATTTCAATGAAGCTATCGATGGCCTGTTGGCATTCTTTGATGTACTCATTGATGGAAAGAGAGAACCAATTATGGTTTTGGGCACCCTTGTCCATCCATTTGTTCAACTTGTCAATTTGTTTTTCGAGGAGCTTCTTCTCGACTGGTTTCAAATAGCTGAGAGCTGAGTTGTAACCTCTAAGAAGTTGGTTAAGCTTATCGATGTACTTCATGTAGTCTTTTTCTTGGAGAGCAATGTTGATGATAGTTTGTGGAATGCGTTTTCCAATTCTGTCGAGGAACTTAGCTTCTCTGATGATGACCTTGAGTTGTGGCTCGAATTGTACGGAGTACTCGATGTTGTCACCAACTTTCTTGCTGCTGAGGATGTATTTCTTCAACAGTTCGATAGCTTTGGAGGTGTTCTCCTCTCTCCATCTCTCGAAGATGACTTTTTCATATCCTTGATCGAGCTCTTTGGCAAGCTTGACGTACTCGAGAGCTGCATCTTTGAATGTCTTGGTCATGAGTTGGTCGGCCTTGGATTTGAACTTCTTGATTGGTTTGCTGATTCTGCCCATGATGGATCTTGACCAAGC
>Ga0115102_10347267_pt1 | contig 11868 bp, 5 predicted proteins | sample MBTome_5_FD_89644 | JGI IMG/M metagenome (GOLD analysis project Ga0115102, IMG submission 89644) | Marine eukaryotic communities from Pacific Ocean to study complex ecological interactions - MBTS_5May14_M2_3um Metatranscriptome... | ecosystem: Environmental > Aquatic > Marine > Oceanic | place... | reverse complement strand
TATACCAAGTGGGCAAAGGAGTATTTACATGAAGAAACAGAGACTGATAGTAGAATCGATAAGGTACATCACGGGCAATCAGAAGTCAGTGAAGATACAGGGAAAAATAAACGAAGTGAAAGCGTTTCAAAAAGTGCTAAACGCAAGTCGAAAGTTGTACGAAAATCTACAACGAAAAAACGTAAAGTTACAAGAAATAGAAAAACTAGTAGAAGCAAAAAATAGAGCTGCCAAAAGTTTTAAGAAGATAACCGGTGAGTCTTGGCCTTTATAGTCAAAGAATACTTTACGATTTTTTCTCCTAGCGGATAATTATAATTCGTTAGGATTCTTTATATTTGGAGATAGTTCGTGCCACCTACTGGACCAAACACGCCAGATCAGTTGGATTTAGTCCAACAGATGAATAAACTGCTGCAGGATCAAAATAAGATTCTACAGCAGATAGCTGGTACTATGGGTGCACAAGCACAAGCATCTCAGCAATTATCACAGAGCAATACCGAGGTATCTGATTCTGCTAGTAATGCAGCTGACAAAGTCAATGAACTAAATGATGCAATGAAAGAAAATACCGGAGGTGCTGAAGGATTGGCAGCTGCGATGGGGAAACAAAGCCAAAAGACAAGAGAATCGAACGAAGCAATGGGAAGCATAATTGACACAGCAACCAAGACTGTTGCAACCCTAGGGGTTCTTAGTGCAGGAGTTTCAGGTCTAGCTAACGCATACGAAGCAGCAGGTGCTACATTCAAATTGTTCACCGGTGGTTTATCTGCAGGGATAGGTATTTTCAAAGGAGCTACTGGTGTTGTTGGTGGGTTTTTCTCTGGGTTGATGCAACATGCAGCAAATTATCATAACGCGGCTGCAGGAGAGATGCATCAAGCGAATGAATCCATCAGAAAAGAATTTGGTGATATCACATCAGATCAGGGCAAGTTTGTCAAAGACATGGTAGGTGAATTAGGTGGTGCTTCTGCTGCACTTGGAGCTGCAGGAACATCCCTATTCGGCACTGTCGGTAGAAGTGCAGCTGTCTTGCAAGAAATGGGTGCAATTGCTGGTGAGTTTGGGGAATCCTTAGTTAGAATGCAAGACCAGATTAAAGGATCTGTCAGTGAGATGTTTTTAATGCGGAAAGGAATGAATATTTCTACAGAAGCATTCAAAAATATAGCTTCTACGGCCGAAGCTGCTGGTGGATCCATGCAAGATGCATTGACAGAAACCATGGTTGCGTCGTCTCACCTCTCTAAGACTTTTGGTGTTGATGTGAAAGTCATTGGTAAAGGCATCAATGAAATGGCAAAAGACATGGCTTCTTTTGGTCATCTTGGTCCGAAGGCTTTGGCGGCAACAGCAACATATGCCACCAAGCTCGGTGTGAGCATCAGTGCACTTAAAGGAACAATGGATGCGTTTGATACCTTTGAGTCTGCAGCTGCTAACGCAGGAAAGCTCGCTGAGGCGTTTGGAATGAACGTTGATGTCATGGGCATGATGAATGCTGAGAATCCTGCAGAAAGAATGGATATGCTTCGTAAATCTTTCGAAGAAACCGGCAAATCTGTGAGTGATCTTTCAAGACATGAATTAAAGATGCTATCTGATTCTATGGGTGGCATGCCAATCGATGAAATGAAAAATGCCCTGTCTATGTCGACAGATGAAATGGGCTTTGGGGATTTCGAAGATGCAGCTGAAGAAGCCGCTTCGAAGATAACGCCAGAGGAAGCTATGAAAGATGTAGCTGAGTCTATAGATCGATTGGCTACACAAATAACCGATTTAGCAAGTGGCCCTTTGTCTAATTTCATGAAAGGCTTTTCTGAAGCAATTACTAGATCTGCAGAATTTAGGGCCATAATGAAAGAAGTAGGGGCTTTTTTGAAAGAGTTTTTCTTACTGGGTAAAGCTGTAGGTAGAATGTTTGTTGATACCTTTCTGAAAGAAGGTGGTGCCGTAAGAGACATGATTAGTGGCATATTTAGCCTCGAGAAAATCAAAGCCTTTACTGCGACAGTGAAATTAGCATTCGCTGAGTTTTTCGATCTGATTAAAACTGACCCTAAAAAAGCCGTTGAAAACCTTTTTGATAAAGTGTTCGGTGCATTTAAGACTTGGTTTGGAAGTGGTGAACAATCAAAAAATCTAGGGATGATGTTAGTCAATCTTGTGATTGGCGGATTTAAGATGCTAGCAGGATTAATTCCCAAAATCATATCTGCCGCGGCAGGAGCTATTAGAGATTTGACCCAAGGTCTTAAAGACTTTTTAGCAGGCGATAAAAAATCTGCAGAGTCTATTGGAGCAGGAATAGGCGATTCTATAAAATTAGCTTTTGAAAGTATTAAAAGTGCTCTTCCAGAGCTAAAAGACGCACTGATTGATTTGTTTCTATTGTTGTTCGAAATAGCAAAACCTCACATGATGAAAGTTGTTGGTGTTGTGATTGCTGCAATCCTTGTTAAAACTATAGTATCTTCACTGCTTGCTGTTGGTGTCTCTGGCTTGATAGGTGGAGCATTGAAAAAAATGTTAGGAGCTATTTCTAAAATGACGACGGGTAGTGCTCCAAAAGATATTGTCAAATCAGGAAAAAGTGCTTCGAAGGGAGGATCAGATGCTGTCAGCGGCATCGGTGGTATACTAAAAGCTTTGAAATCGATCACAATCAAAGACATTCTTATGGGCGGATTGATTATGGTAGCTTTGGCTACCTTTGCTTCTGTCTCAATGTATATATTTGCAAAAGGCCTTAAGAAAGCTAGCGGAATAATGAAAAGTATTAAGATGGCAGACCTGAAGAAAACATTGCTCGGATTGACCGCTGCTGTTCTTATTACCATACCGTTGGTATACATAGGAATGCAACTGGGTGCTTTGGGTCAAGGCATGCCTCTTGCTGTACTTGGAATGGTTGCAGCTGCAGCAATGTTTTTCATTGGTGGAGTAGGTTTGGGTTATGCTCTTCAGTTTATCAACCCTATCTGGGGTAAATTAGACACTCGTGAGACATTAAAGACAATCGGATTGATGGCTTTGACTTCTATTGCCATGCTGCCTTTAATTGCAGCAGGAATGCTAGTGGGTGGTGCTTCAGCCGGTATTCTACTTGTCATCGTTGGTATGGCAGCAGCAACGGCTCTCTTTACAGGTGCGGCCGCAGGTTTGGGTTGGGCATTTCAAGAGCTTATTATTCCAGCTTGGCAGGGAGTCGATACTCTACAAGCTTTGAAGGCAATTACCTTGATGGCTCTCGTATCGCTTGCCATGATACCACTAATTGTTGGTGGAGCAGCACTTGGGGCTATTGTTGTTGCAACACTAGGTGGAGGATTAGCAATAATTACTGCAGGATTTATGCTAGGTACCGGTGTTCTTAGAGCTGCATCTGATGAATTTCCTGATGCTATTAATTACTTTTCGAGTGCTTTCACTAAGGTTAAATTAAAGCCTTTGGGCAAAGCTGCACTCGCTTTGCTGGGTACTGTTGTTATAACGGGGACTATAGCTTATTTTGGTGCAGCACTTGCATATATGAGTCCATTGTTGCTAGCAGCTTATTTCGGAGTCCAAGCAGGTTCTTTATTCGTAAAAGAAACTCGGCCGTACATCCAAGAGATGGTTAATAACCTGAGTAAGATCAATATTAAAAATCCTAAGACTTTTAAAGAAAAAATGCTTGCCATTGGTTCTCTTATTGCCGCAGTCGCGCAGATTGCTGATTTAGGAATATCAGCAATGGGTATGGCGACAACAGCTTCTATGTTTAGTGACAAGGGTCCTGAAGATATGATGAAATCTATCTCTGGGTTTATAGGCAATGTATTAGACTCCATGCTAACATTCATCACTCAACTAGTTACATTAGCCAGCGGCTTCGATGAAAAATCGTTAAAAGGTGCAGCGGCGATTGCAGATATACTAGGGGCTGTGGGTACATTGGCAGGAGCTTTGATGGAGCCACTGCAGAATGTCCAGGCTAACGTTGGCATTATCGACATTATGAACGGTGATACTGCATCGGATCAATTAAAAACTATGGCTGCTGGCATGGGAACTATCTTGGAGGCACTTGCAGAACATGTTCCAAAGATAATCGACGCATTGATTCTTTCTTTAGCCGGCGTTGGTGATTCAAAAGTATTTGGAGAAAAAGCCAAAGGCCTTAAAGATATCTTTGAAGGGATTCTTGCATTGATGACTGTAGTTAAAGAGATGAACGCCATGGGCCAAAAAGATAACGATGGATTCTTCACCGGCACATCTTTTGATAAAACTACAATAACATCCATGTTCACAAATGTAAGCGCAGTTTTAGCAAGTGATGAATTGAAAAAAATGCTAGATGATTCTATAGAGTTAATATCAGGGATCACCGGAGGCGCAGATCTGCTCACAAAAGCTGAGTCTTTTTCAAAAATATTAGATGCCATCGTATCGGTGACTGAAAAATTATCAAGTTTTGGTGCATTTTTAAGAGATGGAGGCATGCAGGGCATGTCTGATGCCAAAGGCTATTTGGAATATATGATTAGTAACTGGATGATGCCTTCTGATATTATAAGCATGATCAACGAGGAAGCTTTCTATTTGGCTGATATAATGAAAGACATGGATGCAGATATAGGTGCTGTAGATCTTAGGCCACAAGTTTCAGCGATCCTAGGGTACGACGGAGATAGAACCTTTACTATCAAGCCAGATGCTGTAAATTTAACAGTGAGGCTACAAGTGAAAGTAGATGCTGAGGAACTTGCTGTTGCGATTGCAAAAGGAAATTCTGATTTGGATGGATTCTTCCAGACTACTGAAAAGGCCCAAAAGGCTGACCTTGACATCCCAGGAGGTGTATAATGAGCGAATACATAAAAGCTCTTAAAGATTCCGGTATCATACAATATTTAAGAAAAACTTTAGATCCAAAAGACCTAGATGCTTTTGATAAGTTAGTTGAAGAAAAAGTGAAAGAGTATAATCAAATGTGGTTAGAGACTCAGCCCATGATAAATGAATACAATGAAAAGGTGAAATCTTATGCCGCAGAATCCAAACGAGAATCAGGACCAACAAACCAGCGCGACTAATCTAGAGAAAAAAACATGGTCTGCCCCTGAAGGGACTGGTGCACAGTCATTCGTTAGAATAGACAACGATGATCTACACCCTGAAAGGATTGAAAGATTAGGAGAATATCTCTCTGATACTACTCGTGGCGATATGTCTAACCCGGATGTCCGTGGCGGTCAAGGAAACACATATCCTGTGTCTCCTCCAGGTGAAGTCACTCCGGCTCAATTTAAAAGGCAACTGGATTCTACATTATCAGATGCAACAGATTATTTTGAAGAGCTTTCACAAAACTCTGCTTTTGAAGCTGGCATTGCAACAGAGAGAGATGGAACATATGGTAGCGGACATACACTGTTGGGAAGTAGAAAAGCAAGATCAGTAGTTTCAGAGCATATAGCATCGAAAGGAATTGATCCTACGTCTAGGTGGTTTGGAATAGGGAAAGAGAGATTTAAACCGGGCAATGATTCAAAATATCAAGTTCAGAGATCAGGAACTAATTTAGATCAAAATCTTGACCCTGGTGCACCTGCACCTTCAGAGCCAACTGCTGGCACTAACTATAAAAATTATCGCCACAAAACCGGACAAACTAATAGGGAAAGCATGTCACAACCCGATTTTTGGGATGCATATTTTGAAAGACTTAGTTATGTTGGAGATAAAATAACTTTGGGTGCTCAAGGTTTCAAGACACCTGCAGATGCAGTTGAAAGAGGCAAAGTGACAGGCCTTGCAAATTTAACTGGTAATCCTTCTTTAGGCGACTTAAGTGGTAACTACGCAAAGGTAAGTTTAGAAAATACAGAAGCAGGCAATGCTTTTCTAGATAAAGAAGAGCTGCCTAATGGTTTTCAAGATGTGAAAAGTGATTTTAAGAAAAAAAGATCTCCGAAATATACAACTAATTCCTATGGTCAGATGCATTCTTGGAACGACCCATTTGAATCAACTGGTTTTCCTCTAATAGAAAATAGAGGTATTACTGTTGCAGCTCAACTTTTAGAAATATGGGCAATGTCAGTTCTTAAAACATTCACTACAACAGCACTCCTTCAGATTGGGTCTTATTTAACTTCTGTTATTCTCCAAAATGTACAATTCGATGGTGAGAAAGGCCTGGTTGGCATGACAGGAGTTAATTGGAATACCAATTATTATCCGGATGACCCACTCGTACAGCCAGGAACTAATTTCTTTAAAGGCTATTCGGGTTTTAATCATCCTGCCACTAATTTAGGTGCTAGAATGGCAGATGGATTGAATAGAGGGACTGCATCAATTTCAAACGATGTTGGTGGATTTTTTGCAACAATAATAGCTCAACAAGTAGGGCCTCCTATAAATTCCGGTTTACGATCTCTAGATGATCTTTTGAATTTTACAACGCATATCCTTAGAGATTTGAATATTTATATGCCAAGACATATTATATCCCAGATGGCTCAAGAGATATCGTACCATGATGATAAATCCAATATTAAAAAAATACTCAAGAATACTACAAAGCTGGTAGACATCGCGACAGCATACACAAGGGCTATGACGATTGGAATGTCAACTATGGCAGTTCACATTATCGGAGATGATTATGGAAAATCATTGGGGTTCTACAGGACACTTTTTAGAGAAGTAGTGAGATCTAAAGCTGTGTGGAGTGAACAGAGGAACCCTTTAAATAAATGGGACAGTCTTCTATCCTATTTTGGGAAAGATGATAAAATCATGAGGTTCGTCAATTATCTTGCGCAAATCGGAGATATGTCAATTGGGGCTGGTGAAGCTGGTAATATAGCTTTTCCGGAAAACAAAGTACCATTGAATCAAATTGGAAATCACCCATCATTAAGAACCATAGGGGGAAGAGTAAGAGGTGATTCATATCAGGAATTTAAATCTAGATTATCAATGACAGAAACTCCTAGTTTGTTTTTGTTACCTAAGACGGTAAATAATACAAGAGCAAATTTGCTAAAACTAGGATTAGAGAATCCAAGCAGTGTATTTGACTTTGCTGACTTGAATGGTGCTAATGAATCTTACATGAATGTAGGAGGAGAAGAAGCGACAGAGGGTATAAAGAAAAGATATCAGAGGAAAGAAGGAGGAAGATTCGACCCTATACAGGTACAAAGAATAGAAGATCAGCTGGAAGCAGAACATTTACCATTTTACATTCAAGACTTAAGAACAAATGAGATCATTTCTTTTCATGCTTTCTTGACAAGTTTATCTGATTCATATTCTGCAGAATGGTCTGCACAAAAAGGATTCGGAAGAATGGAAGCAGCCCAGATATACGGAGGTGGTTCAAGAGCAATTTCAGTTAATTTTCTTGTTGTGCCTATGAATGCTGCAGATTTTGATGAGATGTACTATAAGATAAACAAATTAACCACTCTAGTGTATCCACAATGGTCACAAGGAACCATGATGCAGAATGGCGATTCAACTTACGTACAGCCATTTTCGCAGGTTCCTACAGCATCTCCACTATGTAGAATAAGAGTGGGAGATCTTTTTACTTCTAATTATTCTGATGTTGCCATGGCTAGGATGATGGGGGTCAACAGTCCTAAATTCAATTATGTAGAGCCTTCTAGTACAAGCGCCGATGCAACTAGTGCAGAATCTGAAACAGAGGAAACGTTGGAAGAACAATTAGCAGGTCCTAGACACGCAACAAGAAGAATGATTGACAAGATGCTTCATGAATTAGCCACCAGCCAAGCAGAAGGTGCAGCGATAATGAAAGACTGGAGAACAAATCGAGTTGGGTACGGTGCAAGTTATGATCCAAGCACCACAGATTTTTATGTCACTCCTCCAGGTGATGCACCTTTTGCAATAGGTGGAGACCCCATACGAATTGACAGGGGTGCCAAGCGATATCTAAGTTACACAACAGCAACGCCTCAACCTCCTGCTGTCCCCCCGTCATTGCAAGAACTTGCTGCCAGTGCAGACGGTGCGGCACAAGGTATTTCTAGTTTGTTTGATAGAACTAAAAACCCTATTATGAAATCATTTAACTCCACCATGGGAAGAGGAATAGCAGTTGCGATCACTGGAATCGGATTAGACTGGAAATTAAACAGTGCACCATGGAACATGGAACCTGGTCACAAAGCGCCGAGAATGTGTGAGATATCTCTCAGTTTAGTTCCAATCCATGATATCACTCCAGGTCTAGACCATGAAGGTGTTAATAGAGCTCCTATATATAAAGTTGGTAAATCTTCTAAATCTCTTACAGGTGATGTTTGGCATAAAAGAAGTGACTATGATCAAATATTGGATAATATCACAGAAGGAAGAGAAGCATATCTAAGAGCAGAAGAAAGAGGTTTTAACAAAGATGAGTAAAAGATACAATAGAGATCAAAGAATAGCAGGTGGAAAGCTACAAACAGCAAAAACAGTCACTCGTATAAGAAGTGCTAGGGATTTTCAACTATTGTCAACTAGAACAATAGTTTTACAATCATCTCAAAGATTAGATCATTTAGCCCATAAACATTTAGGGGATTCTAAACTATGGTGGGTGTTGGCTGCTTTGTCTGACATTGGCTGGGCTATGCAACTGCCGGCCGGCACAATTATAACAATACCGGTCGACATGGCACCAATCAGAGCGATAATAGGATAACAAAAATGACAAACGCAACTAATTTACATGGCAATTCAAATAATTCAAAAATGAGAGAAGCCATGAGATTGCTAGGATCTCAATTCGGAATCAAAGATAAAAATTCCTTTGTTCAAATACTATTGATGGGAGCAACCTCCACAGGAGATGGGACATTAGGTGCCGATGATTTAAGTGAAGCCTCTAGAGAAACAAATTCAAGCTTAGAAAATTTAGCAGATGCTATAATATCGTTGCAAGGTGATGGTCTTTTTAGTGATCAAGTGCAAGAAATATTTGAAAACTACATTGCATCTGCCGGCACTTCAGATGACGTTGCTGCGGCTCTGTTCTCAGAACTGCCTGCAAATGGAAAATGTTCGCCGATTACATTCACTCCTTCAGAGTCACTTTCTACACCAAGAGGATACCTAAGAAGTGTAGGTGTCAAAGATATAGTGCCAGATATAGAACAGCATATAACTTATGGAGATAATCACAGATCAATTGGAGTTATTGAATTTCACCACCCTAATCTAAATTTCTCAAACAGAGATTCTGCGGCCGCTTCTATATTTTTGCAAGCACTACCTTCTATAGAGATTTCTAAAGCAGTTCCATACTTTGACATGAAGACTATAGTCAAAGGTGCACCTGTAGCTGATGAAAATAATATGCCAGATAATCCAGATGTATTCACAAACGGAATATCTATTTATAAATTTTTACATGGTGAAAAAATAGAGAGTTCTAATTCTACAGTTGCCTACTTAGCTAGCTCTGTGCCATCTGAGTTTGCAAACCCAGCCCCTATATTAGAAGGCGGTGTCGGCCAAGCACCTGCAACTAAACCGGGTGTAAGTGTTGCAGGGATGGAAATCTTCACATCGCCTCAAACTTTAGTTAATGGTGCTCTCGAATACATAGATCTTGATGCATCAGCCTCTAATTACGGCCCAAATGCTTCTCCCCAAGATATACCTTTAGAAAATAAAGTTCTTGATAAGTTCAGGCCTTTGATGACTATTAAGTCTTTTAATGTTCAAGTTACTCCTGCAACTGGTATGTTGGCTACAAAAGCTGCAGATGTGAAACTGACTCTTCATGATAAGTCTAGAATGAATCAAATAATGCCGCTTATAATGCCAGGCCAACTTGGAGATGTAGAATTTTTAATAGAATGGGGCTGGTCACACCCACATTCAGACCCGGATGTGAATCCATATGGGGCTTTGATCAATTCCATGAGATGTAAAGAGAAATATGGGGTCATGAACTCTTCTTATTCATTCACTCCAGAAGGACAAGTTGAGATAAGTTTGAAATTATATACAAAAGGTGCACAGAAAGCAACATTTGAACTAGTCTCTAGTAATCCAGATGGGGAGCTTCCTGGAGACCAATTAAGAAAATTGGTATTTGCCATCAGAGAAGCAATGAAAAGTTTAAAACAGCAAGGCTACACTTTAAACTCAGAGATGGGTGCACCAGACGTGCTGGGGAAAGCTTCTTCAGTTGGTGGACTATTATCCTTGACACCAGAGCAGAAGAGGTCAATTAGAAGCTTCTTAACCAGTATGAGAAATAGATCTTCAGGAGCTGCAGCAGCTACTTGGGGAAGCTTGGTTACGGGATTTAGTGAGGCAGCGGAAGGTGCTGAAGATTTCCAAACACAGATCTTAGCGCAGTTTGCTTCGATGATAAACAGTTGTACTAGAAGAATTAACACGACACCAGACCCTTATTTGTTGCCAGATAGAAAATTAGTCAGCGGTATTAGGTCACCGGTCTTAGATATTAAGTACGAAACACACGTATCTTTTGCAAAAGTTTTATTAAACTTTGTTGCAAAACCTCTTCTAGCAACAGATAGATTTCACGAAGTCCAACTTTTGTTTTATCCTATGAATGAATTTGCAATGTTTGCTAGAGACCTGAATACTGGTCAATATCCCATAAATAAAAAGCAATTTAAAGACTTGTTTGAAGAAGAGCTTAAGAAAACTCCATCAATATCCATCCAGAAATTTTTAAATATTATGAAAAAATTATTCATCAATTATGTCGGAGACGACGTGTATGGACTTTCTCAATTCTATGCAACTGGCGAAGATGGAAAACGAGGATTAGCTAAAGCATATACGAAAGATGATTCAGCAAAACAAAAATTCACCGAAAAGAAAGTGAAAATCCTAGAAGCATGTTATGGAGCTGGAAATGAAAAAAGATTCAAAAAACCATCAATCCAGATGTGGGTAGAGTGTGTTGCTCATTCCGAAAAGCCAGATTACACAATTCTTAGACTTCACTTTTTTGACAAAGCATGTACATCCTATAGTGGGTATGCACAAATGTGGGCTGGCTCTAGTGCAGGAGATCTCGGAGTGATTGGAAGATACACTGCGGCCAAAAGATCAGAAGAGCATGCACAAAGACAAGTCGGAAGTGTTCCTGCGAGCGAAAGAGAAAACTGGGAAGAAATAGCTCGAACAAGAGCTCAAAGGGTGACACAACATGAACAAAATGCCATGGCTCAAATGCAAGAATTTTTATCCAATGGTTTGTTAGAAGCTTTCTCTGTCAACGTTCCTGAATTAGACGATGACGGTAATCCAACAGGTGACACCATACCAGTCGACAAGTACAGAATCAAAGGAGGTCCAGATCAGCTACGAGGAATCTTGGCTGCTAATATGCCTACTTTAAAATATGGTACAGAATATTCTGGTATTTTGAATGCTAGTTTAGCTACAATGTCTAATCCTGCTATGGAAACAATACACATGCAAAGACAGGGGCAAAATTCTGGGCCTGCAGGTGCAGTCGATGACGGATTACCTATGCAGATAAAGCCAGTCGATCTTTCTTTAGACACTTTTGGATGCCCTTATATAAATTTTGGTCAACAATTTTTTATTGATTTTCAAACAAATACTTCAATCGATGACATATATGCTGTCTCTGGTGTATCGCACAGTTTAACACCTAGTGAATTCAAGACTAGCATTAAGATGTCTCCTTTGAACAAATTAGGGCAATTTAGGGCAATGACAGATCAGTTTGATGATGCAATGGCTGTAGCTGGTGAAGTTGGTGAAAATATCGGATAATAATTTGTAAATATAAAATTATTAAGATAGAATTAATAATATGCTATCTAT
>Ga0115102_10214571_pt1 | contig 11924 bp, 25 predicted proteins | sample MBTome_5_FD_89644 | JGI IMG/M metagenome (GOLD analysis project Ga0115102, IMG submission 89644) | Marine eukaryotic communities from Pacific Ocean to study complex ecological interactions - MBTS_5May14_M2_3um Metatranscriptome... | ecosystem: Environmental > Aquatic > Marine > Oceanic | place... | reverse complement strand
TTTCGATTGTTTTATTTTCTCATATTTGGTTATTTTATAAAACCTAAATTTGTTTTTAGATTAGTTAATCTATCTATATGTATATATCTATTTTGGAGAAATATTGTGTCTTTAGGTTTATTAGGTAATAAAATTGGTATGACCCAAATTTTCGATGAATCAGGTAACATTATTCCAGTTACAATTTTAAAAGTTGGACCTTGTGTTATCACACAAGTAAAAACTATGTTAAGTGATGGGTATAATGCAATTCAAATCGGATATGGAAATGTAGCAAGCAAATCTTTAACTCAACCTGAATTAGGTCATTACAGAAATCAAATCTTCAACCATTAAAATATTTAAAAGAATTTCGTGTAACTAATCCCGAAGACTTTGAAGTTGGTCAGATTTTAAATGTTGAATCATTTACTGCGGGACAACTTATTAATGTTACAGGAAAAAGTAACGGGAAAGGATTTTCTGGACTTCAAAAACGTCATAATTTTACGCGTGGACCTATGACTCATGGATCAAAAAATCATAGAGCACCTGGATCAATCGGTATGGGAACAACTCCCGGGCGTGTTTTACCAGGAAAAAAAATGGCGGGTCAATTAGGAAATAAAGTTACAAATATTAAAAAATTAAAAATTATTCAAGTAAATAATGATGAAAATATCTTAGTAGTAAAAGGTTCTGTTCCAGGAAAACCTGGAAACTTACTAAGTATTGTAACATCGAACTAATTAAAACTATATTATCAAAGAAATGAATATAGGAAAAATATAATATGACTATTCAAAAATTTGTTACATATAATTCATTAGATATAAATGGAGAAGTCTTAGAAGATAAACATGAATTAACGTTTACGGTTCTTGAGAAATCAGGAAACCAATTAATTCATAAAGATATTTTAAGACATCAATTGGCCCAAAAACAAGGTACTGTCTCTACTAAAACAAGAAGTGAAGTTCGAGGTGGGGGTCGTAAACCGTGGCGTCAAAAAGGAACAGGCCGTGCTCGAGCAGGTTCTAATCGTTCACCGCTATGGAAAGGTGGTGGGGTTATTTTTGGGCCCAAACCTAAAAAAGTTATCTTAAAATTAAATAAAAAAGAGCGTAAATTAGCATTACAAACATTACTTTACAATAAACGAAATAATATTTCTGTTATTGATAATTTAGAAAATCTTGTGGAATTACCAAAAACAAAAACATTTTATAATATCTGCAAAAAATGTGGCATTAATTTGGAACAGAAAGTACTAGTTATTGTTTCTAAGAAAACACCCGCATTAAAATTATCAACTCGAAATATGAAAAATGTAGAGGTAATTTCTGCTTCTAATTTAAATACATTAAGTTTGTTAAAAGCAAAACAAATCTTATTAACACCATTAGCAGTAAATGAAATAAAGGAGATTTATTGTGGTTGATTCTTCATATTTTAATCTTAGTAGTATAGATATAGTTAAATATCCAATTATTACAGATAAAAGTACAAGACTTTTAGAAAATAACCAATATACTTTTGTTGTAAATCCTTCTTCTGATAAAATTACAATTAAAGCAGCAATTGAATATTTATTCAATGTAAAAGTGATCAAAATTAATACTTGTCATCTTCCTAAGAAAAAAAGACGTGTAGGAAAATATCTTGGTTGGAAATCACATTATAAAAAAGCAATTGTAACTTTAGCAGAAGGAGATACAATAAACTTATTTGCAGAAAATTAATAATTTATAAAAATTAATCAAGTTTATGAGTATTCGACTTTATAAATCATATACACCAGGTACAAGAAATCGAGCGCTTTCTGCATTTACTGAAATTACAAAAAGTAAACCAGAAAAAACTTTAATTCAAAAAAACCACCGTAAAAAAGGACGAAATAATCGTGGAGTTATTACAACTCGTCATCGCGGAGGTGGACACAAACGACAATATCGATTAATCGATTTTCAACGCAAAAAATATTCAGTACCAGCAACTGTTGCTTCAATTGAATACGATCCAAATCGAAATGCTCGAATTTCTTTATTACACTATATAGATGGTGAAAAACGTTATATTTTACATCCAAACAATTTAAATGTAGGTGATATAATTGTTTCTGGGTCTGGTTCTCCATTACATATTGGTAATAGTTTACCGTTATCAGAAATTCCATTAGGAACATCAGTTCATAATATTGAATTAATTCCGAATCGTGGTGGTCAAATAGTTCGAGCAGCCGGAACATCGGCAAAAATATTAGCAAAAGAAGGCAACTACGTTACATTACGACTACCTTCAAAAGAAGTAAGATTAATTCACAAAGATTGTTTTGCTACAATTGGTGAAATTAGTAATAATGATGCTTTTTTAGTTCAAAGTGGAAAAGCAGGTCGAACACGTTGGTTAGGAAAACGACCAACGGTTCGTGGATCAGTAATGAATCCTTGTGATCACCCACATGGGGGTGGAGAAGGCCGTGCACCTATTGGGCGAACTCGTCCATTAACACCTTGGGGTAAACCCGCTTTAGGAATGAAAACAAGAAAAAAATAAAAAACGAAGTGATGATTATATTCTTCGTCGTCGTTCGTAATTAAAAATTTTATAAATACAAATATTTTTAAAATGTCAAGATCTTTAAAAAAAGGACCTTTTGTTGCATATCATCTATTAAAAAAAATTGATAAGATGAATGCTAGTGGAAAAAAAGATACGATTACAACATGGTCGCGAAGTTCAACAATTTTACCCAATATGATCGGATTAACAATAGCGGTTTACAATGGGAAACAACATGTTCCAATTTTTATTTCTGATCAATTTGTTGGTCATAAATTAGGTGAATTCGTTTCAACTCGTACATTTAAATCTCATATCAAAACAGATAAAAAGACAAAACGATAAAAACTAAGAAGAAATTACTATGATGGAATTTCGCTTTCCTCAAAATTTCACCGTTAAAACATTTCATGTTAAATATGATAACCAATTATCTTCGTTTACAAAACTAATTTTACAAAGTTTTCAATTTAAATACTTGTATTATGTTCTTGAAGATATTTCATATCTTTTAAAGTCAGTGCCGTCCGAACGAGATGTATTATTACAAGTTTTACATTCAATAGTGATTTCACTTCAAAATAATCTTTGTGTTAATTTTTTTGATATTTGGATTTATGAAATCTATATTACAGATAATTCAAAACTGACTAAATTAGAAAATCAAAATTCAACATGTTCGAATTATCTAACAATTAAATTAGCGTGTCAAATGAAACCACCTCCTGAAAAAATTGAAATTCCTTGGTAGAAAAATTTTTTAAAACTGCTTTAATAAGTAATTTAAAGAGTTTATGGGTATTAAAATTTTAGAATTGTTTTAAATTAGAGATAATCACTAAAAGATAATTTTAAATAAATTTATTAAATCTTTTTTATTGAAAACGAACCAACACTGGTCTAATGTAAATTATATGCTATGATTCAATGTCTTCAATTTTCAAATATAAAACTAAAATATATGCAAAATTAAAAAACTAAGGAGAACATTTTATGTCTAACGTTCAATCAGTTAAAGCCGTAGCGAAATATATACGAATGTCACCACATAAGGTACGTCGAGTCTTAGATCAAATTCGCGGACGTTCGTATCAAGAGGCATTAATGATACTAGAGTTTTTACCATATGACGCAGGTGGACCCGTTTGGCAAATTGTCCATTCTGTAGCAGCAAATGCAAAAAATAACTATTCTTTAGATAAAAAAAAATTAGTTATTGAAGAAATATTTGCTGATGAAGGTCCGAAGCTTAAAAGAATTAGACCGCGTGCACAAGGACGAGCTTATCGTATCTTAAAACCAACGTGTCATATTACTGTTGTTGTTAAAGCGATTAGTTAAACAACTTTATAAACTGTATTTTAATTAATAAGGATTAAGTCTGTGGGACAAAAAACCCATCCTTTAGGATTTAGATTAGGAATTACACAAGAACATAGATCTACATGGTATGCAAATTTTAAGCAATATGCGAATTTATTAAAAGAAGACGATAAAATTCGAACATACCTTGAGAAATTAACAAAAACAGCGAGTATTTCAAATATTCAGATTAATAGAAATGGATTAAGTGACCAGATTCAATTAAATATTGAAACAGGACGACCAGGTGCTTTAGTTGGCGAAAATGGTTTAGGAATCGAAGCGTTATTAAAAAATATTAAAACATTTTTACCAGCTAACCGTCAACTTACAATTAATATTATTGAAGTTGAAAAAGTTAATTTAAATGCATCACTTATTGCTGATTTAGTAGTTAAACAACTAGAAGAACGAATTGCGTTTCGACGTGCAATTCGCGAGGCATTGCAAAGTGCTCACGAAGACAATGTTAGTGGAATTAAAATTCAAGTATCGGGTCGATTAAATGGAGCTGAGATTGCTCGAAGTGAATGGATACGTGAAGGTCGAGTACCATTACAAACTTTACGAGCAGATATAGATTATTCGGCAAAAGAAGCAAATACTATTTACGGTGTTTTAGGTATTAAAGTTTGGTTATTTAAAAGTGAAATTTAACTAACTAATAAAACAAGTTTAAATTATTTAATAAATTTATATTTAACAAACGAACTTTATTATGTTAAGTCCAAAAAGAACAAAATATAGAAAATATCATCGGGGACGGATGCGTGGGAAAGCAACACGCGGTAATGAAATTTCATTCGGAGATTACGGTCTACAAGCTTTAGAACCAACATGGATCACTTCTCGCCAAATCGAAGCTGCACGGCGTACAATTACACGCTATACAAAGCGTGGAGCGTCATTATGGATTAGAATCTTTCCAGATAAGACGGTAACCGCTCGAGCAGCAGAATCACGTATGGGATCTGGGAAAGGTGCTGTTGATTATTGGGTAGCGGTTGTAAAACCAGGCACTATTTTATTTGAAATTGCAGCTGTTCCTCAAGAAGTGGCACGTGCTGCTTTAAATTTAGCATCTTATAAATTACCAATAAAAACAAAATTTATTATTAGAAAAAATATTGAATAAATTATGGGTCTACCTAGATTTAATGATATCATAAAACTTTCAAATACTGAAATTTCTGAAGCAATTATTCAAACTGAAAAAGAATTATTTGATTTAAGATTTAAAAAAGCTACGCGTCAACCTTTTAAGCCACACGAAATTAAATCGACAAAACGTCGTTTAGCTCAATTAAAAACTCTTTTAACATCAAGATTAGATGTAATTGAGAAAAAACGAAGTAATACGTTAGTTCAATTAATTCAAAAATAGAATTCCGTAACAGGAAACTTCTAAAAACTAGAAATGGATATAAAAATGATGATTTAAGGAGTCTCAAATGCCAGTAAAAGAAAAAGTTGGTATTGTTGTTAGTAACAAAATGCAAAAAACTATTGTAGTAAAAGTTGAAAGTCGATATCCACATCCCATTTATTCAAAAACAATGGTAAAAACGAGAAAATATTTAGCCCATGATGAAATGGAAGAATGTAACATTGGTGATCAAGTTTTAGTTCAAGAATGTCGTCCATTAAGTAAACGAAAACGTTGGAAATTAGCCGAAATTCTTTCAAAATCATCTTTAATTATTTAAGATTCAATTTTTATGATATATCCCCAAACATTGTTAACAGTAGCTGATAATACCGGTGCTCGAAAAATTATGTGTATTCGGGTATTAGGCGGCAATCGAAAATACGCAAAAATTGGTGACACTATTATTGGTGTTGTTAAAGAAGCGATTCCAAATATGCCAATTAAGCGTTCTGATATTGTAAGAGCTATTGTTGTAAGAACATCTAAAACAATTCGTCGTCAAGATGGTATGTATATTCGATTTGATGATAATGCCGCGGTAATTGTAAATTTAGATAATAATCCACGTGGAACTCGAGTATTTGGACCGGTTGCTCGTGAAATCCGTGAAAAAAACTTCTCAAAAATAGTTTCATTAGCACCGGAGGTTTTATAAATGCGTAAAAATCAAAAAATGCATATTAAAATTGGTGATACAGTTAAAGTTATATCTGGTTTCGATAAAAATAAAACAGGTGAAGTACTTAAACTATACAAAAATAGTGGAAAAGTATTAGTTAAAGGTATCAATTTTAAGTTTAAACATGTTAAACCAAATACTGAAAATGATGTTGGTGAAATTAAACAATTTGAAGCTCCTATTCATCATTCAAATGTAAAATTAAATTAAAAACATTCATAAAATATGCGTAGTCAAAACTCATTAGAAGAAATTGCTGAAATACATCTTCTACTTGAAGATATAAAAAAAGAATATGAGACTGGTATTCGAACAATTTTAAGAAAAAATAACCCAACGATGTTTGCTAATCCGCATACTATTCCAAAACTTCAAAAAATTCAAATTAATCGAGGATTAGGATTAGCAGCACAAAATACAAATATTTTGAAAAAAGTATTGAAGAATTTACAGCGATTACAGGTCAAAAACCACTAATTACTAAATCAAAGAAAGCTATTGCAGGTTTTAAAATTCGTGAAGACATGGAATTAGGTCTAACGGTTACTCTAAGAGGTGAGAAAATGTATGCATTTTTGACAAAACTTATCTTTTTTACATTTGCTCAAATTCGTGATTTTCGCGGTTTATCTGTAAGAAGTTTTGATAAAGCAGGTAATTATACGTTAGGCTTAAAAGAACAGTTGATTTTTCCCGAAATTGATTACGAAGATGTCGATCAAACTCAAGGTTTTAGTATTACATTAGTAATGGCAGCATCATCGCCAAAATCAAGATCTCGAACAATCGATAAAGTTTTAAATGGGATGATTCTTTTTAAATTCTTACGATTCCCATTAAATGATTGTGGATATTATGAAAAGTATGCGTCTTTTTCTGAAGTTAACCAAGTATGGGACAGAAAAAAACATTTACGAAGAAAGAGATGGTCACAAGAATAAACTAAAAAATATATAAGGAGAAGATTGTGGTAACTGATACTATTTCAGATATATTAACGCGCATTCGAAATGCAAATATGGTTAAACACCAAATTGTTCAAGTTCCTCTCTCAAGAATGTCAAAATCAATTGCTCAAATTCTTAAAGAAGAAGGATTTATCGAAGATTTTGAAGTTTTTGATACAGAATTAGAAAATCGTTCGCATTTATTAATTTCTTTAAAATATAAAGGAAGATTACGCGAACCAGTAATTTGTAAAATGGAACGAATTAGTAAACCTGGTTTACGTGTTTATGCTAGTACAAAAAAATTACCAAAAGTTTTAAACGGATTAGGAATTGCAATTATTTCAACATCAAAAGGAATAATGACAAACTTAAAAGCAAAAGAACTTGGGATTGGTGGTGAAGTTTTATGTTATATTTGGTAACTGGAGTAATTATATAATATGTCACGTATCGGAAAATTACCAATTAAAGTCCCGGCAAATGTCGATGTTAATCTAAAAGAATTAGAAATTATAGTCAAAGGAAAGTTTGGTACATTACAAAATACTATTCCAGAAGTGCTTCAAGTTGAGCGAACTGATGATAATTTACTTGTAACTGTAAAAAATGAAACACGAACAAATCGTGCTTTACATGGGTTATATCGCACACTAATTAATAACATGGTAATTGGTGTTTCGGAACAATTTCAATTAACCCTTAATTTACAAGGGGTTGGATATCGAGCTGCAGTTCAAAGTGATTCTATTGTATTAAATTTAGGATATAGTCATCAGGTTAAAATGTTAATACCTGAGGGAATTTCAGTAGAAGTTGTTCAAAATACAACAATTAATTTACAAGCGTGTGATAAAGAACAATTAGGATTATTTGCTGCTAAAATAAGAAATTGGCGACCACCTGAACCATATAAAGGTAAAGGAATTCTTTATAAAGGTGAAGTAGTAGTTCGTAAAGCAGGTAAATCTGGTAAAAAATAAGATTCTAAAATTTTAATAATAAGTAAATAAAGTTATGAAATTTTCAAAGCGGACGCTGTTAAAACTTAAAAATAAAAATAAAAAATTAAAACCTAATAAATATAAAAAATTAAAACGTGATAGTTTACGTGGATCAGTAAAAGGAACTTTAGAAAGACCACGCTTATCCGTTTATCGTTCTAATGAAAATATTTATGCACAAATAATTGATGATACAACTTCAACAACATTAGTTTCTTGTTCAACTTTAGATCGAGATATTAAACTTGATACTACAAATGGTCGAACTTGTGAGGCTTCAAGACGAATGGGTGAAAAACTAGCAGCACTTAGTCTTAAAAAAAATATTACAAAAATCGTCTTTGATCGTGGCCCCTATATTTATCATGGACGCATAAAAGCGTTAGCAGATGGAGCACGAGCTGGTGGTCTTCAATTTTAATAAACAATTTAAAAAGTATAAGTTTAATAAATTTTATGAGTACTAATTTAAAACAAGCTAATAAACAAAAAAGAAATCCTCGTCGCAACGAGAATTTAAACGAACCCAAGTTCATTGAACGTTTAATAAAAATTAGTCGAGTTTCTAAAGTAACAAAAGGTGGAAAAAAAATTAAGTTTTCGTGCTATTGTCGTAATAGGCGATGAAAATGGACAAGTAGGTGTAGGTGTAGCTAAAGCTGATGATGTTGTTAATGCATTCAAAAAAGCCAAAACAGATGGAAAGAAAAACTTAATTCAAGTTCCAATTACTAAGTCATTAAGTATTCCTCACAAAGTACATGGAAACTTTGGCGCATGTAAAATTATGATGCGACCATCTATTGAAGGTTCAGGTGTTATTGCGGGCGGTGCTGTTCGTACTGTACTAGAAGTAGCAGGTATTAAAAACGTAATTGCAAAACAACTAGGTTCAAATAATTTATTAAATAATGCACGCGCATCTATTGTTGCTTTAGACAATTTAACAACAAGTTCTCAAGTTGCAAAAAAACGTGATATTAGTTTAACTTAGAGTTATTTTATAAATCAGAAAACACGAGAATAAAAAATGAAAAACAATAATGATAATAATATTTTATTAAAACGTCTGTTATTAAGTGTCGCAATATTAATATTTATTCGAATGGGAACGTTTCTTCCTGTTCCAGGAATTAACCATGGACACTTAGCTTTTTATCTTCAACGACATTCAATGACACGAAGTCTCGTTAGTACTTTCTCAGGGAATGATACATTTGTAATTGGATTATTTACATTAAATATATTTCCTTATATAAATGCATCAATTATCATGCAAGTATTAGTTAGTCTTTTTCCAAAACTTTCTAAATTACAAAAAGAAGGAGGGAGCGAAGGTCGCCGAGAAATTACAAAACTAACTCGTTTAATTACGTTAGGTTGGGCCTTGATTCAAAGTTTTAGTATTGCCTTTTATTTAAAACGTGCATTATTTGACTGGAATTTAGTTTTAGCAACTGAAATAATTATTTGGTTAACGACAGGTGCCATGATTGTATTATGGTTAAGTGAATTAGTAACAGAATATGGACTTGGTAACGGCGCTTCTTTATTAATTTATACAAATATTATTTCTAGTTTACCAAATTTAGGAAAAAAATTAATTACGGAAAATAGTGAAAATTTAAACGTTAGTTCGTGGTTAATTATTGGATTATTATTCTTTATTGCAATATATGGAATTGTTATATTGCAGGAAGGGGCTCGAATTGTTCCATTAATTTCATCAAAACAATTAAGCCAACTACCACCAGCCTTTTCAATTTCACCTGAGAATAATTATATTCCATTAAGGTTTAATCAAGCAGGAGTAATGCCCATTATTTTAACGACAGCTGTATTAGTGATACCTAATTATATAACAAATTTAGGTCTATTACCAATAGTTACGCTTCCAGTTTTTGTTAAATCATCCCAACTTATATATTGGATTAGTTATTTTGTATTAATTTTATCATTTAGTTTATTTTATTCAAATATTGTTCTTAATCCAAAAGATATTTCTGATGAATTACAAAAAATGGCTGTAAGTATACCTGGTATACGACCAGGTATTGAAACTACTTTCTATTTAAAGCAAGTTATGAAGCGTGTTACGTTATTAGGAGCAATTATGTTAGCTTTATTAGCAACATTACCAAATATAATCGAAGCTATTCTACATGTTTCAAGCTTTAATGGTTTAGGAACTACTTCATTATTAATTTTAGTTGGTGTAATACTAGATATTTCAAGAGAAATGCGTAGTATACTTCTTTCAAATATTTATAATGATGTATTTGATTAAATAAATTTTAAAAATTACTTAATAATTCAAAAAATTACAATGAAAGTTCGTCCTTCAGTAAAAAAAATGTGTAACAAATGTCGTGTAATTAAACGACATGGAAAAATTATGGTCATTTGTCCAAACCCGAAACATAAACAACGTCAAGGTTAATAATTTAAAGGAGTTAATCAAGTGGTACGATTACTAGGTGTTGATTTACCAAGAAATAAACGAATTGCATACGCACTTACATACATTCACGCAATTGGTCTTACATCTGCGCAAAAAATTATTAAAGTAGCAGATATTGGTTCGGAAGTTCGAACAGATGATTTGACTACAGAACAAACGATTGCATTACGTCAAGCTTTAGAAAATATTGATTTACAATTAGAAGGGGACCTTCGTCGATTTAATGGCTTAAATATTAAACGATTAAATGAAATCAATTGTCATAGAGGAAAACGCCATCGAAATAGTTTACCTGTCCGTGGTCAACGTACAAGAACAAACGCGCGATCTCGACGAGGATCTAAAAAAACTGTGACTGGTAAGAAAAAATAATATTATTTCCACTAAATTATAAGAATTAACATTTTATTTCATATGGCACAAAAAAATTCGAAAACCTACATTAAAAAAAGATAAAAATAGTTTTAGTACAGGTGTTGTTCACATTCAATCTACATTTAATAATACAATTGTAACAATTACAAATATAGCGGGTGACACTATTTCATGGGCTTCCGCAGGAAGTTCAGGATTTAAAGGTGCTCGCAAAGGAACACCTTTCGCTGCACAAACAGCAGCAGAAAAAGCTTCATTAGAAGCTTTAAGCATAGGCATGAAAAATGTTGAAATTGTAGTTAAAGGTCAAGGTTCAGGTCGTGAAACAGCAATTCGAGCTGTTGAAGGGGCAGGTTTACAAATCCTTTCAATTCATGATATTACATCTGTTCCGCACAATGGATGTCGACCGCCAAAACGTCGTCGTGTTTAAAATTTAGCTTTAAAAAATCTTAATAAACATAGTTAAAAAAATTTAGCGAGATATTTGACTAAATATATTATTAAACATATTACTAGAAATTATGAAGAACATTTCTATTAAGTGTCTCAAATCAGAAAAAATTGAGTCAGGATCTATCTATAGTCGATTTTTGATTAATTCTTTAAATGCAGGACAAGGTATAACTATAGGTAATTTATTACGAAGAGTTTTATTGAGTGATATAGGAGGTGTTACAATTACAGCTGTTAGAATTGCTGGAGTCCGAGATGAATTTTCTATTATTCCAGGTGTTCGAGAAGATATTCTTGAAATATTATTAAATTTAAAAGGAATCGTTTTAAAAAGTAAAACAACAGATCCAGAATTTGGTCGATTAAAAATCCAAGGACCAGCAGTAATTACAGCAAATTCAATTCAATTGCCATCAAACTTAGAAATTATAAATCCTAATCATTATATAGCAACAATTTCAACCTCTAACTGTCTTGAAATAGAATTTAAATTTGAATATGGGACAGGCTATAAATTAGCAGGTCAAACATTTGCTGATAAGTCAGATGACTTTTTACAAATAGATGCAATTTTTATGCCAGTACAAAAAGTAGATTTCAAAATAGAAAACGTTTATGATAATTCAAATTATATAACTGAACGTTTATTCCTTGATGTTTGGACAAATGG
>Ga0115102_10865362_pt1 | contig 11951 bp, 12 predicted proteins | sample MBTome_5_FD_89644 | JGI IMG/M metagenome (GOLD analysis project Ga0115102, IMG submission 89644) | Marine eukaryotic communities from Pacific Ocean to study complex ecological interactions - MBTS_5May14_M2_3um Metatranscriptome... | ecosystem: Environmental > Aquatic > Marine > Oceanic | place... | reverse complement strand
GTGTTTTATATAGTAGAGCAAGAATCAAAATTAAATTCGCTAGAAGGATTAATGAAATTAGGATGTTACGTCGATGTAATATCGTCTAATGATTTATACCATCCTAAGCTTACCAGCACTATAGCAGTCTACATTAGATTTCTCAATTCAACAATGGGTGGATATATTATTCCTATAAACCATGATGAAGGTATTAATATAGATAAAACTCGTATCTATGAACTTCTATCTAAATGCGATAAACTATATACATTAGATAAGAAGAAGCTTCTATATCACTTTAATCTACAGGGAGCTATAGACTTATCACTCCTTTACTCAATGACTAAATACGATAAATTAGAGTATAGTAAAGAAAATGAGTCTCTTAACTTTTTTTATAATAAATTTAGAGAGTATCCTAACATCAATCAGTTAATACCTATAAGTAAATTATATGAATCCTGTGAGAAAGTATTTGATCAAGTAAAAGAAATAATCGAATACGATATACCAGATGGATTCAGTTTCTATAATAATATGGCAACAAATGTATTCTACTTATTAGAGCAACCTGGGCTAGGTATACATTATAGTGCTTTTAATGAGCTTTTTAAACCTAGAAATCCACTATATAATACAATTAATAATACAGTTCTAACCTCTTATAACCTTTACAATGTCACTTCTAGACCTACTAATGCTTTCAATTCTGTTAATTTCGCTGCTATACCTAAGAATTCCGAACACCGCAAATCTTTCACGCCGAAAGGGGATTATTTTGTTGAGTTTGATTTCGACGGTTATCACCTTAGGTTACTTTGTGAGCAAATTGGATTTAAACTAACCAGCGAATCTGCACATAAGCAATTAGCTAAACATTACTTCGGTACTGAAGATATATCAGATGAGCAGTATTTAGAAGCTAAGCAAATTAACTTTCAAGCGATATACGGTAAAGTACCTGAGGAACATAAGGACATGGAAATATTTAAACTCATTCAAAGCTATATTGATGAAATGTGGAATATGTTTAAAAGCGAAGGCTTTGTATGTAACCCTCAGTCCGGTAAAGCTTTTACTAAGGAACTAAAAGAAATGCATCCTGCTAAGCTTATGAATTATATGATGCAATCGTTGGAGACATCAAATAATATTCTTATATTAAAAGAAGTATTAAGGTATTTACAGGATAAAAAAACTAAACTTGTACTGTACACCTACGATTCTTTTCTATTTGATTTTCACAAAGAAGACGGTAAAGAAACACTAGAAAAGATAAAAGAACTAATGGAGAAAGGTGGGACACTGCCTATTAAATTTAATTTCAACAAAGACTTGGTTTTATAATCAACAAAGATATTTATATATGGTAACAACAATTAGCTTGCCGCGGTTCGATTACGATATCGATCCCATTTATTTAAACGAGGATATGAGCAACAAATTATTCTGCACCTTTGCAACAGAGGATACCATAGACAGTGTCTTAAAGGAGGTTCAAGAAAGATATAAAATCATATATAATAAGATTTTTGTTTTATACGCAAAAAGCCAAGATGAGTACATTTGTACTTATAATGTTGACTTTGGAAATGTAGGAACATTCTTAGACAATACGATTTTAGTACATAGAAAAAAAGAATCTAATACATTATATACAATTAATGCATTAAATACTCTGATTAAGAGTCTGAACGACGGTCAACTAGACAGTTCATACAGAGTTAATTGGAAAGACTACAGAAACTGTGTCCTACTTACAAAAGGACCAGAATTAAAGAGAGTAAATACAAAATTATATAAGATTATTGAACTTTAAGCCAAAGTAATTCAAGTTACAGTTGGTCCCTTGAGTTCTTCTTCTTATATTACTAATAAGTTATAATTTAAAAATCAGTTATATGGATATCAATGCAATCAAGGCTAAATTAGACGCCTTAAACTCTAATGGTCAGGAGAGAGAAAAAACAGACTATTCAAAAATCTTTTGGAAACCATCATTAGGTAAACAAACGTTACGTATCGTACCGTCTGCCTTTGATCCTACATTTCCTTTTAAGGAATTAAAATTCCACTATGGAGTAGGAAAGTACCCAATGGTAGCTTTATCGAATTTCGGTAAACAAGATCCAATTGAAGAGTTCGTAAAAGAACTTAGAAAGACATCAGATAAAGACAATTGGTCACTATCTGGTAAACTAAATCCTAAAACTAGAGTCTTTGCTCCCGTAGTAGTACGAGGAGAAGAAGATAAAGGTGTAAGATTATGGGGATTTGGAGTAACAATCTATAAAGCATTACTTGCTTTAGCAGAAGATGAGGATATTGGAGATTTTACCGATGTAATCAACGGATGGGATATGGTAGTAGAACAGAGAGAAGGTAATCCTTATCCTGAAACTAGCGTAAGAATTAAACCTAAACAGACACCATTATCAGATAATAATGAGCAAGTTGACTTATGGTTAAAAACTCAACCTAACCCTACTGAAGTACATACTCAGTATGATTACGACTTCATTAAAAAGCAATTACAGAATTATTTAAATCCTGGATCTGCTGATGAATCACCTGCATCATCTGTAAGTGAAACAGATAAATCCCTGCCAGAAAGCTTAGGTCAGAACAAATCAGACTTTACTTTGGAAACAGCTACGGCTGGCAACAAAGACACAGTTAGTAAATTTGATGACTTATTCAACGAGTAAATATGGCAAAACAGAAAAAAGAAGTAGCAGCAGCCGCATCTGCGGCAATCAAGAAAAGTTTTAATCTTGGTAATTTTAAGAAGAAGAAAGGATTTTCGAATGCATCCGTAAAGTTCAAGGAACAAGGATGGATTCCACTATCTAAAGCTTTTCAAGATATTACTTCTCTACCTGGTATTCCAACTGGGCATATTACACTACTGAGAGGACATAGTGATACTGGTAAAACTACCGCACTATTAGAAGCAGCAGTGAATGCCCAGAAGATGGGAGTATTACCTGTCTTTATTATTTCAGAGATGAAATGGTCATGGGAACATGCCAAGGAAATGGGACTTAAATTTGACGAAGTATTAGATGAAAACGGTAATGTAACAGATTACGAAGGTCATTTTTTATATGCAGATAGAGGTACGTTAAATACAATAGAAGAAGTAGCAGTTTATATGGCTGATCTTATGGATGAGCAAGCTAAAGGTAATTTACCTTATGATATGTGTTTCTTCTGGGATTCTATAGGCTCTATACCTTGTGATTTATCAGTTCGTTCTAATAAAAATAATAATGAATGGAATGCAGGTGCAATGTCGACTCAATTCGGTAATAACCTTAACCAGAAAATATTATTGTCAAGAAAAGAAAACTCTCCTTACACTAATACGTTAGTAGCTATTAATAAAGTATGGACTATGAAACCTGAGCATCCAATGGGTCAACCTAAGTTGCAGAATAAAGGTGGAATGTCTATGTGGTACGATTCTACATTAGTAATTACTTTTGGTAATATCACAAACCCAGGTACATCTAAAATTAAAGCTATTAAAAACGGATTACAGGTTGAATTTGCTAAACGTACTAATATTCAAGTAGAAAAGAACCATATTGGAGGAGTTCAATCTAGAGGTAGAGTAGTAATGACCTCACATGGATTTATTCAAGATGATAAAAAAGCGATCGATAAGTATCGAGATGCTCATAAAGAACATTGGCTTAAATTAGTAGGATCAGTAGACTTTGATCTTATTGAAGAAGGTGATTTAGAGGAGGAACGTATAACGCCTAACATTTTAGATTAATGGCGTACGATGATATCCTAAATAACTTAAAAGAAACCCCACCCCGAGAGCTCAATGACCATATCTTGGTCATAGATGCTATGAATATGTTAATTCGTAGTTTCTCACTGCTCAAAGCAATGAACCCATCAGGCCATCATATAGGTGGTCTGGTAGGCTTCATGCGATCTTTAGGGTACGTTACAAGAATATTTGAACCTACAAGGGTGATGATAGTATGGGACGGTAAAGGAGGGTCAGCTAATAGAAAGAATATAGATCCTAACTACAAAGCACAAAGAGCATCATCAAGAATTACTCATTGGGGTTTGTATGATAGTAAAGCTGAGGAAATGGAAGCCTTAATTGGTCAATTACTTAGAACTCAGGATTATTTAGATTGCTTACCAGTGCAACAGTTACAAATGGAAAAATTAGAAGCAGATGATATTATTGCTTATATAGCAAAACGTGCATCATCCTCTAATGTCAAAAAATGTACTATTGTATCTTCAGATAAAGACTTTTTACAGCTAGTTGATGATACTATTGAAGTATATGCTCCTATTAAAAAGAAAACATTCACAGAAGATAACATATTTGATGAACTTAAGGTATTACCGGAAAATTACAACGTAGTTAAAGCGCTATTAGGTGATAATTCGGATAACTTAGCAGGAGTCAAAGGGTTAGGTATAAAAACTATTATAGCAGAGTTCCCAGACCTAGTAAATAAATCAGGAACTACTCTAGATTATGTATACGATGTATGTGCTAAGAAGTTAGAAGAAAAGAAGTTCAAAAAGATATTTCCTAAGATTATCACAGAATGGGATAGAGTTGAAACTAATTATAAGTTGATGGATTTGAATGTATCTGACTTAGATGATAAAGAAAAGACACACGTAGTAGATATTATTAAGAGTGAAGTACCAGATCTTCAAGTTGGTGCTTTTTTACACTGTTTAGATACAGATAAAATAGAGGGTATAACTAAGAATACAGAAGCTTGGTTAGAGAATTTTAGACCATTAACAACAGTTAAATGAAAAAAGGAGTAATTGCAGGTAACTTTGATGTAATACATCCGGGTTATATAAAAATGTTTAAAGAATGTGCAGAACAGTGTGATAGCTTAATTGTACTATTACATACAGACCCATCTATTGAACGACCTCATAAACTAAAACCAATATTATCAGCAGATGAACGTAAAGAAGTACTGACAAGTATTAAATACGTAGCAGATGTAGTACGCTATACGTACGAAGAACAGCTCTTAGATCTTCTTAAAATAGGTGAGTTTGATGTTAGATTCTTAGGTGATGATTATATCGGTAAACCTTTTACCGGTGATAATTTAAAAATTCCAATCCATTATTTAAGTAGAGATCATGGATGGTCAACAACTAAATTTAAAAAACTAATCGCTGAAAGTTATGAAAAAAGCAGTAATAGTTAGTGGGTACTTTAATCCTTTGCATAAAGGTCATTTAGAGTTATTTAAAAAAGCAAAAGAATCAGGTGATATTCTCATAGTTATTGTAAATAACGATATACAAAGAGAATTAAAAGGATCAAAATTCTTTCAAGATGAAAACGAAAGAATAGAAATCATTAGAGCTTTAACATCAGTAGATATGGCTTGGATTTCGATAGACAAAGATTCGACTCAAAATGCTACTCTAAGACTAATGGTTGAGAAGTTTTACGGTTCAATGAAACTAGCTTTTGCAAACGGAGGAGATCAAAACAACTCTACTATTCCAGAAAGAGGAATATGCGAACAATTTGATATAGAATTAATTGACGGTTTAGGTGAAAAAATACAGTCTAGCAGTTGGTTATTAACAGAAAATTAATTATATTTAATATATATAAAATAGGTTATAGATGACATTAAAGAGTTTACAGCAGTACGGGAAGGGGTTCCAGTTAAAAGTATTAGGTTCCCTATTAACAGACAAAAGTTTCTTACTAACAGTTAGAGACGTATTACATGATCATTACTTCGATGCAGATTCACATAAGTGGATAATCAATGAAATTAAAGAGTATTTTGATAAGTACCATACCAACATTACAATGGATGTTCTTAAAGTACAACTTAAAAAGTTAGATAACGAAGTATTAGTAGTAGCCTTAAAAGAGGAATTACGTAACTCATACGAAGCCTCTCAAGATGACTTAGACTTTATACAAGAAGAGTTTTTAGGATTCTGTAAGAATCAAGAAATGAAAAACGCTATTCTATCTTCTGCAGACTTATTAAAAGAAGGAGATTTCGACGGTATTAGAAATATGGTTGAAAAAGCAATGAAAGCTGGAATGGATAAAAACATTGGACATGAATATAATAAAGATGTGGAAACTCGTTACAGAACTGACTATCGCCCTACTGTTCCTAGCCCTTGGCCTATCCTTAACGATGGCATTCAAGGAGGATTTGGACCTGGTGACTTGGCTATTGTGTTTGGTAATCCTGGAGGTGGTAAAAGTTGGACTATGGTTGCTATCGCTGCTCATGCTGTTAAGATGGGGTATAAAGTTAACTACTATACTTTGGAACTCGGAGAAGATTACGTTGGTAAACGCTTTGACTGCTACTTTACAGGACACTCTATTGATGAAGTTAATAATTACCGTAAGGATGTACAGAAGACAGTTGATGGTCTTAAAGGAGCGTTAATTGTTAAAGAGTATCCACCTAAAGGTGCAACAGTTAATAGTATTAAATCGCATGTACAGAAATGTGCTGATATGGATCATAAACCAGATATGATTATAATTGATTACGTAGATTATTTAAGAGCACCTTCAAAAGGTAAATTCTCAGAACGTAAAGATGAAATTGATGATGTATTTATCGCTACTAAAGGATTAGCGAAAGAATTAAAGATACCTATTCTTACACCTTCACAGGTTAATAGAATGGGAGCAAAAGATAGTGTAATTGAAGGAGATAAAGCAGCCGGCAGTTATGATAAGATGATGGTAGCAGATATTTGTTTATCATTATCTCGACAGAAGGAAGACAAAGTACTGGGAACAGGGAGAGTCCATGTTATGAAGAATAGATATGGTCAAGACGGTATGACTTATAATGTAAAGATGGATACAAATAACGGTCATATAACATTCGAAGGTAAATCAGATCCAGCAGATTTATTAGAGGATGAAAGTAAACCTAAGTTTAACCTAGATAGAACAGTACTTGAAAAACTTTTGTAAAATAGATTGCTAAAAGTAGAATATATATTCTATTTATTATGGCATCTCCGAAATAATTTTATGGAGATGTTTTTGTCTAACATACCTTCAAATATATAAAGATATATGAGTTTATTAAAAGAAAGAATCGTTTACAAGCCCTTTGAATACCCTAAGGCTTATGACTACTGGTTAAAACAACAACAAGCACACTGGTTACATACTGAAGTACCAATGGCAAACGACGTAACCGATTGGGCGTCTAATCTTAAACCTAATGAAAAGCACCTTATTGGTGGGATACTTAAAGGGTTTGCCCAAACTGAAACAATAGTAAATGACTACTGGTCTACTCTAGTCACTAAATGGTTCAGAAAACCAGAAATTATCATGATGGGAACTACTTTAGGTTCATCAGAAACGATTCATGCAGAAGCTTATTCACTATTAAATGAACAATTAGGTTTAGATAATTTTGCTGATTTTTTAGAAGATGAAGCTACTATGGCTAAGATTGAGTCTCTAATGAAGGTAAGGGATAATCACGACGGCACACCAGATTGGCATCAAAGAGCAGTTTCACTAGCTATATTTTCTGCTTTTACAGAGGGTGTTAACTTATTTAGTTCTTTTGCAGTACTCCTTTCATTTAAAATGAGAAACTTACTTAAAGGAGTTGGACAGATAGTAGAATGGTCAGTTAGAGACGAATCTCTTCACTCAGAAGCTGGTTGTTGGTTATTTAGAACCTTAATGAAAGAGCATCCTGAGTTTAAAACTGATAAACTTATACAGGATATCGAAGAAGCAGCTCATATGGCAGTAAAATTAGAATTTGATTTTATTGACAAAATTTTCGAATTAGGAGATTTAGAAAATCTTACTAAAAGTGAATTAAAAAACTTTATTAAGCATAGAGTTAATACTAAGATGGCAGACTTAGGGCTTAAACCAATTATTCCTGCAGAAGAAATTGACAAAGGTGCTTTAAAGACAATGAAATGGTTTGATGCAGTAATTGCAGGTAAACAGCAAACAGACTTTTTCGCTAATAGAGTTACAAACTATGCTAAAGGTCATTTAGACTGGGGAACAGCATTTTAAAAATAAATAAAGGTAAATGAGCATAATAGTAGACACATCAGAGTGGGTAGCGGGTAAAGATTATCCGGAATGGATGAATGAAGTATCCATAGCAACAGTCTCCAAAGGTTATTTAGGACAAGGAGAAAACGTAAAAATGGCATATAGAAGAGTAGCATCAACTATAGCTAAAAGATTAGACCGTCCAGATCTAGAGAATAAATTCTTTAGGTATATGTGGAAAGGATGGTTGAACTTAGCCTCACCGGTACTTTCAAATACCGGCACTGACAAAGGATTGCCAATCTCATGTTTTGGTATCGATACACCCGACTCGATACGCGGTATTGGATTAACTAATGCTGAATTAATGAGATTGACATCCTTAGGCGGTGGTGTAGGTATTGGTCTATCTAAGGTTAGAGGTAGAGGAGAAAAAATTGGTAATGAAGTAGGTCAGTCAGAGGGTATTGTTCCTTGGGCTAAGATTTATGATTCTACTATTATTGCTACTAACCAAGGAGCTGTGAGGAGAGGTGCAGCTTCAGTAAACCTTGATATTAATCATCCAGATATAGCAGAATACTTAGAAATTAGACGTCCAAAAGGAGACCCTAATAGGCAGTGTCTAAACCTACATCAATGTGTTGTAGTGGATGATAACTTTATGCAAAAATTAGAGCATAGAGACCCTGAGGCAATGGAATTATGGATTAAAATACTCAAGTCCAGAGTCGAAACAGGAGAACCATATTTAATGTTTAAAGATACGGTTAATAATGCAAATCCTCCAGCTTATAAGAAGAACAACTTAGATGTCTCTATGACTAATATTTGTTCTGAGATTACGTTACACACAGATGAAGAGCATTCGTTTATATGTTGTTTGTCATCTGTTAACTTAACTAAATGGCACGAATGGAAAAATACAGATTTGATCGAAACAGCAATCTATTTCTTAGATGGAGTATTAGAAGAATTTTTAGCAAAGACTTCTGGCAGAGACTCCTTGATAAGATCTCATAGATCAGCTAAAAAAGGAAGAGCACTTGGGCTTGGAGTATTAGGATGGCATACATTTTTACAAGATGAAAGAATACCATTTACATCAATAGCTGCTACATCTTATACTCACCAAATATTCTCTGATATTAAGCAGAAAGCAGAAAACGCATCTCGTAAATTAGCAGAAGAATACGGAGAACCAGTTTGGTGTAAAGGTACAGGAATGAGAAATAGTCATTTATTGGCAATAGCACCTACAGTATCTAATTCCACTATAGCAGGAGGAGTATCAGCAGGTATAGAACCAGTACCAGCCAATATATACACTTTCAATTCAGCAAAAGGTACTTTTATTAGAAAGAACCCAGCCCTAGAAACTTACTTAGAAGAAACAGGTTCAAATACAGAAGAAGTATGGGATACAATTATGAGAGATAGAGGTTCTATCGCTAATTTACCTGAAGACGTAATGCCTTCAGAAGATAAACCTATATTTTTAACATTTGCTGAAATTAATCAATTAGCACTAGTAGAGCAAGCAGGAGCTAGACAGAAGTATATTGATCAAACACAATCGCTTAATTTAGCGTTTGATCCTACTGATAGTCCTAAATTTATCAACGAAGTTCATCAAGCTGCATGGAGATTTGGAGTAAAAACACTTTATTACTTAAGAACAGATTCTGTAATTAATGGTGATATAGGTAGTAGAACTTCAACTGATTGCCTATCTTGTGATGGTTAACTATTTATATGTATGGCAAGAGTTTTTAAAGTATACGCAACAGAATTAGGAGGAGATGTACAAACAGTAGATCTGTACCATACTGAAATACTACCAGAGAACTTAATCGAAGCAAATGTGACAGCCTCTAGGTTGACAGCAGGAGACGGAATTGAGGTTCAGGTAGAAGACTCAGTCAATAACTTTATCGCTTATAATTCAGTATCTGGTAGCTTATGTTACCTTCAAGAATCACAAGCACAGATAAGTGTAGTTGAAAAAGGAGTACGTTATTTTGGAGTAGAAGGATGGGGAGATGGACAAGTAGGTTCTAACATTACAGAATTAACATCTAGTTTTTCTGAATCAGTAGACTATAGAGTCCCTGGTAGTTTCTTTACAATAAAGGCACAATCAGTATTTCCAACAGAAGTAGTAGGGTTTTACTATGATACACCACCTTTTAATGAATCTAATTTTATTAGCTCAGGATCTGGAGAACCGACAGAAAAATATTTATCTTTTCAAGATTTAAATTCTTATACTGGTTCTGTTACAGATACGATATGGGTAAAATTTAGTACAGGAACAGGTTCTATGGCTTATTACTACGATGCTTATTACGCTTATTACGACAACAACAATTATTAAGTTTTAGTTGTTTTTCTGATAGTTTATTCTTATATTATAATAAACAATAATATATAACTATGTCAAAAATTCATCTAAACAATTAGTAACGCAGCTTCAATCGTGGCTAGAAACATTTAAAAAGAAAGATAATAGTCAAAGAGGACCAAGAAAATTCTCTAAGGCTGATCACTACAAGAGTAAAGGAGTAAGAGATGGCAGATAAAAAAGTAATTAAGTTTTTCGCTAATTGGTGCGGACCATGTAAGATATATGCTAAAACTTGGGAAAAAGTAGAAGCAGAAAATAATAGTGATGATATAGAATTTATCAGCATTAATATAGAAGATGATAATACTGGGTATACTACAAGATTTAAAATTAGAAGCATACCTACCACAGTTCTATTACAGGGCGATGAAGTATTAGATCAAAAATCAGGGCAACTAAATAAAGAAGAGTTGTTACAGTTTATAAACAAATAAAATAAAATAAGTTATGTTAAGAAGACCAGATTCAATTCCTGCAGGTGATACCGTAGTTCAGGACCCAGTTATGGAGCCATTCTTTATTGCTAAATCTCAATCGGGAGGGTATACAGTATATGAAAGAGTGATTAAAGGAGAGAAGAATACCGAATATATTAAGACTATATGCTATCCTTCTAATTTTAATGGAGCTTTAAAAGTAGTTGCTAGAGAAAAATTAAACAGCGGTACTCAAAAAGTATATAATAGCTTACAGGAATACATTACTAAATGGAAAGATATCCAAACAGCAATGGAAACTATGACTACTATTGATTTATAAAAAAACGTTAGCCTATACGTATAATACCTGGCAAATTAAAATTTATTAAAATGGCAAAAAATGTTGTAATTAGTCTTTCAGGAGGGATGGACTCCTCAACTTTACTACTTAGATGTTTATCTGAGTATGACAATGTAACTGCAATATCTTTTGATTACGGTCAAAAGCATAGAGTAGAGCTCGAACGAGCACAATCCTTAGTTGATTACTTAAATGAGAAAGGTTTCGGTATTAAATACCAAGTAATTAAGCTAGACGGATTAGTTAACTTACTAAACTCAGCTTTAACTGAAGGAGGAGAAGATGTACCGGAAGGTCATTATGAAGAAGATAACATGAAAGCTACAGTAGTCCCTAATAGAAACAAAATATTTGCTTCGTTAGTTCAAGCAGTAGCATTATCAGAAGCTATGGCTAATGGAAACGATACAGATATCGCATTAGGTATTCATGCTGGTGATCATGCAATCTATCCTGACTGCAGACAAGAGTTTAGAGATGCTGACGATAATGCCTTTAGATTAGGTAATTGGGAAGCTGAGAAAGTAGGGTATTTTACTCCTTACCTAGAAACAGATAAATTAGGAATCTTAAAAGATGGACAAGTACTCATTAAAGGGATGGAATTGGATTTTAACGAAGTATACAAAAGAACGAATACGTCATACAAACCATACCCAAGCGGAAATTCGGACTACAAAAGTGCCTCATCAGTTGAAAGAATTGAAGCATTCATTAACTTGG
>Ga0115102_10402255_pt1 | contig 11952 bp, 17 predicted proteins | sample MBTome_5_FD_89644 | JGI IMG/M metagenome (GOLD analysis project Ga0115102, IMG submission 89644) | Marine eukaryotic communities from Pacific Ocean to study complex ecological interactions - MBTS_5May14_M2_3um Metatranscriptome... | ecosystem: Environmental > Aquatic > Marine > Oceanic | place... | reverse complement strand
CTCATTTGAAACAGCATTTAAGTTCTTTTATTCTAAAGAAAGACGAAATTCCGTTAAACTACGCGGAATATTGCTGTAAAAAATTTATACCCCGTAATGGTAATCTAATCGAGAAAGATGTGATGGATTTGATTACCCACACTTCAAAAACTTATGATTTATTGGATTTAGGGTGTAGGCCAAGCAATTTCAACAATCAATTGATTTCAGAATTCATTGGGGACGCCCCTTCAGCTGTGCGTGTTATAGATAACTCCGTTGAGAATTTTGTAAATCGTCTTCCTCTACAAAATCTTCCGCAGTTTCATGAAACTGTCAGTAAATTGGGGAAAATTTTTTATTCACGGGTTAATGATCCAATTGACGTCTTAAATTGTTTATTGGAACATTCATTTGGTTTAGAATTTTTTTACGCTTTAGGAATGCATCCAATTTTACTTTATGCTGTTGGACCTTTAGCTTTTTTTAATCTTGCATTACCTTTATTAACCCCTGGTAACTTGACTTTTTTGTTCACGGCTATTCGGTCTTATTGCTTAGGGTTATTAACTACTTTTAAGGCGCAAAATTCGTTTGATTCTTATCCCGTTCTTCGAGTGTCTTTAGAAGCCAGAATTTTGGCGCTTAAAAATTTTGCGGACCCACTTCTTATTAAAAATGGAGACGTAACTTCAAAGGAAATCGTGGTTCTTCCCAGTAAACCGGATGATGTTACCAATAGTTCGCAAGACCCTTTAAGTTGTAATAGCTCAAGAGCGACAACCGTTATTAGTTACGTGGTAAAACCTATTTTTCTTGGTTTTGTTGGTGCAGCTGTCACCCAATTTTTTGTCCAGAACGTAAATTTAGTAAAGTTTTTAAGACCTGTCTTGGTCTCACAAACTCCGGGTGACCAGGCTCAAATTTCAGGTGCTTTAATTCGTAGTATTTTTCTTGGTTATGTAAGAGGTCTTATTAAAGGCTGATACTAAATAACAAATTTTTATCTTTTTACTGTTGATTTTTAAGCTTTGTTAAACGGTAAAATATTCTATTTTAACTTTACTAGCTCTTACTTTAAAAAATACAAAACATAAAAAAATGGTTTTAACAACTTTTATTTACCTCTTACAAACTTTATTAATTATTATTCCATTATTGATTTCAGTAGCTTATTTTACTCTCGCTGAAAGGAAAATTATGGGTTCGATTCAGCGACGGCGTGGTCCTAACGTGGTCGGTTATCTTGGGTTACTGCAACCTCTAGCAGATGGTTTGAAACTTTTTGCAAAAGAAACTATTTTACCAAGTAATGCTAATTTAGGTATTTTTATTTTAGCCCCTTTGTTAACTTTTATTTTAAGCTTGATGGGGTGGGCAGTTATCCCATTTGGAGAAGGCTTAGTTCTTTCCAACATTAATGTTGGAGTTTTGTATTTATTTGCTGTCTCTTCACTAAGTGTTTATGGAATCATTTTATCTGGATGGTCTAGTAATTCAAAATATGCATTTCTCGGTTCCTTACGTTCTGCAGCGCAAATGATCTCATATGAGGTTTCGATTGGTTTTATTGTAATTGCTGTTGTTTTATGTGCAGGGTCGTTTAATTTAAGTGAAATTATTTTTGCTCAAAAACAAATTTGGTTTATTTTTCCACTGTTTCCCGTGTTTTTATTATTTTTTGTTTCTGCACTTGCAGAAACAAACCGGCATCCTTTCGATTTGCCTGAGGCAGAGGCAGAACTTGTTTCTGGTTACAATGTTGAATATTCTGCCATGGGGTTTGCATTATTTTTTTTAGGTGAATACGCTAATATGTTATTAATGAGCGCGTTAACTTCTATTTTTTTTTTAGGCGGTTGGCTGCCTTTATTTAACATTTTTCCTTTCATTCTAATCCCAGGGCCTCTTTGGATGGGGCTAAAAATTTGTATTTTTGTTATATTGTTTTGTTGGATTCGGGCGGCATTGCCACGGTACAGGTATGACCAATTGATGAATCTGGGATGGAAAACTTTTTTGCCTATTTCACTAGGGTGGACTTGCCTTACTGCTTCAATTTTAATCAGTTTTAATTGGCTTCCTTGCTAATTTAATTTGATAAAAATCCAAATTTTTTCAAAGTTTAGGCTTAAAGAAATAAAAAGTTCATTAATTTTTGGCCAATTAAGTTTTTTTTTTTAAGCTTAAAGTTTGTTTTATGCTATAAAAAATTATTTTAGTTTTTTAATAAAGTAAAAACAAAGAATAGGATTAAAAACTTTATAGAATCGAATTTTTATTTTAAACACAATTTAACTTATCCTCTACAGAAAATAATTATGATAACAAAAAAATATACGTTAAACGTTTCAACAGGTAAATTGACAAATTTATTATTTATTAAAATTTTACTTTTGCTTACTTCTCCTAAGACTAAGCATGGGGGTACGGTGTTACCAACTAAAAGAAAGCGTTTTGCATTAATACGATCACCACACGTTAATAAAAAATCGAAAGAACATTTTCAATTTGTAAAATATCGACGATTGTTTATTATTTCTTTTACAGAAAAACAGTTGTACGAATTTTTGGAAAAAGTTCCGAACGATGTTGAAGTTATTATTAAATCTAGAAATTAGCTTTTTTCTACCATAAAGTATTTCCGTTGTAATTTGTTTATGGACGTTTTGACATTATTAAAAAAAATGAGTGAAGTTAGTTTTTTTTTCGTTGATTTTTTTTGCGATCACTTTCATTTTAAAGTATTCGTTTCGGCTCATCAATGTTTTAAGTTAACTTTTTTTTTAGTTTTCAAAAGTTTTATTAAGAAGTTCGTAATTAGCTTAAATTTTAACTTTAGTTTTAAACACTGTTCTCTTTATACGGCGCTTTTATGTTAAATAATTAGTAAGTTTTTTAATTTTACTAAAAAAAAAGATGAGTACACCTTTATTACAAAAAAATAATCAACGCCACCCATATCATTTAGTAGACCCAAGTCCTTGGGCTTTTGTAGCTTCGTTAGGTGCTTTCGGGTTAACATTTGGAGGTGTAATGTTCATGCACAATTTTTCAGGAGGTTTAAGTCTTTCTCTTCTTGGATTTCTGACTATTTTGTACACAATGTATGTTTGGTGGCGCGATATTGTTCGAGAAGGGACTTTTGAAGGTCAGCATACATTTGCCGTGCAACAAGGACTACGGCAAGGTGTTTTATTATTTATTGTTTCAGAAATTATGTTTTTTTTTGCTTTTTTTTGGGCATTTTTTGACGCAAGTATTAAACCATCCGCTATGATTGGTGGTGTTTTTCCGCCGGATGGTCTAGAAACGTTAGATATGTGGGGCGTTCCGTTATTGAACACTGTAATTTTATTAACTTCCGGTGCAACTGTTACTTGGGCTCATCATGGAATTGTAGCTGGTGCTAAAAAAAGTTCACAAATTGCTTTGTTTTTAACAATCTGTTTAGCGGTTGTTTTTACCGCATTGCAGGTTTTTGAGTACATAAATGCTCCTTTCAGTATTTCTGATGGTATTTATGGATCAACTTTTTTTATGGCTACTGGTTTTCACGGATTTCACGTTTTCATCGGAACTTGTTTTTTAACTATTTGTCTATTCCGTTTAGGATTAAACCATTTTACTCGAGAACACCATTTTGGTTTTGAAGCTGCTGCATGGTATTGGCATTTTGTTGATGTGGTTTGGCTATTTTTATTTGTCACCGTTTACTGGTGGGGTTCTTAATGTTTTTAAGCAAAATTTACTATTATGTTTTTTTTATCAAGCCCCTTAGAGCAATTTCAAATTCTTCCACTAATTTCACTTAATTTAGGAAGCTTTGATTTTTCTGTCACAAACGCTACCATTATTTCGGCAATTGGATTATTTAGTTTTATTTATGTTTTAAATTCTTTGTTGTCTAAAAATAGAAGTTTTTTTATTGTCCCAAATAGAATTCAGTATGTTGTTGAAGTAATTTATGGGGTTGTCTACGGTTTGTTAAATGATAATGTTGGTTCGGTAGGAAAATCTTTTTTTCCTTACGTGTTTACTTTATTCATGTTTATTTTAATCTCAAATATCATTGGTTTGGTTCCTTACAGTTTTACTGTAACTAGTCATTTGATTGTTACCTTTGCTTTGGCTTTAATGACATTTATTGGTATTAATTTAATTTGTGTTAGAGAACACGGTATTAATATGCTATCATTATTTTTACCACCAGGTTCATCGATGATCTTAGCTTTTCTATTAGTTCCAATTGAAATCGTTTCGTACTTTTTTCGACCTATTAGTTTGTCTGTTCGATTGTTTGCTAATATGATGGCTGGACATACTCTTTTAAAGGTTATTGCTGGTTTCGCTTGGGCAATGATGTTGGCGGGAGGTGGTTTGTTTGTTGCGCATACTATTCCATTAGCGATTTTAGTTGTGTTAATGCTTCTTGAATTAGGGGTTGCGGCTATTCAAGCATATGTTTTTACGATTCTAACTTGCATTTATTTAAACGATGCAATCCATTTGCATTAACCTTTGTTTTGGGTTTGTAGTTCAACGGTAGAACGTCCCGCTCATAACGGTAAAGTTACAAGTTCGAATCTTGTCAAACCTATTTTTGAAGAAAGTAGGATTCGAACCTACGTAAGAATTTTCTAACAGATTTACAGTCTGCCACTTTTAACCACTCAGTCATTTCTTCAGTTTTTTTTATTTGTGGTAAATCTTGTATTATAATCTTCTTTGTTTTGGTAACCGACAACCATTGTGAGCTGTTAGTATTTTATCAACGATCGCAATAATTTTAACTTTTTTTTTAATCAGGCCTTTAACGATAGATTTTTTGCCCTTTCCAAAGCCTTTAAAAACTAATGTTACCTTTTTTATGTTGTTTTCAATAAGTTTTTCTCCTAAATATTCCGCAATCTGTTGTGATGCGTAAGTCGTTGATCTTTTTGCACCTTTAAATCCAAGTAAACCAGGACTCACGATAATACTTTTCATTTTTATATTTGATGCGTGTAGAATGGTATTGTTAGAGCTACATTTAATTTCGATTTTTGTTGTTAGTTTTTTTAACATTTTTAATTAAATTTTTTTACTGTTTTAGCATTTGTTCTTGTCCTTTGCCCTCGTCGTGGAAGCTTAAATTTTGCTCTTTGTCCTTTATAACATCTAAGTCGAATTTGTTCTTCTTTTAATTGAAATAAAGTTTGTTTCAAATCATCACCAATTACCATATTTTTTTCGATAAAGAAGATTATCTTGTTTTTCATCTCTGATGTAAGAAACCTTATTGGGGTTTTTGTCGAAATACCTAATTTGTAGCAAACATGTGTACTTTTTTTTTCACCAAGTCCAAAAATATTTTGTAAAGCGAGTGGTATTGCTTTTTTATTTGAAATTTCTGTATCTAATATATAAATCATTTTTTGTTTGTGCTTCGCATTCTTAGCTCAGTTGGATAGAGTATCGGTCTTCTAAATCGTTTGTCACAAGTTCGAATCTTGTAGGATGTAAAAAAATTATATTTTTCTTGTTTAACTACACTTAAAAATTAATGAAAAAAAAATAAAAATTTTTAAATCATGGGATTAATAAAAAAAAAACCAACTACACCATCTCAACGTAATCAATTACTTTTGGACAGGGTTGGTATCACAAAAGTACAAATCTTAAAAAACAAAAGTTGTTTTATCAAAAACACTGCAGGACGAAATAATAAAGGTAGAATTACGTCATTTAATCGTGGTGGTGGGCATAAAAAACGGTACCGCATTCTGTCTCCTTATTCTTTTTTATCTGGGGTTGTTGAAAGTATTGAGTACGACCCTTATCGATCGGCAAATATTGCACGAATTTTTGCTGAAAACAACGAGTCAAAAATTTTTGATTTTTTACATTTTTATATTTTAGCCCCGGAAGGTTTGGAAAAAGGTCATTTCATTAATTCGCAACTAGAAAAAAAAGATTTTAATTACAAAATTGGCAATCGGTTTTATTTGAAAGATTTGCCTTTAGGAGTTTTTGTTCATAATATTTGTTTTCCTTTCAAAAAAGGGGGTATCGCTCGTTCTGCGGGATGCGGTGCCCAAATTGTTTCGAAAGATAAAAATAATTGTCGTTTACGGTTAAATTCAGGTCAATATCGCTTATTTCCGTTAAAGACGGAAGCGACTTTAGGTTTAGTCTCTAACTCGTCCTCTAAGTTAGTTAATCTTGGGAAAGCTGGTCGATCGCGGTGGTTAAACAAACGTCCTTCAGTTCGCGGAGTTGCCATGAACCCAATTGACCACCCACACGGCGGAGGAGAAGGTAAAAGTTCAGGTGGTAGGCCATCTGTGACACCTTGGGGAAAAGTTGCAAAAGGGCAACCAACACGAAAAAATAAATAAATAATGGCAAAACGTTCAGTTTGGAAAGGTCCTTTTGTTAAGGAAAAATTTTTTAAAAATATTTACCTGTCCGATAAAAAAAAAATTAAAACAACGTCGCGTAATACTCTTATTTTACCTTTTTTGATTGGGCGTACAGTTCAAATTCATAATGGTAAATTTTTCATTCCTGTCAGCATAAGGGAAGAAATGGTTGGTCACAAGTTAGGTGAATTTGTAAGCACAAGGCTTCGGCATATTTATAAAAAAAAAAAAACTAAAAAATAATGGCGCAGAAATCAAACCCGAATAGTTTTCAAAAAAATTCAAAAAATTCTACTCTTTTTAGTAGTAGTTTTCATAAAAGTGAATATTCAGTTTTATTAAAAGAATATTTCGTAATTTCTACAAATTTAATTGCCTTTTTTGAAAAAAATAATTGTATTGTCAAAGATTGCTTTTTTAGTTTAAATAATGAAAGGTCTTTTACAACTTTGTTTCTTAGTTTTCTAATTTTAAGGAGGTCGAAAAAAATTAGAAAAGTTGAATCTACAGTAGATCGACAACAAAAAACATCATTTGTAGTACAAAAATTTTTATCTATTTTGTCAAAATTTGGTTATATTTCATCAAAACGTTTAGTTTTACAAAATTTGAATAAAGTTGCGCTAAAATACCAAAAAACATTTTTTGCGAATGAACACTTTCAAATACAAAAAGAATTTACGCCTTTTCGAAAGGAAATTTATTACATACCAGGAATCTTTTTATTTTGCCTTATGAATACTACAAAAAATACAAGTTCATTGTTTTCAAAATTTATTGCACGATTTTTTAAAATTTTTCATAGAACTAAAAATTTAAATAAATTTCTATTTTTCCTCTCAAAGTTCGTTGAAAGTATCGATTTAATTGGTTTTAAAGGTCAAATTAAGGGTTTAAAAATTCAAATATCAGGACGTTTTAAGGGAGAACCTCGAACAAAAACTCGAATTTTTGAAAAAGGTCGAATTCCCTTGCAAACAATTTCGAATACCGTAAGCTATTCGTTAACACATGTTCATACTAGTTATGGCGTTTTTGGTATAAAAGTTTGGATATTCGAATAAAAAAATGTTGTTACAACCAAAAAAAACAAAATTTAAAAAATTCAAAAAAAATTATTTAGTAAATTGCATTGAAACTAAAGCAAACCAGTTAAGCAAAGGTTTGATTGGTTTAAAAATTTTAGAAAGTACACGGTTGACTTCTCGGCAATTTGAATCAATTCGCCAATCAGTGAACAGAAATTTAAATCGTAAAGGAAAAATATGGTTTAATGTTTTTCCAAATATTTCGGCGACTGCCAAACCTACAGAAAACAGAATGGGAAAAGGAAAAGGTTCTGTTGCGTATTGGTTTGCTCCTGTTAAAGTAGGCACAATTTTACTAGAAATTGGGGGTGTCTCCTTTGTTAAAGCTAAGCAGGCTCTATTAAAAGGAGCAAAAAAATTACCCGTTAAAACAAAAATTATTATTCGTTAAGTAAAGTATGTTGAATAAAAAAAAACAAATTATCCCAAATAATAATAATAATAACATATCTTCGCCATCGTTTTTTAATTTACCTTTTTTACCTATTGACTCCTACTTACAAACAAATGTAAATGTAAAAAATTTAAGTGATTTAAACCTAATTTTTAAAGACTTAAACCCAACAAAAAATTTTCGTTACCATTTTCGTTCAAAAATTTATCGAACATCCTCTTTATTATCAAAGTACTCGAAAAAAAGAAAATTAAGAAAAAAGGTTAAAACGTTTAAAAATTATTATTATTTATCAATAACTTGGGTACAAATTTAAAGATTTATCCAAATGTTGTGACAAAAAAAATTAAAGGAGGGTTTATGGCAAGATCTTTTGGAATTAACACTTTCATGCCACAAAGTCACTTTTTAAAGTACAAGGGTGTCGGCAGAAAACAAGTCTTACTTCAAATTAAAGCTTGTCGTCGAAAAAAAAAATATTATTCTAAAAAAAACTGGCAATTCAAAATCAACCTAGTTTCGTCTGTTAAAGGGGTACTTTACGCATCAAGCAAAATTTAGAGTTTTTAAAAATATTTTTTTAAAGCATCGTCTTTTTATCCTATTTCGAATTAAGCGATTGAAATAAAATAATAGCTGAAAAAATGCTTCTGACGTTTAAATTTTTTATTTTAAGTATGTTATTACAATCAGCAAAATTAATTGGGGCAGGTTTAGCAACTATTGGGTTAGCAGGAGCAGGAGTAGGAATTGGAACTGTTTTTGGTGCTTTAGTACTAGGAGTATCTAGAAACCCTTCTTTAAAAGATGAATTGCAACAATTAGCAATTTTAGGATTTGCTTTAACCGAAGCAATTGCACTATTCGCATTAATGATGGCTTTTCTTATTTTATTTGCATTCTAAAAATTATTATGTAGAATAAGTAAGTTAAATTTTTTTCTTCAGTTTTAAACTAACTTGTTAAACTTTTATTAAAAAATTAGATAATCATTAAAAATTTATGAATTTTTTATTATCAACAATGCATGTCCTTCCAACGTTTGATCTTCGCGAATTGTTTGATTTTAATGAACACATGGATTTTATTTTATTGCAGCAAAACCATTTTAAAATGATTCTGCCTGAAATTTTTTTGGCAACTTCAGTTCTTGCAATAACATTACATTCTTCATTTTTAGCGACTTCACGACATTTTGGTTTTCCATTGCTAATGCAAAGTTTTATTAAGCTTTGTTTTTTGGTTTTAATTTTAACTTTTGTACTTGTTCAAAAAAATTCAATTGTTTTCATGTTAACATATCAAAACACATTTATTTTTGATGTTTTAACCTTAAATGCAAAACAAATTATTTTAGCAAGTACTTTTCTTTGTTTAGCTATTTCAGAAAATAGTTTACTAAAACAGCAAATAAACAATTTCGAATATCTTATCTTAATTCTTTGCGCTGTTTTAGGTTTAATGTTTCTTGTAAGTTCTTATGATATGATCTCTTTATATTTAGCTATTGAAATGCAGAGTTTATGTTTGTATGTTTTGGCCGCTTCCAAAAAAAATTCTTCTTTTTCTACTGAAGCTGGTCTAAAATATTTTATATTAGGTTCTTTTTCTTCTGCACTATTATTATTTGGAATTTCGATTCTTTATGGTTGTACTGGAACGACAAATTTCGATAATCTTTATTTATTTTTTTCAGAGTTAGAATTAGAAACTTTTGCTTTGACCGAAATTACAGAAAAAGCTTTATTTTGTGTTAGTGCAGCCTTTTTTTTCAAAATAGCAGCAGCTCCGTTTCATATGTGGGTTCCCGACGTTTATGAAGGTTCACCTACAAGCTCAACTATTTTTTTTGCGGTTATTCCTAAAATCGCTTTATTTTCTGTTTTTTTACGCTTTTTTCAAACAATTTTTAGTGTTTTTGAAGAAACGTTTTTGATCGGATTAATGGTTGTTTCAATTTTTTCGGTGCTTGTTGGTTCGTTTGCAGCATTAAAGCAAAAAAAAATTAAAGAGGTTATTGGCTTACAGTTCTATCAGTCATGTTGGTTATTTGTTGCTTGCATTTTCATCAAATTCTTTGGAAGGGACTCAAGCTCTTTTTTTTTATTTACTTATTTACATGATAACAAGTCTTTGCCTTTGGTCAGTCATTATTTCATTAAACACTTCTATGAATAAAGAAAAAAGCAAAACTTTAGTGGATTTAGCGTCTATTGTTGATATAAATCCAATTTTAGGTTTTATTGGTATGATAGGTTTTTTTAGTTTAGCCGGTGTTCCTCCTTTAGCTGGGTTTTTCGCTAAAATGGAAATTTTTATTAGTGCTTTGAGTGCTTCCTTATTTTTCGTAAGTTTTGTAGCTATCTTATCAAGTGTTGTATCAAGTTTTTATTACATACGTCTAATTAAAACAATGTACTTCGAAACTAAAAAAAAAAATATTTTTTTTTTTCCAATAAGTAGTTTTTGTTCCTTTATCATGGTACTTAGCACTTCGTTTTTGTTTCTTTTTTTTTTTAACCCTAGTTTACTCTTTTTAATAACTCAAGACATGGCGTTGTGCCTTTTTTAAAGTAAATGTATTTTTTAATTGATGAATATTTTCCAATTTTACTTTTGTTGTTTGTTAGTGTTGGTCTCGCTTTGATTATTTTAGGGGCATCCTATTTTCTTGGCGTTCAAAAACCAGATGTTGAAAAGTTATCTGTTTATGAATGTGGTTTTGATCCTTACGAAGATTCACGAAACAAATTTGATGTCCGATTTTATATAATCGCAATTCTTTTCGTTGTTTTTGATTTAGAAGCCATGTTTCTGTTTCCATGGGCAGTGTCTTTGAATCAACTCGGTTCAATGGGGTTTTGGACTATGATTGATTTTTTATTTGAGTTAACTGTTGGATTCGTTTACGTTTGGAAAATGGGAGCCCTTGAATGGGAATAAAAGATAAATGAAACATTTATTTATTAAAGAACGTCTTGTTCGAAAAACCTTTAATGAGATTGAGACACAACATATCGCTTTAAAAGCTATTATTTATAATCAAACTTTATCACCGGCTATTCGTTTTGAGGCATCTTTGTTGTTGACAAAAATTTTAAAAAAAAATCGCGTTTTTCTTTTAAAAATAGATGTTTCTTAACTGGAAGGGGCCGAGGTTATTTTAGATTTTTTAATTTATCGCGTATACAAATACGAAATTTGGCAAGAAACAATGACTTGCCTTTCATTAAAAAAGCGAGTTGGTAATCCCCACTTTTTTATGAAAAATTGCTTAGCTAATTTTTTTATAACTTCGTAAGAAGAGTTGTGCCCCAATTTGATAAAATTACATTTTTCACCCAAATTTTTTGGTTATTCTTTTTTTTTTAGGTTTTTATTTAATTTTTTTAAAAACATTTTTACCAAAATTAGCTTCTGCTTTAAAAGTACGAGTTAAAAAATTACAAAAAGGCGTTGAAGGTGTTTCTACTTTCGCTGAAGAACAACAAAGTACGATTTCTGCGTTTAACAAGTCACTTGAAAGTGTTTTTTCAATTGTTAAAAATTCGATTAACCTTTTTAAAGAAAAAATGTTTATTTGGTCAGATTCAGGTGTACAAAGTTTAAATATTAAAAATTTAATTTCAAGCAATAATGCAATAGAAAAAGCGTTTCACAAACATCTTGTGACAATCATTTTCTTTGACAGACTTTTTGACTCAAAGTCATATAGTATTAAATTTTTCTACTTTCCTGTTGTTAATGATCAGACGGATACAACTTTAATTTCTGAAAGATCTTATTAGTTAATTGTTGATAGAAAGATAAAAAAGTGATTTGTAAAAAATCATATTTTATTTCTGTTCAACATTCTTTTTGAATTACAAAGCAATAAAGTTAATGTTTCATTATTTTGTTCGAAGTTTAAAATATTAAACCAAATTTTTTGAAATCAAGCTTTGGAAAATTTTGAAAAATGTTACTTTATTTACTTTACAAAAGTCAAAAAAGAACCATTAATAAAAATGTTAGAACGAGTTTTAACCGAATCTAACATTTGTTCGTAATTATGAACTAGTAAAAAGTATTCTCTAATAGCTCAGGG
>Ga0115102_10263202_pt1 | contig 12019 bp, 12 predicted proteins | sample MBTome_5_FD_89644 | JGI IMG/M metagenome (GOLD analysis project Ga0115102, IMG submission 89644) | Marine eukaryotic communities from Pacific Ocean to study complex ecological interactions - MBTS_5May14_M2_3um Metatranscriptome... | ecosystem: Environmental > Aquatic > Marine > Oceanic | place... | reverse complement strand
GTCTAGCTAATAACTCTGGCACACCTTCTTCTTCTTGTTTAACTGTTTCTAAATTTTTCAGCATATCTGCTATGTATATTCTATCAGCGCGTAGCTGTCTAATCATCGCAGAGTTTTCAGATTTTTTAATTGCTTTGTCAATTCCTTTTAGCAAAGCCCCTACTCCTCTTTTTGTCTGTCCATAAGCACCAGAACCTCTTAACTGTTTAGCTGCTCCTGTTAATACTAAACCACCCGCCATCAAAGGTATTAACTGAGGGAAATTATAACCAGTTCCACCCGCAGCGGCTAACAACCAAATGTCTCTTTGGTCTTGATAAGGCAAAGTTTTTTGTACGTTTTGCATAGCTCGGCCTAGTATGGTTTTTTTCTCGTCCGCTGCTTTAGGGGCTATGTTATCTAGGGCTTGATACAGTAAAGACTGCTCCCTCAAAGACTCCTTAACTTTAGCACTCGGTACTTTTTCGTCTACTATATTATTAAGCGTTTTCCTGAGAGTCCTAAAAGGAATGCTCAAAGCATTTTCATCTACTTGATTAAAAACAGTTCCTTTGCTTTTTAAAATATAATCGTCTAATTCTTGCCTAGTTTTTATTAAATTAGCAGGAGTGAGAGGCTTGCCTTCTAAAAGTTCTAAAGTTTTTGTTAGCAATGCTTCAGCAGTTTTTTGCAGAGACTCTTGGCCTCGTATTAAAGGGTTTGTGTTTATTAAGTCGGTCATGTCAGTTACGAGTCTGTCTGTAACCTCTGACTTTTCCAGGCGTGTTTTTGCTCCAGTAGCTTTCATCCTATTAATTTCGTAAGTAGTTAAATCTTGAACTAACTTGTTCGCTCTTTTTCCTATATCAGTTCTAATATTTTTGTAATTTGCTTTTAAAGTTTTGCTATATCCGACATCAGGAATACTCTTCACTAACTTAGCAGTAGCAATCTCGTCTGCTGTTTGACGAACAGTAGCTGTTTGTAACACAGGACTAATTTCTGTTAAAGGTAACTCAGCCTCTCTTGTTTTTTGAGTTTCTACTGGTTTTATTAAATCGTTGACAAATCTTTCTTTGCTTTTTATAACGCTTTTTTCGCCTGATTTAGCAGATAACTCGCCTAGCCTAGAAAAAGAACCTGATACTGGAGATGCTTTAGGCGTAGGAGCAAACAATAGAGTTGTGTTTATTACAGTTTCTATATCTCTAGCGTCTAATGGGTTGTCTTTTTTAAACTGGGCATACGAATCAGCCCCTCCTTGAAATGCTTGTACAGCTTTTGCCCCTAACTCTGTGTTTAACAATCTATTGACATTTTTTGAAAAAACCTCTTTAACTGGGTCTTCTATTTCGTCAGGAATGAGTAAACCAATTCCTTTAACAACGCCTCCTACTCCTTCCGCTATGACATCTACAGTTGCTCCTACAGCGAGAGAAGGCAGGCTAAACTTACGAGAAGCATACAAAGGGTCTTTCATTTGCTCTTCAACTGTTGGTATACTCTCTTGCGCTCTTTTACTTAATCTTTCACTAAAACTCTCAATCATCTCAGGAATAAGGCTAGGAATAGCTCCTAACTGACCTGCGTAGGTTTCAGGATAGTCAGCTTGTCTTCCTGTAGGCACAGGTGTTTCAACAACAGGCGCAGCGTTGTAGTTTTTAAGATAATTAGCAAGTTTTTTAGCGTTTTCAGTATCACCAGCCGCGTGTGCTGCCTTTAAAGCATCTGCCGCTTTACGAGAAGCATACAAAGGGTCTAATTCAGCCATTATTTAGACGCTCCTGTTTCTGGTGTTGTGTACAAATCAATAAGGTCTTGAACGTCATTATCTACTGTAGGCTGTTGATCATAAGCCCAAGCAAATTCAGGAACATCCACAGTCAGTCCAAATTGATCTACTCCCTCGCCTAATTCAGCTATTTGTTTATTATGTTCTTGTATCTTTTTTCTGGTTGCTCTAGCCTGTAACTTAATAAGTCTCTTTAAAGACTCACCATCAAGAGTTATTGTACCGCCTACAATTCCTTTAGCAAACTCCCTATCAGCGTCAGAAAGACCAGTACCAGCACCAAACGCTTTAATAACTTCAGCAACAAGATTACCAGCATTAGCTATAAATGTTTCTGTATTGCTTATTAATTGTTCTCCTTCACCGCTTATTAAACCGACAGCTTTTAATAACTTTCCTGCTCCTAGTTTTATCTCAGCTCCAGTTCCTGTTAAAATACCAGCGCCTTGGCTTATTGTGTCCCATTGAGTGTCTATTACGTCACTTTTTAAAGAAGCTGCTTTAGCGTCCTCAAATTGATCTATAAGACTATTTGCTCTTTTTTCGCCTAGTTGTTCTATAAACGCACTTCGTCCTTCTTGATTTAAGTTTACTTCTACTGATGTGCCGTTTTTATTGATAGTAGTACCTGCGGGTGCGGGTTTTTGAGTCAAAGCATCTACAACTATATCGTCCATTCCTTCTTCGCTTTTCACAGCCAACATAATAGGAGTGCCATTATGCTCACCAGCAAACGGCTTACTTAACCCCACGCCTTTTTTAGAGCCTTGCAATAAAGGCAACAGGTCTTTTAAATTACCATCAAAAGCACCTGCTTCTATCAAAGGAATAACGTCTTCGTTTTTTTTATCAACAGACAACCTTTTAATTAAAGCGTTTCTAGTATCTAGTGTCTGCTTTTGTTTAGCCTCCTCAACCGCCCTAACCCTACCTTGCTGTGCAAACTGCGCCACCAGTGCAGCTTCTTTTTCTGGAGCATACTTGCGTACAATCTCAAGAAGCTTAGGCTGGTGTGCTGGGTTGTTAATGTCTAAGCCCTGCATAGCTGCTCTAGCCGCTTCTGGGTTAGTGCGTGTATCAGCACCAGTAAGAGCGCCTATGCCTCTACGCAGTCCTGTACCTGCTGATTGTGCTTGTCTTATCATGGCTTCTTGAAAGGAAGACGGTACGGCCTGCTGAGTAGGCTGAAACAAGCCTTCTGTGAGCATTCCTGTTAAATCTGTTGGTTGTGCCATTGTTCTGTCTCCTTAAAAATCAAATAAACCGTAGTTGTTAGAGGTATCTTCTGGCATTACAGGAGCATCTCCGTACCTAGAAGGGTCGGTGTATATGACAGAATCATCGTTGCTTGAGAACAAACCACCTAGAAACCCAGGTAATCTGTCAATAGTAGGCTGAACAATACTACCTAAAAAACCACCACCAAAGCTACCAGTTGTAGGGTCTTGTCTGCCTGCTACAGAGTTAAGCAGATTCTGTAATTGTATTCCTCTGTTTATCTCAGCAGTTTGGGAGCCTTGCAACAGCGATTCAATACCAGCCAAACCAGCTTGCTGTTGGAACTGAGCGCCTGATCTGCGACCAATATCAGCAAACCCAGCAGGAATCTGACTAGCCTGTAGTAAATCTAGTGCTTGCTGCTGTGGCATGTAACCAGCACCCAACAGACCACCAGCAATACCAGCAGCTTGTTGTTGCTCTGCCAATGCCTGCTGTCTAGCACCTACGTTAGCCCGTGCCATAGCCTCCTGTCGTGCAGTCTCCATAGCCAGTAGCTCAGGAGAAGCACCGCCATAGGCATCAGAGGATAGTCCTAAACGACCTTGTGACAGCATACGCTCTTCTAACGCTAGACGCTGACGTTCCTCTTCAGGACGCTGTGTGGCTCTAAGGTCTTCGTAGATGCCAGCCTGTACAGCAGCAGGGTCAGCCTGTAGTTGACTGAAGAACCCACCAGCTTGTCCCATGATTTGATTCTGTAGAGCCTGTTGCTCTGGGCTTAGTTGTGTAGTAAAGCCACCAGAAGGGTCTGTGCCAACACGAGCCAGGTTACTAGTGACAGTGTAGGGTCTAAACGCTGTTGTTTCTGCACCACGCTGTCCTACCTGCTCTGCCATCTCTAAACCAGCACGACCTACCTCGTAAGGAGCAGAGATAGCTTCTTGACTTAGATAAGCCTGTCCAGCAGTGCCTAGAACATTCTGTAAGTCTATACCACCTCCCAATAGACCACCTAGAACGCCACCTAAAGCAACCTCACCAGCGCCTACTGAGCTAGGTGCAGAAGGTATGCCAGTAAGTCCTACAGTGGTAGGAGCAGCTACAGGAGCCTGTGTAGGCAGTGTAGTGTCAAAGCCTGTGTTGCCGAAAGCTATCATGTCGTTACCACGGCCTAACGTATTGCGATACTCGTTTACAAGATAGGGGTTAAGATTAGGGTTAGCCTGTGTAAACGCATTAAAAGTTTGTAAACGATCTCCTCCATACTTATTAAGGTTATTTTGGTTAAACTCTATCTGCCTTCTGCTAAAATCGTCTACCATCTCGTTTGTAACATTTTTAGGCAATACAAAACCACCAGCACCCCCATTAACAGGCATAGACACAGGAGGCAACTTATCACGTAAAGATTTAAAAAAAGAGGGCGGAGGTTCGGCCATACCACCATAAGCTTTGTTTAAGTCTCCTCCTTGTGCAACACCTATAGCAGTTCGTGGATCGTTAATGCGGTTAGGTGTGCCACCAGCAAACATTGTAGGTTGGCGGCGAAACATCTGATCCTTTAACATAACCATTAGTACGATCCTCCAGTAATTGTATCAGCCGTCAGTGTGCCTGTGACGTTTACGGTAGCGGCTGTAACAGTACCAGTAAAAGTAGGACTAGCAGAGTTGGACTTAGTAGCCACTGCTGTCGCAATGTTATTGTACTCAGTGTCGATCTCTGTGCCTCTCACAATCTTAGCAGCATTACCAGAAGGAAGAGAATCCTTTGTAGCAAAGTTAGTTGTCTTTGTATAATCAGACATTAGATAAGTCTCCCTAATAGAGCGTGTATGTCAATTTTTTGAATAGAAAATGCAGCACCGTTTACTTCTGCTTCGATACCAATAGTTACTACCTCACCACTGCCGCTGGTATTGACCTTTGGCGTGTTGATTAGAATAGAGGAGGTGTACTCTGCTGTAGTGTTATACTCAGAAATACCATACTCGCCAATGTTACTAGAGCCGAATGTAAATGCTTGTTTAGTATAATTCGCTGTATAGTCATAGCCCCAGTTCAATGTAGTAGGTGTGTTCTGTCCACCAATGATAGTTAAGTTAAACTTCTTCAAGAACTTCAGGTTAGAAGTGTTGCCAAAGTCCATAGCATTGCTAAAGTATCTCAACTCGTACTTAACAGCACCGTCCATAAAACCTTTGTACTCTGCTATGCCGCTAGAGATACCAATGTATATCTCACCATCTTCTAACACAGCAAACGACAGAGGATACATACTAGACCAGGTAGTAGCGCGGTGAGAACCATCTTCTAAAGGTGTCCGCATATCAAAGCAGTACACAGTGTTGCTGTCTGGTAGCGTCAACAAGTAAAAAGCATTGTCAGAGCTGTACACAGACTTGATAGCGTTAGTCTGTAAAGTCACTAAGCTCATTAAGTCAGTGCGTACATTCTTACTAATGTCGCGCATAGGCATAGACTTTTCTTGTATAGTCCTGCCAAAGCTGCGTACACCAGCGTCTGACAAGAATATAATGTCAGTGCCTGTGTGCTGTACTGAGTCACGGGCTATACAGCCAACGCCTTCTATGGTGTCTGTAAGCGTCATAGAGGCAGGAGAGGATGCGCCAGAGTACACAAGTATAGACTTCTTACCAAAGATGATTAGGAAGCCATTGTGAGCCGCTAGAGCCGTTATCTCGTCAAAGCCTGTAGGCCACACTAGAGTAACATCTAACGAGCCTGACGTACCACCTGTCCAAGCATGTCCGTTAAGCGTGTCAGACCAGTAGACAGTGTGCTTGTTACCTGTAACATCAGCTACAAATAACTTACCGTAGGCTGCTAAGACTTCGTTGCCCTGTGGGGCAGTGCCTGTGCTGTGGCTGTGTCCTGACATTGTTTCTAGCACAAAAGAGCCTGACTCGTCTGTGCCTATCAGTGGCTCGTGGTCTCTCTGGAACATGTATACATGATTGTTTAGTGTTACTACTTTCCAGTTGTTAGCGGTAGGTGTGTAGCTACTAGGAGTAATGTCTGTTAAGGTTGTAGTGCCTTTGAATACTTTAGCGTTACCCGCTGACAGTACAACCTTATCGCCAGAGGTGTCAATAAACTCGTACATGGTTTCAATACCACGGCTACTGCCTAGCACAGAAGAGCCATTAGTAGAGACAGCTTCCCAGCCCTGACGCGCACCAATACGGCCTAGCTGGTCAATAACACAGTTGTCTGCAATAGACGCAAACGATGGATTACCGCCTACGGGAGAGTCCTGTGTGTTAAGACCAAAAAAGCCTGGAGCAGCTACTGTAATGTTCTGTAATTGTTGTGCCATTTACGAATACCAGATAGTTTCTTCAGGATGTTGTGACGCATCAATAGCGATAGCGTCAGCCAAGGTATTATCTGCTAGTGCAAACAACTCTGCTGCGCTAGTGCCTCCAGTCTCTCCACGCTCTCTAGCACCTAATGCGGTAGCTAGTTGGATGACTGGCGAGGAAGGTACAGCCATGTTCTCTGCGTCTTCTGTAAAGTCTGCTGTGCGTAGTACCACGTTAAAACGTAGCTGAAACACTCCGCTAGGCTTAGGGTATACATCAACAGCATTGTCACCGTTAGCGTCTACACCGTTAAAGCTGTAGAACTGTGGAGAACCAATAGGCGGTGTTTCAATCAAGAAAGCATTGTCCATCCAACGTGAGGCACGGTATTGCATAAAGAAGTCTGAGGTGTCGTTAATAACATCTAACAGCTTCATCCTGTTCTGTGAACCTGTCAGCACATAGTTAAACGTGTCTGTTGTGGTTGATACAGTCAGTGTAGTACGCAGAGCAGTCCAATCGTAAGCGTCTTCTACGGTACGTTTAGCATCGTTGACAAACTCACCAATAAGTTTAGAGTAAGAAGTCTGACCAACAGTGGTTACTTCGTCCTCCCGCAGTCTGCGTAATACGCTATTAACAAGTTGTAAGTAAGTCATTAGAAATTGTAGCTCCGTGGTTGTTGCTCGTAAATTGTGCCTTCAAAAAAGCCATCAGATTCCTCTGTAGAATCTGGATATGTTAGTTCTAATTCTAATTCTTGTGACTGATCGAAAGGACTGTTCAAGTCAATGTAGTCTAAACGCTCTTGTGTGCCTTCTATTGGTGTCTTAAACTTAAACAACTCGTCACCAAACAAAGCATCTGTTGTGCGTGTAGAAGAAGGCTGTGTTGCTGGTTCGCCTGTGTCTGATACTCGTGTAAACTGTAGACCAAACTGACCTAAGTTGGGATTGAAGTTAGGTATATTTAAACTAGGCAAGTCTATACTAGTACTGGGCAGTGCTTGTCTAACAGCAGTGTCTAAAGCAGAAAAAGCATCGCCTACAGGTTGTATCACAGCATCATCAAAAGCCTTAGCTACTTCTCTAGTAGGCTGTATAACAGCTTGATCTACGGCTCTACCACCTGCTCTAACAACATCTTCAGTTGTTCTACCTGCTTGTCTAATAGCATCTTCAATAGGGTCTAAGCCGCTAGTGTCTATATCAGGCATAGCCTTTTTAACAAACTTAGCAAGGGCTGTACCTGCTTTACCTATAGGACGTACAATATCTCGAACAACGTCTTCAATAACGCCTAGACTTACGTCTGTGCCTTCTATGTTAAGACCACCACCTTCTTTAATATAAGTGCCTAAGCCATACGCTAGTGCTTCGTCAAACTCTGCACCATCTGCTACTCTTTCTACTACTTTAGTTAAACCTGCTTGGACATCATCTTTCTGAAGAACATTTAGTATACGATCATCAGGTACTTTGTCGATAGCTGCTTTAACTGCCTGTGGCCCTAACAAAGAAAGAGCAGCGCCTTGGGCATCTCCTGCGGCTGCTACGTTTAATGCAGTTTGTGTTTGTCCGTAGGTGCTATTAAACAATCCAGTGCCTTTGTTTGGCAAAGGTGTACCTACCTGGCCTGCTGGCATAGCATCTAAACTAGGAGGCTTAGTTACTCCTGCCATATTTAAGCCAGTCATTAAACCACTAGCTATTTCCATAGGAGATACTTTCATTCCACTAGCTGCTTTTGCTGCTGTAGTGGCTAATCCGACAACAGGATTAATCATGCTTGCTATTGAAATCACAGGGCTACTTAATACTTTCTCAAACGTACTGGCTTCGGGCGGGTTTTCTATCCAAACCATTGAGTAAGAACCAACAGGCGCTTCTCCACCACTGATGTCTATATACCTGCCAGTCTCTAACCGTTTTTTTTCTTCTGCGTCTATATCCCCAAACTTACTCCACATAGCCGTATTACCAAAGCCTGTATCGGGAGTTTTCATATATAGCTTGGAAGTGTCGTAATCAAATTCGTAGTCTAGGTCGAATGGTTGGGGGTTATCTATAGAACGGGATACACCACTGTCAGTGATCTTCTGGGCAAACATGTCTGTGCCAGACACCTTTTCAGCGTATCCTGCACCGCCCGTGCCAGCACCGTAACCTCTAAACTCTCCTGAGAAAGCATCTTCTTCGTCTTCAGCCTCTTTTCTATACTTTTCTCTAGCGTCAGTCCATTTTTTTTGATATTCGCTTGACCCTAAATAGTTAGTATACCAATCTGCCATGTTAAATTCAGGTTCAGCCCTAGAACCCATAACTGTGACAGGAGTTGGTATATCAATACTAGGAGAATCTATAGTAGATGCGAAAGGAGTAGCATTTAAATTTACAACTTCTTCTCTAGCGTCAGCAAAAGCCTGAGCGCGAGCGCGGCTTGCTCTATTAAACACACTATTTCTTCCCCTTAAAGCCATTATCGTTCTCTCTGTACGTTTTTAGTCTTCTCTACTGTACGCATAGCACCTAAGCCTAACATACCCATCAGTACACTTGTGAGTAATGAGCTATCAACAGGTGGGACAGTAAACCAGATGCCTAGTATTGGAGCTAGGATAGTAGAATAGAATAAGGCTAGTCCACATATCCAGCCTATAGCGGGTCGCCAGCCAGCCACAAATAAACTCTTGTGTGCTGCTTCAGTCTTGTTGACCTCTATCTGACCCTTAGCTAATTCTTGAGCATGCTTCTCAGCCATAGTAGCTAATTCAAAGGCGATAGCATTTTTCTTATCTTTATCTTCAATGAATTTATCTAAAAGACCTGTCACTGGCCCTATTAAACTATTTAAAATACTCATATATTATACACTATTTAGTCTTGTTTGTCAAGCTGATTCTTACCATGCACTAATTTCTGCACAGTGTCAGACTCGTAGATGCGTATACCTAGCCACACAATCGTCAACAAAGACGCTACTGGCGGCAGCCAAGCTATCATTGTCATTAATGCTGTAGAGCCTGCTGCTATGTCTAGTACGTCTTTAGTTTGTTCATCCATTTCCTTGTCCTATGATCCAAGAGATTGTTAAGTAAAAACCAGTGGCTAATACGAGGATGCCTGTGATCTGTATAGTGTTCCAGAATACTGCCTTACGCTTGCGCTCCTGTGCGTATATAGTCTTCTCTCGTTGCTCTTTAATCTTCCTACGCAACTCTACTAACTCTTTGTAGCCTGTTGCACCATAGGTGTACATCAGGAGTTCTCTAAGTTCTTTCTCTTGTTGTTGTATTTTCTTTTGGTGAGCATATACCTGCATTGCTTCTTGCTCAACAGATTGTGACGCAACAATCTTCTTAAACAAGGGTGGGTTTTCTGCTCTGCGTTGACATTCATTTAAATCACTTACAGCGCCATACCAGCGCCCTATCTGTCCTAGTGTATCCTCCACTTCACGACCAGCAGCTACCATGCGCTTGATAGTACCAAAGGCGTTAGTGGCTATACTGATGGCGGTGACGGGATCAATCACTACCAAGGCACTCCAGCAGTAATCGCTGGTGCTTTGCTGTCTGCGATCTGTGCTGCAATGCTTGCCTCTACAGCGTCAGCGTCAACATCAGCCTTTACCCACTCGATAACCTGAGTCTCTGTTATGTCAGCGTAGGCTGTGTAGCCATCAGCATCAGCGTCAGGGGTAAAGCCGCAAGCGCCATAGCTGCTGCCTGAGTGTTCGCCATCAACGTCTGAGGCTTGCCAGTGTGCTACTACAACACCATCATCAGTGTTGCGTTCTAGTGTTGAGATTGTCCAAGTTACTGCCATGATTTATTCCTCTAGTTGTTTTCGCTCTATGTGTCTTTCATCAAGGAAGCTGTATTCAAACAAAGAATGCTCGTCTTGAAGTTTTGTTACTTCTTGTAATTCATCGCAAACAATGACTTCTATATCTGTCCAGTTGTTTAGCAAAGCGTATTGCAACCTGCACCCGCCAAACTGTAACTCGTTTTTACTGTTCACAACTATAGGATTCACCATCCCATGTTCATCTATGTGTTTATGAATTAACTTTTGTCTTTCAAATATCGCCCAGTGCTTTGGATTGCTTCCTGTTTTAATGTCACTCAGCTTCAAGCGCATTGACCCTAGCCCGTAGTGATTGTATTTCTTTGACGAGCATTGGTACTAGCTTGCTGTAGTCCACACCCATCATTTCTTCTGAGTCTTCTGGCACTGACACAGCTTCTGGTGCAACCTCAAGTAGCTCCTGTGCAATCATGCCGTAGTCTTGGTGAGAGCCATCAGCTTTCCAATCGTACTGTCTAACTTGAATAGCATCTATCTTGCTACCTGCGTCATCAGCGTCTGCAATGTTTTCCTTGAGGCGTTGATCTGATGAAGTGACGTATGAAGTAGATAACCCACTAGTCTGTATTTGACCTACATAACCATTCGGGTTTTTAAATAAAATTTGACTTGCGAGAGACGTTGTATTCCGTCTAACAGTAATAAGACCATTACCATTTGAGCCTCCAACTTCAACAGAAGGGATGCCAATAGCATTGGATGAGGTACTACCCACCAACACGTTGCCAGATGAGTCTATGCGCATGCGTTCTGTATCACTAGTAGCAAAAGCTAAAGTATTATCAGATGCTATTGCACTAACAGAACCACTGCCTCCTGTTATTAGGGAATACGCATTACCAATTTCTAACCTTTGAGAGTTTGAAGTGTTTGTTTGAGAAAGATATGCGTCTCCTGCACTGCCGTGTATTGATAGTTTTGAGCTAGGCGAACTAGTACCTATGCCCACGTTGCCAGAGTTGTCTAAGAAAGTTACTTTAGCTGTTGTACCTTGTGAATCAAAAAATCCTAAATCACCACTTGAATTAACACCTAGTTGCCAACTTTCGTCAGTACCTGCACCTGCTGAACCATCTTCAAGAATAGTAATAGCATGACCAGACGAATCAGTTCTAACTCCTAAATTACCTGCTGTAGTGACAGTAGAATGACTACCAATGGTTAAAAGCTGTTGAGGACTACTAGTCCCTATGCCCACATTGCCAGAGGAGTCTATGCGCATCTTTTCGCTATTGTCTATATCTACTCTGAAATAGCTTCCAGAAGCTACATTTCCTTCATCTACTCTTATGCAATATCCTGTGTTGGCTTCTGAAATTATCTCATGGTAAACACCAGACACATCAGTATCTTCTAATCTAATCGCAGGAACTGCTTCTTTTAAATGCAATGTTCTGCTAGGCGAACTAGTCCCTATGCCCACGCGATTGTTTGTGGAGTCAACTGCTAGGGTGGTTGTGTCTACAGTTAGGCCAGCAAAGGCAGGGCTGTCAGTAGTGGCTACGCCTTGATTCAATGCTTTAACAGAGGCTTCGCTAGTCAACTCGCTGTCCATCAGCGCACCAGCGGCTGTGACGTTAGTTGTGTCTGTAACGTCTGCACTGGCTTCTATGCCTGCTAATTTAACTCCATCTGCTAATTCAATAATAGCGCCAGAGTTATCTTCAGTAAATAGTTTTTTATCAGCTACATTGACCGCCAGTTCACCCTGTACAAGATCACTTGCTGTAGGAACTGCTGAAGCGGTTGAGCTGTTCTTAGTTACAATTTTTGTTGCCATGTTTATATACCTTTAGTAAGTCCCGCCATCAAGCGTACCAGTAGTCATGTTGC
>Ga0115102_10954928_pt1 | contig 12128 bp, 9 predicted proteins | sample MBTome_5_FD_89644 | JGI IMG/M metagenome (GOLD analysis project Ga0115102, IMG submission 89644) | Marine eukaryotic communities from Pacific Ocean to study complex ecological interactions - MBTS_5May14_M2_3um Metatranscriptome... | ecosystem: Environmental > Aquatic > Marine > Oceanic | place... | reverse complement strand
GTTTTTTTGGCTGTAGACTAACAGTTTTTTACATGAAAATATCTAGTAGTCAGATGTTTAGAAATTTTAACAAATGGTGTCTTGGTGCAGCAACAGCGTTGTTCATGACCGGGACATTCAACTCACATGCACAAGGTGGCGATTTATTTAAAGCAAAATGTGCTACATGTCACCAAGTATTCAAAGACGGAACGGGACCAAAACTTTATCAAGTTCGTACCAAATGGGAAGAAGGTGGAGCCAAAGAAGGGTCCATAATCCAATGGGTACAAAATTGGGAAGTAGCGGCGGCGAATGATCCCTATGCTTTGCAAGTATCAAAGGTCAAGGCGTCTGCAATGAACGCATTCCCTACGCTTACGGAAGAACAGGTCATTTCAATATTGGATTGGGTTGATGAGCAAGAAGAAACCGTGGCGACAGCTTCTATTGCAGGGGGTGCTGCTGCAAGTGATGTAGAGGAAGAATCTTCTCTTGGCTGGGTTTGGATTATTATTGGGGCTATGTTCGTGGTGATCATACTCTCGGTTGGAGGTGTTCGTCGTCAATTGAAAAATGCAGAAGCAGAAGCATCGGGAAGCGAATTTGATGCAAGTATGAGCTACTCTGACGAGTTCAAGCTCTGGGCATGGAAGAACAGAAAATATGTTGGACTTGGAGGTTTGATTGTAGTTGTTAGTATCGTTGTTACATTGTTCCTCGGATTGTATTCGATTGGTGTAGTGGAGGGGTACCAACCGTCACAGCCAATCAACTACCCGCATTCAGTGCATGCTGGTGAGGCTGGAATTGATTGTAGATATTGTCACAATTCAGTTACGGAGTCAAAGTCGGCTGGAATTCCATCTGTCAATGTTTGTATGAATTGTCACAAACAAATTGCCGGCACAGGTGAGCAAGTTCCGAAATTCAAAAAATTTATGATGCGGCTGGTTGGGATCCAGAGGCAGGTGTTTACACAGGTAAAACGCAGCCAATCGTTTGGAACAAGGTGCATGTTCTTCCCGACCACGTTTATTTTAATCATAGACAACACGTCAATGTTGGTGGTGTCGATTGTAAACAGTGTCACGGAGACATGACGCAGCAAATGGAAACGGCAATGGTAATGCCAGTCGAAGAGCTGAATAAGATTGAGGGCAATGTTACTCTTTCAAAACCAACAATGACGATGGGTTGGTGTATCGAATGTCATCATGAGAAAGAGGTTGCAATGGGACCGCTTTATAAAGAGGGCGGAAGCGAATATTACAACGAAATTCATAGACGATTGATGAGTGGTGATAAATCACTTTACAGTCAATATTTGGAGGATGGTAAAGTAACCGTTGAAGAACTTGGCGGTTGGGAATGTGCGAAATGCCACTATTAATAAGAACAGAAGAATTTGATATAAGACATGGGAATGGAAAGAAAATATTGGAAAGGAATAGATGAGTTGAAACAGACTCCGTCATTTCTTCAATCCAGCAATCAAGAGTTTCCTGCTCAAAATTCAGTTGAAGAGTTTTTGGGCGACGACAAACTACAAGAATCATCAACAGGGCGTAGGGATTTCCTTAAGTTTTTAGGATTTAGTGTTGCTGCTGCTACTGTGGCTGCATGTGAAGCACCTGTAACGAAGGTGATTCCATACGTAAACAAGCCTGAAGAAGTGACTCCGGGAATGCCAACTTGGTATGCCTCTACTTATTATGATGGTGCTTCGTATGCAAGTATTCTCGTGAAAACTAGAGAAGGTCGACCGATTTTCATCAAAGGGAACAAAGATTTCGGAATTACAAATGGTGCGATCAATCCTCAAATTGCAGCATCTGTTTTAAGCTTATATGACAGTGAACGTTTATCTCGTCCAACAATAAATGGAGAGCCAAAATCGTATACAGATATTGACAAGCGGGTTAAAGCAGGTTTGAAGTCATCCAATAAAGTTGTACTTGTTTCGAATACTTTGATTAGTCCGTCAATGATGATTGCGATTTCAGAAATGAAAAATGCATTAGGGGATAAGTTTGAGCACATTCAATATGATGCTGTCTCTTATGCTGGTATGCGTGCTGCAAACAAAGCTTCTTTCGTAGAAAATAACGAGCCTACGTTGGATGAAAATGGCAATGAGACAAATGTAGCTGAGGATCGTCCAGGAATTTTGCCAAGCTATGATTTCTCGAAAGCAAAAACCATTGTTTCTATTGGAGCAGATTTCCTCAGTTCTTGGTTGATGCCAACGCAGTTTACTGGGCAATATGGAAAACGAAGAAATCCTGATGGCGAATGGATGTCGAAACACTTCCAGTTTGAATCAATGATGTCGTTGACAGGTTCAAATGCAGATGTACGAGCAATGATTAAACCTTCTGAACAGGCAAACGTTTTGTCATATATGCTTAAGGGCTTCGGCGTTAGCTCCTCAGTTTCAAGCAAGCTTCGTACAGACGTTCAGAAGAAGGCAGATAAGGCAATCGCATCATTAAAGTCTTCTGGTGCAGAATCGCTCGTCGTTTGTGGATCAAATGACACTTCAGTTCAGATTCTTACGAACAGATTGAACAAAGCAATTGGTGCTTACACAACCACTATCAATATCAATAATGGGATCAATCTTTTTGCGTCAGAAGATGAAAAGATGACGTCTTTTGTAACTGATGTTGTAAAGGGAAATGCGCCGGATGCAGTTTTATTTTACGGAACAAATCCAGTGTATACACTTCCAAATGGCGATCAATTCGCAAAAGGATTGAAAAAAGTAAAGACATCAGTTTCAATGTCGCTTTATGCTGATGAAACAGCATCGTTATGTAAATATGTAGCTTCTGATCTTCATGCCTTAGAATCGTGGAAAGACCATTGGCCTGTTTGGAACCATTATGGAATTTCACAGCCAACCATTCGCCCACTTCACAATACCGCTTCAGCCTTAGAATCGTTTCTTGTTTGGACAGGAAATACTGAGCGAGGGGGTAAGGACTCTAAAGTAGCATATGAATTTATTAAAGGTGTTTGGGACAAATATGGATTCCAAGACCCAAATCAAACAAAATACACTGATTTCCATACCTATTGGAACATGATGGTTCATAACAGTTGTGGAAATATGGAAGAAGTACCTTGCTCTGATATTGAGTTCAATTCAGATGCAATGGAGAACTTGAATGTTCCAAAAGCAACAGGTACAGAAATTGTGATGTATCAGAAAACTTCCATGGGTATCGGATTGCAGGCAAACAACCCTTGGTTGCAAGAAATGCCGGATCCAATGACTAAGGCAACGTGGGATAACTACATCACGATGAATCCTGTTGACATGGCAGAGGGAGGTTACACAACCTATTTTGATCAAGAGTCAGGATTAAATACTGCTAAAGTAAAAGTTGGGTCCAAGGAACTGACTCTTCCAGTATACCCACTTCCAGGGCAAGCTCTTGGAACTATTGGTATTGCTTTAGGGTATGGTCGTGGTGGAAATGGAGAGAAAATTGGAAAGGCGGCATATCAAACACTTGAATACGGTGGACATTTGATGAATGAAGCGGGAAATCCAACTCCAATTGGACAAAATGCCTTTGCTTTCACAAGTGTTTCGAATGGAACATATTCCAACTATGCATCCGGCACAGTAACGAAAGTTGATGGCATACATTTAATTGCCGCAACACAGATTCATTCAACAGTTATGGGGCGCCATTCTGTAATTAGAGAAACAACCCTTGATATATATAACAAATCCGAAAAAGAAGCTTACAATCCAGACTGGACGCTCCAAAAACTTGATGAGGAAGGGAATCACGTAGAAGCTCCAATGGAAGAGTTTGATTTGTGGGATGCCCATCCGGTAGAAAAAATTGGTCACCGTTGGGGAATGACAATCGACTTGTCTTCTTGTATCGGTTGTGGTTCATGTTTGATTTCATGTCAAGCTGAAAACAATGTTCCTGTTGTTGGTAAGGATGAGGTGAGAAGAGGTCGCGAAATGCATTGGTTGCGTTTGGATCGTTACTTCGCATCGGATGTTGAAGCGGCTCCTGGTTCTCGTAAGGATCATGAAATGAGCAAGATAGATTGGTTTGAAGCAGCAGAGAAAGTTGCTGAAAATCCGATGGTAGTGCATCAACCAATGATGTGTCACCATTGTAATCATGCGCCATGTGAGACAGTATGTCCGGTTGCAGCAACAACGCATTCAAATGAGGGCTTGAACCAAATGGTATACAACAGATGTATTGGTACAAGGTATTGTGCGAACAATTGTCCGTATAAAGTCCGTCGTTTCAATTGGTTTAATTACCCATCTTATAAGGCACAAGTAGAAATTAATCCTGCACAAGACGACTTAGGGCGTATGGTTTTGAATCCAGACGTAACTGTTAGGACGCGTGGTGTCATGGAGAAGTGTTCAATGTGTGTTCAAAGAATTCAAGCAGGAAAACTAGATGCTAAAGTAGAAGGAAGAGCTGTTGAAGACGGAGATTACTCAACTGCATGTTCTGATGTTTGTCCAACAAATGCAATTACTGTTGGTGATTGGAACGACTTGAAATCAATGGTTCGTGAAAGTGCTGACGATAAGAGATCGTATCAGGCGCTTGAAGAGGTTGGTGTAAAACCAAACGTTTGGTTCAAGGTGAAAGTGAGAAACGAAGAGAACAAAATATTAAGTGCGCTTCAAACTGTTAAGCACCATGAAGAAGGTGAAGGACATGGAGAAGGTCACAAAGAGAATAGTCATCATTAATCGAAATAAAACCCTATTGTAATGCATAAGGAAGCAGCAATTAGAGAACCCCTCATATTAGGGCACAAGACCTACCATGACATTACTGAAGATGTATGTCGTCCAATTGAGGACAAAGCGCCTAGAATGTGGTATATTCTATTCGGGATCGCATTGATCATCGGTCTATATGGTGTTGGATGTATTTTATACCTTTTAGGCACTGGAGTTGGTGTTTGGGGATTGAACAAGACCGTTGGTTGGGCTTGGGATATTACAAACTTTGTTTGGTGGGTAGGTATCGGACATGCAGGAACGTTGATTTCAGCAGTATTGTTATTGTTCCGTCAAAAATGGAGAATGGCCATTAACCGTTCTGCTGAAGCAATGACCATTTTTGCTGTATTCATGGCAGGCCTGTTCCCGCTGATTCATATGGGACGTCTTTGGCTTGGGTATTGGGTACTTCCTCTACCAAATCAGTTCGGTTCGTTATGGGTGAACTTTAACTCACCACTTTTATGGGATGTATTTGCTATTTCCACCTACTTGTCTGTATCACTTGTCTTTTGGTACATCGGGTTGATTCCTGATTTCGCAACAATTAGGGACCGCGCTAAAAAGCCAATTGCAAAAAAGATGTACACCATATTATCTTTTGGATGGTCAGGTAGAGCAAAACATTGGAACCGTTTTGAATTGGTTTCACTGGTATTGGCTGGATTAGCTACCCCACTTGTATTCTCGGTGCACTCGATTGTATCTTTTGATTTCGCCACTTCGGTCATACCTGGATGGCATACAACTATTTTCCCACCATACTTTGTTGCAGGAGCTGTATTCTCAGGATTTGCCATGGTACAAACTCTGATGTTGGTCATGCGAAAAGCAATGGGACTTGAAGCATATATACACACGAAGCATGTAGAATACATGAATATTGTAATTATGGTGACAGGCTCCATTGTTGGAACTGCATACATTACTGAGTTGTTCATATCGTGGTATTCTGGTGTTGAATATGAGGCTTATGCCTTTATAAATCGAGCTACCGGTCCTTACTGGTGGGCATATTGGATGATGATGACGTGTAACGTGATTTCACCTCAATTGATGTGGTTTAGACGATTGAGAAGAAGTTTGTTATTTACTTTTATCATTTCAATTGTTGTAAATATTGGTATGTGGTTCGAACGTTATGTAATTATTGTAACGTCCATTCATAGAGATTACCTACCGTCTTCATGGAGTATGCACTATCCAAGTCATATCGATATTGGAGTTTATGTTGGAACAATAGGATTGTTCTTCGTATTCTTCCTTTTGTTCGCCCGTTTTTTCCCAGTATTGGCTTTGAATGAGGTGAAAACGATTTTGAAATCGTCAGGGGAATCCTATAAGAATGCACCAGATGATCATCATCCTGCACCAACGCAAGTTGCGAATGCTGATCAAAAACAAAATCAAACTGGAAACAGTTCAGACTTAATTGCTAAAGTGGGAAGTGCTGATGCATCAACGAAAGATGACTTGAAAAAGTTGTCAGGAGTTGGACCAGCGTTTGAGAAAGCATTGAATGCAATTGGAATTTGGTCTTTTGAACAAATCAGCAAGATGTCTAAACAGGAATACGATATGATGGATGGACTTACAGGGAAGTTTCCTGGTAAAGCAGAAAGAGAAGACTGGGCTGCTCAAGCAAAAGAATTAATGAACGCTAATAATTAATAGACATGGCAGATAAAGTAATATATGCAATGTACGACGACGATGATGTGCTTAAAGATGGCGCAAAGAAGTTGGTATCAAAAGGTGTCAAAGTAACCGAAGTGTTTTCTCCATTTCCAATACACGGAATTGATCCGATCATTGGGATTGAAAATACAAGATTGGGGATTATGGCATTTATTTATGGGTTAACCGGTTTAACTTTGGCAACGCTCGGTATGCGGTATTTTATGATTGTCGACTGGCCAATGAACATTGGAGGAAAGCCCAACTTTTCTTATTTGGAGAACATCTTATCATTCGTTCCGATTTCGTTTGAGTTTACTGTTCTTTGTGCTGCACACGGTATGGCAATTACCTATTTTTTGAGAAACAAGACATTGCCGGGGATGCCAGCGCAGAACCCAGACCCAAGAACGACTGATGATAGGTTCGTAATTGAATTAAGAACTTCGGAGAATTCGCAGTTCACTGCTAAGGAATTGGAGGCAATGATTAAGGATACAGGGATAGTAGAATTAGATCAAAAAGACGTAGCATAATTTTTCATACAAGACTGATGAAAATGAAATTTAGAATATTAGGAGTTTTAGCAATCGCAGCAGCAACGACTGTGATATTGGGATCATGCACAGCTGACCCAGATAGTGCAGGATTAGAATACATGCCGGACATGTATCGATCACCAGCGATAGAGCCATATGTTGATTATGGTCAAGTAAGAGAAACTGAAAATGTTGACATGAAAATGTCATTATCTGCAATGACTCCGCCGTTCGGGAGTGTTCCTTATTACGGGACCGATTCCTTGGAGGTGGCCCTGATGTTACCTTATCATAGAAAAGCAAATATTGCTTTTAGACAAACCCACGGAATGTTTGATGATGAGTTATCTCTTGACGACACCTATAAAATGGCTGCAGCTGATAACAATCCAATGCCTTTGCCGACCGATGAAGACGCATTGAAATCATTTTTTGCAAATGGAAAAGTATTGTTTGAAAACAATTGTTCGCACTGCCATGGAGTGAAAGGAAATGGACAGGGTGAGATGATGGTTACAGGAAAATTCGCTGGTGTTCCTGACTATGCGAATTTAACAGACTTAAGTGATGGTCAAATGTTCTATTCGATCTATTATGGAAAAGGATCTATGGGAGCTCACAGGTCTATCATCAATAAGAAAGAGATTTGGACAATAGTTCATTATATCAAAAAGCTACAGGATAGTGACTATGGATCTCCAAATACAGGAGTAGATTCACAGGAGGTAGCTGAAGTAACTGAAGACGATCAATAAAAACTTTACGAACGAATAAAGATGGAATTTAAGATAGCAAATAAAGCAAAAACACTGACACTCTCATTGATGGTGGTTGGGGTATTGTTTACAGCACTTGGTGTAATCAGTAACATGAGTGATCATCATATTGTTACTCGTGTGCTTGGAAGTAGTTTGGTAAGTGCATTTTTCTTTTTCTCAATTGGGCTAGGTGCTTTGTTTTTCTTAGCACTTCAATATGCCACTGAGACGGGATGGTACGCAACCGTAAAAAGATTGATTGAAGGAATTGCAGGATTTTTACCTTATGGTATCGGTTTATTAGTTCTTATTTTTGGGGTTATTACACTCTTGGATGGTGCGCATATCTATGGATGGATGGATCCTGAAGTCACTGATCCTTCGAGCCATCATTACGACGAAATTATTGATGGAAAATCCTTCTATTTGAACAAAACGTTCTTTTGGATTAGAACAATTGTTTATTTGGCCGTGTACTACGTATTTTGGCAGGGATTCAGAAAGCGCTCTTTAGAGGAGGATAAAGTTGGTGGCACTGAGCTTCACTTTAGAAACTATAGAAAAGGAGCCTTATTCTTGGTCTTTTTTGCTGTTTTTAGTTCAACATCTTCATGGGATTGGTTAATGTCTATTGATGTTCACTGGTTTTCAACACTCTTTGGATGGTATGTATTTGCCGGAATGTGGTGTTCTTCCATGGTTGTTATTGTATTACTAGCGTTGTATTTGAAGAAGCAAGGCTATTTACCAAAAGTAAATGAAAGTCATATTCATGATATTGTAAGTGGACATTCGCAACATCTTTCTTGTGGTCTTATTTGTGGTTCTCACAATACATGCTGATCTGGTATGCAAACATTCCTGAGGAAACAACCTATTACATTGCAAGAATTGAAAACTTCCAAGTTTTGTACTTCACAATGTTCATCATCAACTTTGCATTCCCGATGCTTCTTTTAATGTCGAGAGATGCCAAAAGACATGCGGGTATTTTGACCTTAGTAGGATTGATTATTCTTGCAGGTCATTGGGCTGATGTTTATATAATGATATCAGCAGGTACGCTCGGATCGAATGCTCATATTGGACTTTTAGAGATAGGAATGGCTTTGTTGCTTGCAGGTGCCTTCATAAGAATTGTTTTGGTGAACCTTACAAAAGCACCATTGACACCTGTCAATCACCCGTTCCTAGATGAAAGTATTCATCACGATATTTAATAAGTTGTAGTATAGATAATAAAAGTATAGATGGTAACTAAATTGATCATATTATTAGTAATTGTTTTAGGGATAGTCGCACTAGCACAACTTATGCGTGTTTACGAACTTTCCTCGAAACTTAGCAAAAAGGTTGAGTCTGAAATTGGCAATCGAGACAATCGATTAAACGCTAAAATGTGGCTTCTGTTCATGTTCTTCCTTTTTGGAGGATTTATTTGGCTCATGCTAAAGTATGGATTTGTGGGTAGAGGCGAGGCTGCATCAATAAGTGGAAGAGAAACCGATTGGTTGATGAATCTGAATCTTATTATTGTGATTGCAGTATTCTTCCTCTGTAATGCACTGCTGTTCATTTTTGCATTCAAGTACGTAAAGAAACCAGGGGTTAAGGCTTTCTATTATCCCCATAACAACAAGCTTGAAATGTTATGGACTGTTGTTCCAGCAATTGTTTTAGCAGTAATTATAATCCTAGGTTTAAGAAGTTGGAATGAACAAACAGATGCTGCGTCTGATGAAGCAATTCTTGTGGAGTTATATTCAAAGCAGTTTGATTGGACGGCGCGTTATTCAGGGATGGACAATACTCTCGGAAGGTTCGATTATAAATTGACTACTTCAAAGAATCAGTTGGGATTATTAACCACTGAGACGATTGATGCAGCAATAGAAGAAATGGAACACGGTACATCTGGAATTGATTCGCTCGAATCGCAATTAAATAATCCGGGTATAATTTTAATTCCAGAAGAAAAAGAGGCAAAAATTGTAGATCTTTCTAGAAAGGAGCGTTTAATACGTTTATTGTATCAAATGAAAGCGCGTCATGACGATGCTTTGGATGCACAAGCAATGGATGACATCATTCAATTGGACACACTTTATCTTCGTGTAGATCAAGAGTACGAATTCAACTTTAGATCGAAAGATGTGATTCATTCAGCCTATTTCCCGCATTTCAGAGCACAAATGAATACAGTACCTGGGATGACAACTCGTTTTAAATTTACTCCAGACATCACAACCAAAGAGATGAGGGAGATCAAGAACAATGAAAAGTTCAACTATGTTCTAATGTGCAACAAAATTTGCGGGGGTGCACATTACAAGATGAAAATGATGGTTGTAGTTCTTGAGCAAGAAGAATACGATTCTTGGATGAAAGGGAAAATGTCGACATCCACCTTTAAAGATACGTATTTCGCGAACGAAAGTGACGAAACCCCTGAAGAAGAGAATGAAGATGCTGTAAATGAAGATGCAGTTATTGAAGACAACGATTTGACTGCTGACAGTGAAGCAGCTTAATTAATTATAAAATACAATTTAAAAATTAGATAGAATGGCGGCAGTAGCAGACGGACACCACGAAGAAAGCTTTGTATCGAAGTACATCTTTAGCCAGGACCATAAAATGATTGGAAAGCAGTTTTTAATGACTGCTGTATTCATGGGAGTTGTGGCAATGTTATTATCTATCCTATTTAGAATTCAACTGGCCTGGCCAGGAGAGAGTTCTGATTTCGTATCATTTTTCCTTGGAGAAACCTGGGCCCCAGGTGGAATCATGGCTGAAGATATGTATCTTGGATTGGTAACAATTCATGGAACAATAATGGTATTCTTCCTTTTAACAGGAGGGCTGTCAGGGACGTTTTCAAACCTATTAATTCCGTTACAAATTGGGGCACGAGATATGGCTTCTGGTTTTCTCAATATGTTATCATTTTGGTTCTTTTTCCTCTCGTCACTGATCATGTTTGGGTCAATGTTTGTTGAGTCAGGGCCAGCAATGGCAGGTTGGACGATATACCCTCCTTTGTCGGCACTCCCACAAGCGGTTAGTGGTTCCGGTTTAGGAATGACGCTTTGGTTATTTTCTATGGCAATTTTCATTGCATCGTCTCTTATCGGTTCATTGAATTATATCGTGACGGTCCTGAACCTTCGTACAACGGGTATGTCAATGACACGATTGCCATTAACGATTTGGGCATTTTTCGTAACAGCAATACTTGGGGTACTTTCGTTTCCTGTGTTATTATCAGCTGCTGTTTTATTGATAATGGACCGATTGGCGGGAACAAGCTTCTACCTCTCTGATATTATTGTAAATGGGGAAATGCTAACTCAGCATGGAGGTTCGCCTTTATTGTTCCAACATTTGTTCTGGTTCCTTGGTCACCCAGAGGTATATATTGTACTTCTTCCGGCTTTGGGATTGTCTTCAGAGATTATTTCTACCAATTCACGTAAGCCAATATTTGGTTACCGTGCTATGATTGGTTCAATTTTAGCAATTGGTTTCCTATCGTTCATTGTATGGGCACACCACATGTTTGTTACAGGAATGAATCCGTTTCTAGGATCAGTATTTGTTTTTACAACTCTTTTGATTGCGATTCCTTCTGCGGTTAAAGTATTTAATTACTTAACTACTCTTTGGAGAGGGTCGATTGTTTATACTCCAGCGATGTTGTTTGCCATTGGTCTTGTATCAACATTTATTACCGGAGGTGTAACGGGTATCATTTTGGCAGACGCAGCCTTGGATATTGCTGTGCATGATACCTATTTTGTTGTCGCCCACTTCCACGTTGTTATGGGATTGTCCGCAGTATTTGGAATGTTTGCGGGGGTATACCATTGGTTCCCTAAAATGTTCGGTAAGATGATGAATACACGCCTGGGATATGCGCACTTCTGGATTACTCTAGTAGGGGCGTATGGTGTATTCTTCCCAATGCATTTTGTAGGAATAGCAGGAGCGCCAAGACGATATTATAATTATTCGGTTTATGGTGATTTCGATGTGGATTCATTAAACATGCAGATGGACTTAAATGTCATAATTACAATGTTTGCGATTATTTCAGCACTAGGACAGCTTTTGTTCTTGTTCAATTTCTTCTACAGTATTGCTAGAGGACCTAGAGCAGTTCAGAATCCTTGGAATAGTAATACATTGGAATGGACGACACCAGTTGATCATATTCACGGAAATTGGCCGGGAGAATTGCCAACGGTTCACAGATGGCCTTATGATTATTCAAAGCCAGGATATGATGAAGATTTTGTATCTCAAATTGTGCCTTTAAAAGAAGGAGAAGATGAGGGCCATTAGAAACACATAATTTATTTGAAAGCCCCGATCTATCCCATG
>Ga0115102_10128111_pt1 | contig 12190 bp, 12 predicted proteins | sample MBTome_5_FD_89644 | JGI IMG/M metagenome (GOLD analysis project Ga0115102, IMG submission 89644) | Marine eukaryotic communities from Pacific Ocean to study complex ecological interactions - MBTS_5May14_M2_3um Metatranscriptome... | ecosystem: Environmental > Aquatic > Marine > Oceanic | place... | reverse complement strand
GATAGAAGTAAAAATTAAACGATTTTTAGGTTTGCTTGTCGAATAACTTTATATCTGAGGACTATGTTATGACTGTTGCAGTTGGACAAAATCAGAGACGTCCCTTGTTTGATCTCATTGATGATTGGTTGAAAAAGACAGATTTGTTTTTGTAGGTTGGTCAGGTTTATTACTGTTTCCTTGTGCTTACTTAGCAACCGGTGGTTGGTTAACAGGAATCACGTTTGTGACGTCTTGGTATACTCACGGTCTAGCGACCTCATTTTTAGAAGGGTGTAACTTTTTAACTGCCGCTGTTTCTACACCGGCTAATAGTATGGGACATTCTTTATTGTTATTATGGGGCCCAGAAGCTCAAGGTGATTTCACTCGTTGGTGTCAAATTGGTGGACTTTGGGCCTTTGTAGCTTTACATGGTTCTTTTGGCTTAATTGGATTCTGTTTACGTCAATTTGAAATTGCACGTTTAGTAGGTATTCGTCCTTATAATGCAATTGCATTCTCAGGTCCGATCTCCATCTTCGTTTCTGTATTCTTATTATATCCATTAGGACAAGCGAGTTGGTTTTTTTGCACCTAGTTTTGGAGTTGCAGCTATATTCCGTTTCTTATTATTCTTACAAGGATTCCATAACTGGACTTTAAATCCATTTCATATGATGGGCGTTGCAGGGATCTTAGGTGGTGCTCTTTTATGTGCTATACATGGAGCTACAGTAGAAAACACGCTATTTGAAGATGGTGATGCTGCTAACACTTTCCGTGCATTTACCCCAACGCAGTCAGAAGAAACTTACTCAATGGTAACCGCTAACCGTTTTTGGTCTCAAATCTTTGGTGTAGCTTTTTCGAATAAACGTTGGTTACATTTCTTTATGTTATTTGTTCCAGTAACTGGTTTATGGACTAGTGCTATAGGTGTTGTAGGTTTAGCTTTAAACTTACGAGCTTATGATTTTGTTTCGCAAGAACTACGAGCAGCTGAAGATCCAGAATTTGAGACATTTTATACAAAAAATATTTTATTAAACGAAGGAATTCGTTCATGGATGGCAGCACAAGATCAGCCACATGAAAACTTCGTATTCCCTGAGGAGGTATTACCACGTGGAAACGCCCTTTAATTCTAGTATTGCAGGCCGTGATATCGAATCAACCGGCTTCGCTTGGTGGAGTGGAAATGCTCGTCTTATTAATGTTTCAGGTAAATTGTTAGGTGCCCATGTTGCACATGCTGGTTTAATGGTTTTTTGGGCTGGTGCTATGGTTCTTTTTGAATTATCACACTTTGTTCCCGAAAAACCACTGTATGAACAAGGGTTTATTTTAATTCAACATTTAGCGACTTTAGGCTATGGAATTGGCCCTGGTGGTGAAATTACTACAACTCTTCCTTTTTTGCTGTTGGAGTAATTCATTTAATTTCATCAGCAGTTTTAGGTTTTGGTGGTATTTATCATTCATTATTAGGTCCTGATACGCTAGAAGAATCGTTTCCATTCTTTGGTTATGACTGGCGTGACAAGAATAAAATGACAACAATCTTAGGTATTCACTTATGCTTATTAGGTATTGGTGCTTTCTTATTAGTTTTAAAGGCTATGTATATAGGAGGCGTATATGATACTTGGGCCCCGGGAGGAGGTGATGTTCGATATATTACAACTCCTACATTAAACCCAATTGTAATTTTTGGTTACGTATTCCGGTCACCATTTGGTGGTGATGGTTGGGTAGTTTCTGTTAATAATATGGAAGATATTGTTGGCGGTCATATATGGGTGGGAATCTTATGTATTACCGGTGGTATTTGGCATATTTTTACAAAGCCATTTGCTTGGGCACGTCGAGCATTCGTCTGGTCTGGTGAAGCATACCTTTCATATAGTTTAGCTGCAATTCCATTAATGGGATTTACTGCCGCATTATATTCTTGGTACAATAATACTGCTTATCCAAGTGAACTTTATGGTCCAACAGGTCCAGAAGCATCCCAATCTCAAACATTTACGTTCTTAGTACGTGATCAGCGATTAGGTGCTAACGTTTCATCTGCTCAAGGTCCTACTGGTCTAGGTAAATATTTAATGCGTTCACCTAGTGGTGAGATTATTTTTGGTGGTGAAACTATGCGTTTTTGGGATTTACGTGCTCCGTGGGTAGAACCACTACGTGGTCCAAATGGTCTAGATATTAACAAAATTAAGAACGATATTCAACCATGGCAAGAAAGACGTGCTGCTGAATATATGACACATGCTCCGTTAGGATCATTAAATTCAGTAGGTGGAGTAGCTACTGAAATAAATTCAGTAAATTATGTATCTCCTCGATCATGGTTATGCTGTTCTCACTTTTTCTTAGCTTTCTTTTTCTTAGTAGGACATTGGTGGCATTCAGGCCGTGCACGAGCTGCTGCTGCAGGTTTTGAAAAAGGAATTAACCGAGCTAATGAACCAGTATTATCGATGCGCCCGATCGACTAGAAACAGTAAATATGATTTGACTTACTGACTTATCTAAATGACTTTTTAATCTAGAATAAAGTTAAGAGAGAAAGTATCAAGAGATGGTCTGCATGGTCCAGAAATAGACCATGCAGACCATGGAGAATACTAACGCTTTTTCCTACTAAATTCGCCAAAGGCAGCGTCAAAACCTTAAAAATTAGCATTCTCGAAACTGAAATGGAATTACGATGATCATCTATTATAAGAACTCTTAAAAATCGAAATATTATTATTATTGAGTATTCAAATAGAAGGCTTTTGTATCTTAGTAATGCTCTTTAACTAAAATTTTCGGACTTATATTGAAATACGCTATCTATTTTCAGGCCTTACCAAAACTCTCTCGAGTTAAGATATTATCAACCATAATAGCTAATACGATTTTTGAAAATGACATAGCTAATAAAAAAGTTATACACGTCATCACTAAAACAAAGAGAAAAGTTTTTCTCTTTGTTTTGGAAAAGCAATTTGTAGTATTTGTCTTCATTCGAAAAATTACTTTTTCCCTTTAGTTCTAATTATCTCATTTATGTGCACTTCTTTTATAGCACATTTTAGTTTTAAAAAAGTTAAAAATAAACCTTTTTTATTGGACTAGTTCATATTTTACTTTAAAGATGATATATTAAATAATGTAGTATTATGAAACGCCAAGTACTTTTCATCTACTGAATTTTTGAGTTTTTTAGATTAATTGAATGCGTCGAATAATTTCACAATTTGATAAAGACTTTTTTGATCTAATATATAAATTTTAATATAATATTGTTTGGATAGTTTTTTTAGTTTCAAATTTTTTTTTAAATGCTTTTTCAAAGCAAGGATGATATCAGCTCTTTTTACAAAATTGGTAAAAATAAATTTACTTTCCAAGTTACAAAAAGCTTCATACATTAAATTTTTAGAAAACGATAAATTATATATGCTAAGTTTTTTTAAATTGAATGAACGTGAATGAATTTTATTCGAATAATTCATTATTTTCCACGTGCTATCTAGTAAAAACCAATTCAAATTAGAATAGATGTTAACTGGAAGTTGACTCAACTCAAATGGTCTGTAACAAATATATATATATTTGTTACTTTTTAACTCGCGAGTTTGTGAAGAATAATAGTCTTTTCGGAGAATCAAATCAACTGATTTTTCAATATGTTGATGGATGATCCAATGTTGTTGATTAATTTCAATCGCGATCTGAAAAGCAGGTAAAGCTTTTCTCTCGAGTATGCTTTTTTGAGTTTTTCGTTTTCTTGCTTCTTCGTCACTTAAAATAACGTATTGGATACCTCCAACCAAATCTGTTAACATGGGATTTTTAATTAAACTTTTCAAGTTATTTCCATGTGCAGTTCCAATTAATTGAACACCTTTTTCTGATATAGTACGGGCCGCCAACGCTTCTCGCTCTGTTCCAATTTCGTCGATGATAATGACTTCAGGCATATGATTTTCTACAGCTTCAATCATTATTTGATCTTGGAATTCCGTTGTAGGGACTTGCAATCGTCTAGATTTTCCAATTCCAGAATGCGGGATATTACTATCACCAGCAATTTCATTTGAAGTATCGATAATAATCACACGTTTATTCATTTCGTTACTTAACATTCTAGAAATCTCTCGTATTATAGTTGTTTTGCCACTGCCAGGTTTACCTAAAATTAAAATTGATTGATTAAATTCCAATAAATCGCGAATAATACAGATTGTTCCAAAAATAGCTCTTCCTATTCGGTATGTTAAACCATTTACAAGTGATTGACGATTTCGTATGCAACATATACGATGTAGAGTTTGTTCAATTCCAGCACGATTTTCGTTGTCAAATTGACTAGTCCGTTTTAAAATAAAATCTAAATCTTGAGATGACATAATTTTTCGAGATAAATATTCAGATCTTTTTATAAAACGGGCTTCTGGACGACGTCCTAAGTCTAATACTACTTCTAAAAGATTCTCTTTATTTGGATGGTTATTTAGAATTTGTTGAACAAAATGAGGTAAGTTATCAAATAATCTTTCTATATCATCATTTTTATTCATATAAAAATAACTAGCTTTATAATGTATACTGAGTTTCAACTTTTAAAATAAATATAAATCTACTTCATCCATGAGAGTTATATCAGATTTAATCAATTAAATAAAGAACAAAAATTCATAATTAATACTATCTCTAAAACCTGGTAAATCAATTACACGGTAACGAAATAAAGACTTACTAAGTATTACATTTTATTAGAAATAACTAAACTAACAATGAGAGACAATAAGAAAATACCGCTATATATTCAATTCCCCTAAAAAGATTCAATAAAATGTCACTATCTTAAATTTTATTGAATCTTACCAAACTGACTTGTATTAAAATAGAATGGTACAATTTAACTTTTTGTTCGCCAAAACTGAAAGCCTTTAGGGCGGTTAAAATCTGGAATTATCTGAAGGTAGTTCTAGACGAGAAAAAAGTTAACTTATACGTTTCCAAAAACACAGTACATAATTATTCAGTTAATTTAGTGCTATTCATAAATGCTTCTTTGGATGCATTTATAGATTGTACTAAAGACGCTTCAGCTTCATCACTAAATTTTAATGTGTCTGTTACCGCCGTACTAAAATTAGGTTCTTTGACAGTTTTTAGATAATCTAATAAACTTGAGCAATATTTTTTTACATCAGTAATAGCCAATTCATCTAAGAATCCATTAATACCAGCATAAATTAAGGCTACTTGTTGAGGAACCGATAGAGGAGAATTTTGTGGTTGTTTTAAAACTTCACGCAACCGCGTCCCACGAGCTAATTGTTTCTGCGTCGCTTCATCCAGATCGGAAGCAAATTGTGAGAACGCTTCTAATTCAGCAAATTGAGCTAACTCTAGTTTTAGTTTACCAGCAACTTTTTTCATTGCAGGCGTTTGCGCTGCTGAACCTACCCGAGATACAGAAATACCTACATTAATTGCGGGACGGATACCAGAATTAAAAAGATCATTAGACAAAAATATTTGTCCATCTGTAATTGAGATTACATTCGTCGGAATGTAGGCCGATACATCACTGGCCTGTGTTTCAATAATAGGTAGAGCAGTCATACTACCACCTCCTAATTCATCACTAAGTTTTGCAGCTCTCTCCAGTAAACGAGAATGTAAATAAAAAACATCTCCAGGATAAGCTTCACGACCTGGTGGACGACGTAATAATAAAGACATTTGACGATAAGCCATCGCTTGCTTTGTTAAATCATCATATATTACTAATGTTGCTTTACCATTATACATAAAATATTCGGCAAGAGCCGCTCCAGCATATGGTGCAATATACTGTAATGTAGCCGGGTCATTCGCACTTGCTGAAACAATAATCGTATACCCCATTCCTCCTTTTTCGTCAAGTATATTTACTACTTGGGCTATTGTAGAAGCTTTTTGTCCAATACCAACATAAACACAAACAACATTTTCTGTTTTTTTGATTAATAATGGTATCAACTGCAATGGATGTTTTTCCAGTCTGACGATCACCGATAATTAATTCACGTTGACCTCGTCCAATCGGGATCATAGCATCAATTGATGTAATACCAGTTTGTAAAGGCTCACACACGGATTTTCGGCTAATAATACCAGGAGCCATTGCTTCTAACAAACGAGATTCTGTACTAGAAATGTCACCTTTACCATCAATTGGTACAGCCAATGGATTGACAACACGGCCTAAAAAAGCGTCTCCAACAGGGATCTGGGCAATTTGACCTGTAGCTTTAACAACCCCACCTTCTAAAATTTGACGTCCATCACCCATTAATACAACACCGACGTTATCATTTTCTAAGTTTAACGCAATACCGATTGTTTTATCTTCAAATTCTAAAAGTTCACCACTCATAACTTGGTAAAGACCGAAAACACGAGCGATACCATCACCCACTTGTAAAACAGTCCCAACAGTTTCTGGTCTAATGGCTTCATCATACGTATCAATTTGTTCACGTATGATAAAATCAATTTCGGCAGGACGAATATTTCTCATTCTCATTGTCATTCTCATTGTATTATATTATTAAAATAAGAGTTAATAAAACAGTTCGTGCATTTTTAAATATCCAAAACACTATCTAAATGTTTAGATAGTTTCTGTAATTGGGTTTTTATTGTAAAATCTACTCTTATTAAGTCGTCCGTTGTAAGTAAAAACCCTCCAATAAGATTTGGTTCCAATACAAATGTAGGAACAACTCCTTTAGCGTTCGTTAATTTTCTAATTTTTCTTACTAATCGATTTTGTTGTCTTCCAGTAAACGGATAAGACGTTGAAATCTCTATCCATTCAATCCCTGCTACATCGTAAATTATATCCATATAACGAAGAACAGCTGGCCACATTAAAGTAATGCGTTTATGATCTAATAAAACCATTAGAAAAGCGAACGTTTCTTTATGCATTCTCGGCTTTAAAAGTCGAATCATAATCTTTTTTTTTACGTCTAGAGAAATCGTAGGATTTTGTATAAGCTCGTCCAATTCAAAAGTGTCTTCCAGAAAAAATTTTATATCCCGAAAGTCTTTAGTAATTTGATATAAGTTACCACGATCAACTGCTAAAGAATAAATAGCGCACGCATAAGGAATTACTATCTTAAGATTAGGGGGAGTCATAACTCTGATAGTAAGCGGACTGATCGACATAACAGTATTTCGATTAATAGTCGTCATAAATTTTTTTTTACTATAGATATAGAGATGATATAGCATCATTAATAAGATTTAATGCATTTTCTTTCTTTGCGAATGTTTGTTGGGCTCGAATTGCGGTTTGCTTTAATACTAATGAAATTATTTGTTGTTTAACTTCAGAAAATATTTGCTGTTCTTTTGAGCGAAGCAAAGTTAATGCTTTTCCGAACCGAGTAGTTAAATCTTTTTTTGATTGATCTACATCTGTTTTTAATAGACTTTTCTTAATAAGAACTGTCTGTTCTGTAATTTCAGAAATAAGGACTGTGACCTGATCTAATTGCGTTTCAGCAATTGCCCAAGATAGAAAAGCTTCATCTCGTCTTTCTTGAGCATCTTCAACCGAGCGACTAATTTCATTTTTTCGAGCTTCTAGCATGGGACTAAGAAAATCTCTTCCAGAATAGATCACAATGCCAACTAAAGCAATAATATTAAGTAAGCCACTCTCAAGAATGTCAGTGTTTAAAGAAATCCCTTCAGATTGGGCTAGTAAGATAAAAGTTTGGTCAAAATTTTCCATATTTTATAGTTTTTATATAAACTGTACTTTTCTAAAAAGGTAAATTACATTTAATAAAATTGAATCTCTAAACATAGAGAACTGATGATACTATCTAAGTTAGTAAAAACAGTTTGTTTTTTAATAGAAAGATCTTTTGTAATTGTATCTAATAAATCGTCAATGTATTTTTGAGAAATATCTAATTCAACTTCTAAAATTTCTTTATGTGTTTTTTGAGAATTTGTAATTTGTAATTCTGCTTCTTGACGTACGATTTGTAATTTGTTTGCAAACTTTGCTGTCAATTTATCGGTTTTTTCTAACGTTACAACAGCTTGAAGAAGGGTTATTAAAATGAAATCATTACGTTCTGTGAGTGTAGTTAATATTGGGTTATACAATAATGCATTTAATACTATTGTTAATAATACGAATTGTATAGCTACAAGTGGTAAAGTTGCATTAATATCGAATAATCCACCAGGACCATCGATGGTAGAACTTGAAATCATTGTCGAAAAATTAATCATATAGGATTTAATAAATTATTTTTATGTTAATTTACATCTATTGAATTTGAAATTGGAATATAAAATCAAGAAAAGTAAATGAAATTTATCCATTACCATTGTAATTCGAGACAATTTTGTTCCAAGGGTTTTTATAAAAAACTATAATTATGTTGTGTATAAGAAAAATAGTATACTAATCAATAAAATTAGAGTTGGTATATTACCAGTTATATTTTCACTTTATAAAAGTATAATAATTATAGTTTATTTTGAGCTGTATAATCCATCAAATACAGCTTTTGGAATTTACCTTTTTATCTATGTTGATAATTTATTTTCCATTCCATTATTGGAAAAATAATTGCTGTAGATTATTTATATCTATTTATTAACTAAAAGGATTAGCAAACAATAATGCTAATGCCACTACTAGCCCATAAATCGTTAAGGCCTCCATAAAAGCTAAACTTAATAAAAGTGTACCACGAATTTTATTTTCTGCTTCGGGTTGACGGGCAATTCCTTCAACAGCTTGTCCAGCAGCATTACCTTGACCAATACCAGGTCCAATTGCAGCTAAACCAATCGATAGACCGGCAGCAATAACAGAAGCAGCAGAAATAATAGAATCCATAATAAATTTAACTAAAAAATGTAAATTAAAGTTTCTTCAGAAAAGAAGAAGAAAAGTGAAACACCTTGTTGTATGATAAAATAACTATTTCGAAAAATACCGTGTGAATAGTCAATAAGAATTGGAGAACGCTAACTTTGTTTACTTACGCTAACGTTACTGGTAAGCGTAATTTATCATTCAAGAGCTTCTGCAATATAGGCTGCAGCTAGTGTTGAAAAAATCAAAGCTTGAACAGAGCCTGCAAAAATACCTAAAAGCATAATTGGTAATGGTACTACCAAGGGAACTAAAGATGTCAGTACAGTAATAGTTAATTCATCAGCAAGAACATTTCCAAATAGCCTAAAACTTAAAGACAAAGGTTTAGTAAAATCTTCGAGAATATTAATAGGTAGAAGAAGAGGAAGAGGTTCTACATAACGTTTGAAATAACCTAACCCTTTCTTACTTAAACCTGCATAGAAATAAGCAAATGAAGTTAATAATGCTAGTGCAACAGTAGTGTTAATATCATTTGTAGGGGCAGCTAATTCACCTTCAGGTAATTTAATTAATTTCCAAGGAATTATGGCTCCAGCCCAATTACAGCCAAAAATGAATAAGAATAAGGTCCCTATAAATGGTAACCATTCTCGATAAAAACTTTCACCAAGTTGATTTTTAGCAATATCGATAATAAAATCTAAAGCTAATTCTGTAAAATTCTGCCAACCGCGTGGAACACGTTCCGTCTCACGGGCACCTAAAAAAGAAAACGTTAGAAGTATAATAAAAACTAACCAAATTACAGCTAAAACTTGTCCATGGACTAAAAATCCTCCAATATTCCAATAAAAGTGTTTTCCTACTTCCGCATCGGACATTAATATTGAAGAACCAAAAGCTTCATAGAATGATATCTGTGGAGCAGAAATAGCGTTTGGTAACAAAAATTCAAGTAGTTTATACATATAATTTAACTGTTTTAGTAAATTACCCAATATTAAAATATCTATTGGAACAACCTTGATTTTATAGACCATATTGTTAAACAAAGTATATTAGTATAAATACTCTCTTAATTAATCCGTTACTTTAACCAGTCATACCCTTTTAATTCTAACTCTTTGGCCAATTCAGGACCACCTGTTTTTATAATTTTTCCGTTTTCCATTACATGGATATAATCTGGTTTGATATAATCTAAAAGTCGTTGATAATGAGTAATTAATATAATTGCATTACTTTCACAGGCGAATTTATTTATACCATAAGAAATAATTTTTAATGCATCAATATCTAAGCCTGAATCCGTTTCATCGAGAATTGCCAATTTTGGATTTAACAAGAGCATTTGCAAAATTTCATTGCGCTTCTTCTCGCCTCCTGAAAAACCTTCATTAACATTTCGTGTTAAAAAGTTTTCTGACATATCAATGATCTTTAGTTTGTTGACCATTATCTCATACATTTTCAACATGTCAATTTCTTCCTTCCCTTGTGCAATTCGTTTTGAATTATATGCAAGCAGTAAAAATTCATCATTTGTGACTCCTGGAATTTCAACTGGGTATTGAAATGCCAAAAATATACCAAGGTGAGCACGTTCTTCTGGTTCGAGATCATTAATATTGATATCTAAAAAAAATATATTTCCACTTTCTACGCTATAGCTAGGGTGACCTGCTACAACTTTTGAAAGTGTGCTTTTACCTGAACCATTAGGACCCATTATAGCATGAATTTCACCTTTCTCGATTTTTAAACTAAGATTATTTAAAATATTAACATTATTTACAGATGCTTTTAAGTCTTTTATTTCGAGAACTAAATTTTTGGTATTCATTATCCAACACTTCCTTCTATTTTTAAAGTTAATAAATAATCAGCTTCATACGAAAACTCTAAAGGTAAATTCATATAAACTTCGTCACAAAATCCACTGACTATAAGTCCTATAGCTTTTTCGGTTGAAATTCCCCTCTGTAAACAATAAAATATTTGTTCTTCACTAACTTTTGAAGTAGTAGCCTCATGTTCAATTTTTGTTGTTGAATTTTGGACAGAGATAAAAGGAAATGTATTGGAATTACAAAGGTTCCCAATCAATAAAGAATCACATTGAGAATAGTTTCTAGAACCGGTCGCTTTGGCATTAATTCCTACATAACCTCGATATGTATTTTTTGATTTACCAGAACATATTCCTTTTGAGACAATTTTACTGCTTGTATTTGGTCCGATATGTAACATTTTAGTTCCGGTATCAGCTTGTTGGTAATTATTCGTAACTGCCACAGAATAAAATTCTCCTACCGAGTGTTTTCCTAATAAAACGCAACTCGGATATTTCCAAGTAACAGATGAACCGGTCTCTACTTGCGTCCACGAAATCTTAGATTTTAGCCCGCTACATAGACCTCGCTTAGTTACAAAGTTATATATTCCTCCTGAACCAGTTTCGTCTCCCGAATACCAGTTTTGAACTGTTGAATATTTGATAAAAGCATTGTCGAGAGCGATTAATTCTACTACCGCCGCATGCAACTGGTTTTCATCATACTGAGGTGCTGTACAACCTTCTAAGTAACTAACTTGACTATCTTTTTCAGCAATAATTAAAGTACGTTCAAATTGTCCAGTATTCTTTTCATTTATTCTAAAATAAGTCGATAACTCTAAGGGGCATTTAACACCTCTTGGAATGTAACAAAATGAACCATCTGTAAATACTGCTGAATTTAACGTTGAAAAATAATTATCACCCATTGGAACTACACTACCTAAATACTTTGCAAGTAATTGAGAATGTTTTTGAGCAGCTTCGGACATTGAACAAAAAATGATACCATAGGATTCTAATTCTTTTTGATAAGTTGTTCCGATTGAAATGCTATCAAAAACTGCATCAATTGCAACGTTGGCCAATTTTTTTTGTTCTGTCAAAGAAATCCCTAATTTATCAAATGTCTTTAATAATTCGGGATCAACATCTTTAATATCCTTTAATTTTTCTTGCGATTTTGGAGCCGAATAATAAATCATATCTTGAAAATTAATTTGGGGGAATTTAAGTTGCGCCCATTCGGGACATTTCATTTTCTTCCATTTTTTAAATGCTCGTAAGCGAAAGTTTAACAAAAATCGAGGTTCGTTTTTCTTTTTAGAAATTAATCGAACTACATTTTCATTTAATCCTTCTTTAATTTGATCTTGTTCAATATTTGTAGAAAAACCATATTTATATGACTGATTAACTAGATTTGTTAAATCAGTGTTCAAATTTTTGTTTGATTGCTT
>Ga0115102_10340908_pt1 | contig 12195 bp, 20 predicted proteins | sample MBTome_5_FD_89644 | JGI IMG/M metagenome (GOLD analysis project Ga0115102, IMG submission 89644) | Marine eukaryotic communities from Pacific Ocean to study complex ecological interactions - MBTS_5May14_M2_3um Metatranscriptome... | ecosystem: Environmental > Aquatic > Marine > Oceanic | place... | reverse complement strand
TGGTTCTGCTCACAAGGCGTTAGAGAGCAGTATAGCAGTTCCACGCTTAATCCAGAAGGTGGGAGGGACCTCGCCAGACTTGAGGTCGATCTGCATGATGTAGGAATCGCGGGCTACACTTCCAGCTCTGTTAGGGTAGTAGTAGCAAGGGCATCCGTAAGAGTTGGGTAAGGCCTTGGTACGTTTAGTAATAGGCTTGAAGTGGACGACAGGCATGTGGTCGTACAATTCCATAATATCAGGCTCCATGAGGCATTACTTATCCTTGTTCCACTTAGCTCCCTCAAGAATGAGGCCAGTGACGTAAGCACCATCCTTAGCATACTCAGTGATATCATTTACAGGTCTGGGGATGATAATGAAATCGAAATCAAGTCTATCAATGGAAACAATGTTAGCTCCGAAAGATCTACGAGAGAATCTCTGTAAGAGAGCAGTGTTGAAACCGTTGGGATACATGAAGGCAGAAATCAAGAAGCAATAGGGGAGTCCCTTGGCACACCACTTAGAGAAGAAGTCCATTCTTTCATTGAGATCCTCAAGCCATCTAGAGAGTGCCTTAAGGGAGAAGTAGAATGTTCCCCACTTCTCGGGTACCTTGTTAGCAAGCATAGATTAGGCAATGAGAGAAAGATCAGGGGTGATCACAGAGAGACCCTGTACTCCACGGTCAAGTTAAACAAGGTTCTTCTCAATCATATCAAGCATAACGTTGTAGCGCTCAACTTCTTGAAGGAGTACAATATTTAGAGGGTTATCATCGTTTCTAAGTTTGTACTTGAGTTCCATAAAATCAACTTGTTCAGGAAGAACATCCTAAATACCCTTAATCTTGCCGAGTAAGAGAGCTTCTTCAGAAACACCCTCAGAAGTTTGAAGAGGCTGGAGGCTGACAATACTGTCTAAGAGTTCTTAAGTCTCAGTAATTTAAGCAGCGATTTCAGCGTTGGCGTGTTGTCCAAAGGCAATTGGAGGGTCAATACCTTCGTGCATTTGGGTTTGGACTTCTTAGCCATAGACTTCGGGAGTCAAGAAGGCGGCTTGATCAGGCTTAATGTTAGCTTCATCGAATACGTACTGGAAGTTGTATTCCTGAGTGTCAGCTGGGCGCCATCTTTCAATAGCAACAAGGTCATCATTGAAGACATCCTTACAGTAGACATTACACAAGTCTCTATCTCTCTGGTCAGTTACACGACCACCATAATTAGCATCAGAAATTAAGGTACGGATAGCCTACCAGTTGACGGGAGCAGCTGCTTCAAAGTCAGGGTTTCTGACTCCATCCTTGTAGCGTCCGAAGTAAATGGAGAGCACATCTTCACAAACTTAATAATCGGAATCATTGAAAGCATAAGGAGTGTTGAAACCAAGAGTCTTGAACTTTCTTCTCTCAAGGAGCATAGCATGGAACCAAACTAGACCGTAGCAAGCCTTTCTGAACTCAGTGTCTTTCTCACACTTAGTGAATTATTTGGGCATATTAGCGTACATTCTGAGGAAGTTAGGCTTAATTCCACGTGGGGGTTCAGTAGCCATCTTGATAGATCTCTGTAAGAGGGAGATAGGGAATCCAGGTACGGGAGAAGCAGACATGAAGATTCTGAAACTGGGTTAGAATGCACCTTCAGCGAACATTTCATCCATAATGTTTTCGAGCTCAGGGAGTAAGCCGACAGACAAATGGCAGTTACTGAGGAAGCACCATTATCCATCAAGAGAGGATTTCTTAAGCATACTCTTGGCACGCTCTCCTTGTCCTTTACCGAGGGAAATAGAGACAACTTAAATCTGAATTTCGTTGGCGAAACGCTTGAGTTGCTCAGTAGGGTCAACACCAGGAGCCATAATGAAGATAATAGGAGACTCAGGAGTAGACTCTTCGTAGATCTCAGCCATGGTGGTGGACTTAGTGCTGGTAAAGTCAGTTCCCTTGAAGAAGGCGTTTACGAAGTTGATAATAGCGAATCTAACTCTATCAGGTCTGAAGCATCTGAGGATGATCATCTGTTTCATATCATCATCACACTTGCTTGCCCATTCTCCAGGAAGTTGAGTCTTCTCGGGGTCAGGCTTGGTGGAGGAGAACCAACGGAACCATTCCTTAGCGTTGAGTTAAATAGCAGCAGTGAGGCCTTAGAAGAGCTCAATTTGCTTCTCTAACTCGCAAACGTTATCCCAAGCGGCATCAGTAATCCAGTCAGAGTTTGGAGGTCTAACAGCTTGTCCAGTTCTGTCAAGAACAGTACCTCCTCTAAGGAAGAATTAGTACTCTTTGGGGTCAACTAGACCTTCAGCAGACATAAGTTTGATGCACATTTGGAGGGAAAGTAGAAGCTTATGGCGTTCAAATAGAGATCTACAGGCCTATCTGTACACGTTGAGGGTGTGAGTAGTGACAATTGCTTTGAATCTGTCAGTTTGGTTTCCTTCCTTAGAGTCAAGAATGGATTTGAGGAAGAGAGCCTTGTACCACTTAAGAGAGAATTGGTACATGGGGTCAACAATGTTCATATCGAACAAGACGAAGTAAAGAGCAGAGGCCTTCTTTCCTACAGGTCTGTAGTTCTCACGAGAGTCGTTAATCTTCTTCATGGAGATCTTAAGAGTTTCCTGAGCGTTTTTGGCTTCCTCAGACTTTTCTTTAGCGGTGTTAAGGGTGTTGATAAGGTCAACATCTTCAAGGAGAGATCCCTTCTGGTTCTGGAGAGAAGTAAGAATTTCATCTTCGAGCTTCTGGAGCATGTCAGTGTTATCAGCAATCTTCTTAACGTTATCGTTCTTAGTTTGCTCAATTTGAGGAGCTTCCTGCTGTACGACAATACCAAGGCACTGTTCTTCAAGAGCGGGCTCTGTTACAGAGAAATTAACTACTGTAGTGCTTCCAACAATAGTGGTCTCGAAAACAGGGTTAGGGATTTTAGTGGTAATATAGAGCTAGAACTTGGGGTTCCAGTCAATTTCACGGTCTCCAATCATAACCTTTCTCTTCTTGCCAATAGTGATGTAGTTTTTGGCAATGATGTTGTTTAAAGTAGGGTCAAGAGCTTCCTAGATATCTTCTAGTAGAACAATCTGTCCCTTAGAGCAAGCACGCTCAACTAAAGTGACGTATTTCTTATCCTTGAAGTCGATAACGTGAAGGTTCTTTCCACACTTCTTCTTGAGGAAGTTGTTAGCCTGGTTCTGGGGGTCAATGTTAGTGCACCATTTGTCAGACTTTTGGATGAGTACTGCATTCTCAGTTGAGAAGTCATCAGTAGGCAATTCCTTCATTTGCCACTCACGGACCTGAGCTTCAGTGCTCATGAAGCTAGAGAAAGTGAAATTAGGATCGTGAGGGATGTGGTAGTGCTTGACGAACTTCTTAACAGCAGTATTGATCTCAATTCTGTAGTCATTAGGGTAAGGTCCCATGAATGAAGTGAAGGCGGCAGCCATGAGGCAATCACCGACTAGCTTCTCATACATATCTTCTAAATGAAGTTGAGAGGCAGACCAACGGACCTTTTCTCCACCGAGTCCAGACACAAGCATCTCACCTCTGTCAATTTGGAGACTCAATTTCTCAAGAGTTCTCTTGTAAATATCCATCTGATCCATAAGAATACGGAATTCTTCTTCTAAAGCAGCAAGTTCAGCCATCATGGAGTTATATTTGTTTTCCATAGCTTCTAATTCTGCCACCATACCAGCAACCTTTTCTTCAGCAATTCTCTTCTTTTCGAGCTTAGGGTTAACAACCTTCAAGGCTTGAGCGTATTCTTCAACAGCCTTTACCCAAGTACACAGGGCAGCAGCAGCTTCAGAAATCTTAGACATGTGAGCGTAATTGAACTCATCCAATTTAGTGAATCTTTGCACAGCCTTGAGTTTTCTGTCGTTGATATGATCTTTGTCGAAATCCATAAGATCTTTTTTGAAGGCAGGCTTGGAAATGACCTTCTTAATATCAGACCACTCAGTCTTTTCTCCAAGGTAAATCATGACAGCCTGCATGACGTTATGAGTGTCCTTGTGAGGAACATTCATAGATTTCATTTCAGCGATATATTTACCATCGAGACCGGCGACGGCATCGTTAGCAGCTTAAAGAGCGGGCATAGCCTTTGCGAGTTCGACTTCGGCAGCAGCAGCAAGGTTCTGGGCTTCAACCTTCTCACCTTCAATGAACTTCTTACGTGCGGTAAGTTCTTCAAGAGCAGTTCCAATAGTCTTCTTAGCGACGTTAATTTCGCCTTCCTTAATCTCAGCCTTTGCCTTGGCAGCAGAGATTTCAGCGTTCTGAATTTCGGATTCTTTACCCATGGAGTCAACCTGTGCGGAAGCATCTTCAAGCTTTAAGATACCAGCTCTGTATTTCTCAATGTTCTTTCCAATGTCTTCTCTCTTAGTGTCAAGAATAAGCTTGTAAGTAGAAAGGAACTGAGTGTAAAGAGAAGGCAAAAGAGGGCACTCTCTGTTAAGACTCTTCTTAATTCTGATAGACATCTTAGTCATGGTATCACAGTAGAAATCTCTAGCGGTAGAAGAGATTTAAACATCCATACCCTCGGCAAGAGGCTCAATATTCTTCATGAAGACTTTAGAGACTTCATATAGACCTTCTGCGGGCCAGGCGAAGTAGAAGATGAAAGAGGCGTTGTTAATTAGAGCGGGGAAAGATCTGCACTGTTCAGAGAAGATCTTTAAGTCAGAAGAGACAATGTAAGCCAAATGGACGTTGTTGATAACACGGTCATAGAAGAATTTGTTCATAAGGTCAGGAATTTCTTCAGTGTTACCAGCCAATTTGTAGGAAGACTTCATTTCATCTCTAACACGGCCAAGATCTTCTGGAGTGTAGAGGTTAGGCACAAGACCGGAAGAAAGAATGTTCTGGACATCTTCTAGGAAGGATTCTTCAATGATATCAGACTCATCAAGTAAGAAAACAGTCTTAAGCTTCTCTCTACCGTTGTATCCAGCCAATTCCCAGACTTGCTTCATTTTCTATCTGAATTGCATGAGTCCAAAGTTCTTAGTAATTTCTAGTCTGGTTAAGTTCATTTCTTCAACGAAAGAAGCTAATCTGCAGACAGTCTTTCTACCAACGGAAGGTAGTCCAGCAAGAACAAGATGGCCACGCTCAGTAGCGAAGATTCTGTGGACCTTGGTAACCATAATAATGGCTTGCTCGAAAAGTACCATGTCCAATTTGACAGCTCTAGGGGCGTTGTTGCAGGCCATTAAAGAGTCTTCTAGCGAGCTCTTTAGTTTATCCATTTCCTATACTTCCTCATAGACTCTGAGGTCTTCGTAGCCTAGGAAATCAACAAAAATAGGATCGATAAAGGTCTAATCACCTTCTTCACCCTTTGCAGTAGCAACGTGCTCTTTGTAGTTCATTTAGAAGTGTTGCTCAAGGGCATCGTTCAAAATATCCTTAAATTTAGTCTGATGGTCATAATAGCCTTCAATTTCAGCCAATCTGTCTTAGAAAACACGTTAAATTTCATGACCCCAGAGTTTGATCATTTATTCTTTAGTGTCATAGAAGTCCTTTTGTGCTTTAAATAGTCCAAGGAATACCTTAGAGATATCACGCATGTTGAATTAGTAATGGCACAATTAAGGAGTAGGCATGAAGGATTACTTTACGGTGTTAAAGATCTAGATAGTGGCTAGAGCTAGAGGTTCTTAGAGCTGTTTGATTTCATCGTAGAAACCAATGAACTTGAAGTCACAGATGGTCTCGTAAATCTTCTTCATCACAGCCTCGTTGGGTTGAGTGTAATTAAGGATGTGATAGTTAGACATAACACGAGGACTGATTTCAGTTCTACCACCACCGGGTTCTCCCATGGAGGTGATAATCTCAAGGTTCTAAATAATATTAGGCTTGAGTTCCTTTCTGTGGTACCAGAAGCCGGTATCCATAACCTGACGGATAAGCTCAATAGGAGGCTGAGCGCCGAAGATTTCCTTGCGAGGCATGTTGAAATCATCAATGAAAGCGATAGCCTTCTTCTTAGCCTTCTTGGGCTTGTATTTGTTCTTAGCTTTCTTCTCGTAGTGAGATTCAATGATGTCCTAGACAGCAGGGGCTTAAGTTCCAGCGGAGAAGTTGATAGTGAAAGTCTCAATCGACTCGTCTTAGATATCGAGGAGAGACTGAATTCTCTTAGTCTTACCGACACCAGAAACACCGACGAACATGATGTGTTGATCAATGCGGAGTAAGTGGTTAATCAGTTGAGAGTAACGAGCAGTATCTACAGTAGGCACGTAGATGTCGTAGAAGGCAGATCCTTGAGTAGGCTTCCAGGAGTTAGGAATGAAATCAGTCCAGGGAGAGAAGTCCTGCTTTTCGGGGCTGACGTGATACTCGTAAACAGTATCAGCGTGAGGGAACATAGGTTCAATATCTCTAATTTGGAGATCAAGTTCTCTGCGAGACTGTTCCTAAAGGGGAGCACCAACAGACCAGATGAGGGCAAACACGAAGATCTTCTCAATATAGGCCATAAAGTCAGCAGTATCAGCCTCAGGAGCCTTAACATAAGTTCCCCAAACAGAGTCGTAAAGCTTAGTGAAGTTTTGGATGCAAGAAGATTCAGAGGTCTTAACAAGCTCTTTGCAGGTAGTCTGCTTAGTCTTAAGCACTTTAGGGATATACTTAACAACCAAATCTTAAAGGTGTTATTTGTATTCATCTCCCTTAATTCCTACCTTTTCGTGTTCTTTGCCATCAACCCACTTTGCGAGCAAGGGCTAGTAGCCTAACTCTTCAAGATCCATATAGAGGAGACCGACTCTAGAAATAGTAGCAGGAGAAGCAACATCCAAATTCTCAGTCTCAAAGAGTAATTTACAGTTCTGGGAGAGAGGAAGACGATCACCATTGTTAAGAGTGAGTAGCTTGGAATCATCGAGTAGAGAGTTCATAGACTCAATCCAAAGAGTATCGACAGGTCCATCCATGAGTAACCATCTGTTGATCTTAGGGTCGTCAGCGATCATAGTTCTGAGGAGAATAGAGAAGACACCCCATTTCCACTGAGGCTCAGGAGAGTCATCGAAGCATCCATAGAATTCTTTCTCATCAATAGACTTAGGGTTCATTTTTTCAATCTTAACAGGTCTATATTTCTCAGCGTTAACGTGAGTAAGTTTGTTCATAGATCTCTCAAGAATCTGCCAGATAGTGGACTTACCAGACATAGTTTTTCCAAGAATGAGAATACCATGACGGACAAGGTTCTGCTCATAGAGTTGCATAGCCTTAACGACAATGTTTTCATTGAGTTGTCTACCAGTTTCATCTAAACAGTCTTCGAGTGCAATTTAGAGGTCATCCATATTGATTTCAGGCTCTTCACAGTCGGGGAAGAGATCTTCAAACATCTTATCGAATAAGACGACATCATCAGATACGAGTTTAGCCAAGTTCATGTCACGAATACCCTTGATACAGACAGAAGTTTCGTTGAGTTGAGGGCTTTTAGCCTTAATTTGACCAACAGCTCTGAGCACGGCCTTAAGTTCTCTCATCTGGAACATGTAATGACTCTGTTTAGAGAGCTGTTTGTCCATCAAATCGTACATAGCAACGATTTTAACAGAAAGAGGATCGTTTTCTTTGAATCCAACAGACATAAGTTCAATTCTAGCGATAGCGCGGAAATCAGCCTTCATCATAGCAACAGGTCTGAAGAGAGCAGCTAAGTTATCGGGTAGAGCAGAACGTCCAGCGTAACCGGGATTCATGGTAATGAAGAATCCAGCGTCTTTGGAGACCTGAGTAGGAATATCACCTAGAGTAGTCGCGTTTCCATCACCTCTTCTGATGCAGTCGAAAATAGATTCGAACATAGAGGTAATAACGGAAAGCACATCAAGGGAAATACGATTGAACTCATCAAAGCATCCCCAGGCTCCAGAGGAAGATAGACCAGCTAGAGACTTAGAAAGCATAGTAGGGTCCATATCACCATCACAATTATCTACGATAACCAAGAAAGCCAAATTCTTACCTAAATCCTTTACGGTTTCAGTTTTACCTGTACCGGCGGGACCTTAGGGAGCTCCTCCTCTGAACATGCTCAAGGCACTAGTGAGAGTCATGTAAGCTCTATCAGTAAGTTAAGTTACGACCAAACGAGGTACATTGCCTTGGTACTCATAACCGTAATCGAAGGTAGAGTTCATCTATTCAACAGAAACCATGAATAGGTTCTCAGCTGCGTCAGGTTCGTTAAGAGTAAATCTGAGTTGTGAGAGCCAATCGAAATGGTTACGCTTGATCTGTTTGTTAGCGAAGAACTTATCAATAATTTCAGAGTGATGTTGTTCGACGATAATAAGAGCAGTTAGCTTCTTTCTGTCAAGGGCGGTTAGGCCAGGAGTCTTCTCTACAACATCAATGTAAATGTTACACTTCTTGCGGTAGGTAGTCTTGAGAGTCTTAATAGGGTGACTGTTAGAGGAAGGGTTAACACTAGAGAGCTTCTCAATTTGACCTAGAGCATCGTGGCAGAGTTTAGTCCACTCGATTTGACAGGCAGTGACAAGAATCTGTCCCTTCTGACCAGTGATCCACTGCTTCATGTAGGAGTGTTCACGAATACGTCTGTTTTGGTTAGTGTCGTTAGCAACGACTCTGAATAGTCTCTAGAGTGCTTCACGCATTCTTACGATGAGACCAGACTCTTTGTTTCCTAACCATTCTTCAACGTTTTGGTCGACTTCGAGTTTCTTCTGATCAGCAGCACCAGCATCAAGTTCAATAGACTCTTCATCGTTATCAGCTAGGAGTGCCTTGATGTAATACTTAGAGTTGAGTCCTTTAGGAGAAGGCTCGGCTTCAAGTTTAGCTACACCAGCAAAGATCTTTCTGATATGCTTGTTAAGGGGCTTGGGGTCCTTACCCATACCGATAATCTCAAGGAGATCTTCATTAGGCAAGAAGTAGAAACGAGGGAATTTACCTCTCTTAGAGTCCAAGAACTGGATAAGAGATTTCTAAATCTGCTCAAAGTTACCAACCATATCTTATAGGGTCTTGATGAAGTTAGCAACTCCAGTGATAAGTGCTCTGTAACAGTTCTTTTCCTTGTTAATACGGATCATCTGAGCCTTGAAAATCTTGTTAGAAGCCTAGAACTTAGCGTTTTCTTCTCCAAGCATTCTAATGATATCAGGCTGTCCACAGAAGATAGACTCAAGGTACTGCCACTTAGAGGTAGCATTGATAAGTAAATCAAGGGTTTCATTCATCTTAGCGATGTTATCTTCCCAAAGGTCAATCTCAACGTCAAAATTCTTGTAGAAAGGAGAGGCCTTGTGAGTAGCGAGAATAGCAGTGTGATCTTCAATGAGAGTCATAATGTTCTCAGTAGATCCAACCTTGTAGAATTCTTCCTGGTCTCCTTACTTAGATTTTTCCTTAACAATGTAGAGGTCGGAGATAGGATCGTTCTTCCAGGTGTTTTCAACATCCATAAGATCCTTTTCGACCTTCATCTGTTTCTTAGCTTCATCAGCAATAGTGATGATAGTGTCCTCGAATTCTAGGAAGTTAAGTTTGAAGACTTCCTCAAGAGTGAATTCGTCACTTCTTTCGTTAAATTCCTCTTTAACTTCGAGACGGAGAATTTACCAATGGCGTTCACGGATAGACTCATGTCTGAGGTCGGGAAGTAATTGCATAGTTCCCTTAAATTCAGACATTCTCTTGTTAAGAGTCTCATAAACGGGCCAAGGGTCCTATTTGTTAACAAGCTTCTTGAGCTTGGCGTGGAAGGAGTAAGAAGTATCAGTGATTTCAGTCATTTCTAAGTTGTAGAATTGAGTGTCTTTCCACTGCATCCATTAGTCTTCCCATTCCTGCTTAATAGCCCAAAGGTCAGACAAGTTCTCGTTCTTCTTCTCAACCTGTACGAGTTCATCGTATTTCTCGGGGAGAATATCGAAGATTTCTAGACCCTTAATCATGTCCTCTTCACGCTTTCTGAGGTCTTGGCAGGCCATGCGGAATTCAGCGATCTTTTCTTAGGCCTTTCTGGTCTCTTCTAGATCAGCGCTATTCTTAGATTCAATAGCGCGAGGGCATTCTTTCTGGAAAGTCTTTAGGTTCTCAGTAACATCACCCTTGAGGTCAGAAATTTGAGATTCCATCTCCTGTTTTTGCTCTTGGAAGTTTCTGGTGATAATTCCATTAGCTTCCTGCATGCCGATGAGGAAGGTTCTCCAGGCTTCATCAAGGGTATCAACCTTCTTGATATCATCTTCAGTTAGACCTTCAACTTCACCAGACTCACCATCGCCTTCCCATCCTTTGATGTATTCAAACTTCTTTTTGATGGGAGCAAGACGGTTTTACCAAGTTTCTTGCATAGAGCGAACTTCAGCGTGACGATGCTTGTGAGACTTAAGCATGTCTAAGGAAGTGCAGTTCTTCTTGAGTTCTTCAACAGTATCGCTGAGTAGCTCTAGGAGTTAGTTAAGTTCAGTCTTAGACTCCTTAATTAAATGCTCTTAAATCTCAGTGATTAATTTGCGAGCACACTCCTTTTGGTCGTTTCTCAAACTAGTGTAATCAAGTTGGATGAAGAAACGAGCTTAAGTAGAGGCTTTGTTAGCCATTTCCTGCATGTTAGTCTGCATCTGTTCAATAGTGGTTCTGTAGTTAGCAACTGGATCATCAGGATCAGTAGCTTCAGTAGAGCGCAAGAATCTCCTCTTACCTCTGTCAGTCTGCATGTTCATGAGTTGTCTGAACTCAGGTTCGACCATCTGTCTCTTCTCATCCTCTTCTAACACGACCTTAATTTTGTCAATTTCGCGTTTGACTTAGTCGTAGATAGTTCTGACAGATTTAGATTTCCAGATCATTTCAGGGTATTATTCGATTTTGTCAAGAGGAGGAATTTGCCATTTAGCAGTGATAGCATCCATGTCATCTTCTTTGCCTCTGCCTCCGAAAGAGCCACCACCAGATTTCTCCTTTTGCATGATGACTTCTTTGATGGACTCTTGTACCATAACTTCTCTCTTTTCACGGAAAGTGACTTCCATACGTTTAAGAGCGATGGTGAAGGATCTAATCTTATCCATGAGCTGAATAATGTTAGAGCGGATAGTTCCATGGCTAGGCTCGTGGACAATGGCCCACTAGGTTCCAGTAGTCTTATCAAGCTTAGTGTATACACGGAAGATAGCAACGACATCGTTTCCTTCAGTCTTAATATGCTTCTGTAGATCAAGGAAAGAGTTCTTAACGGAATTCTTAAGTGCTTCTTTGAATCTCTTATCAAGATCGCTAACGAAGCGTGCCCAAGTCTTTTGGATAGTGTTTCTGCGATCAATGAATTGTTCCTGATAAGTAATGTTAATTCTATCGAGGATGAAATCAAGATCGTCTTTGTACTCTTGGGTGTGTCTGCGGAGAGCAGTTTCCTGAGTGTTAACGAAGGCGTTAAGTTCGTAGAGCTTCTTAGATATTTCAGTAAGCTGGTTGTTGCTGATTTTATCGATTCTAGCGTCGATCTCTCCCTTACGCTGCTGGAAGATCTTAATCTTACCGTAAACGGAGTTGCATTCTTTGCAGCAGAAGTCAACAAAAGGATCTAAACCACCAGATTTCCAGTCGTACTTGATGATACCAGGAGCGATATGAGCATCAAGCTTCTCCAAATGTTCTTAGAAAAGGTCGCGTTCGTTGTCATTAATGAGGTCTTAAATATTGTTATAGAGTCTAACAACAGTCATTACGTTTTCACGAGATTTTCTTAGGACTTCATTTTCAGTTAAGAGACGCACGATAGAGTGAGGCATGTTAACCATACCTAGAGACTGAATCTTGTTCCAGTAGTTGACTTCGTTGATGACTCTAAGGAGAGGCACATTGAAGTTAGATCTTAGGAGTCCAGCTTCAGTCTTGTTGCCAACAGTGCTCTACTTGCCAGCAGGTCCAGTAGGCTTGGCGTCGGCCTTTACGGTATCGTCCTCCATCTTGCGGAGAATTGGGACGGCAAGTTTCTGCTGAACAGCATCAGCCTCGCTCATGTCTCCAAGAGTACCGGTCCATTCTTTGAAGTTGATAGAGGCGATGTAGTTATCGAGCTGTCCTCTAAGCTTTCTATACTTCTCGTTGACTTCGAGAGAAAGGGGGCTCTCAGGGACAAAGTAGAGCTCGTTAATCATTTTGTTAGC
>Ga0115102_10433129_pt1 | contig 12282 bp, 18 predicted proteins | sample MBTome_5_FD_89644 | JGI IMG/M metagenome (GOLD analysis project Ga0115102, IMG submission 89644) | Marine eukaryotic communities from Pacific Ocean to study complex ecological interactions - MBTS_5May14_M2_3um Metatranscriptome... | ecosystem: Environmental > Aquatic > Marine > Oceanic | place... | reverse complement strand
TATAAAGTTAAGTTTATATTCAGGTTTACACCGCAAAACAGTATGCCGGAAGAGATTCAGTGGAAAAATATCAAGTAGAAGGGAGATGTCCCATCTGCTCGATCTGGACACACACTCACTGCAATCAGTAGTCACCAATATCTTCTTTACGGAGGTATCATGAACGCTAAAAACGGAAAAATTGCACCTGATGGTCAAATATACACCATGAGGTTATCCAACAATGAGGCAACTTGGTAAAAAGAGGAATCCTAAGGCGATGAAAAGCCATTGGCACGTACCTAACACGTGGCCTTATTATTACCAACTCAGGATAAAGTATTCATGTTTGGAGGTCATCATAGCCCCCAAGCTCGACTCAACGATCATTGGTTCTTGAATGTCAAGGATTTCGAATGGGAGAGAATCGGAGGCGACAAGGGTGGCCTCGACAACAAAGGATCATCAGATGGAGCTCCAGACCCAAGAGCCAATAGTGCCGCTTGTATCTATGACAAGAAAGTCTGGCTATATGGAGGACATGGTGGTCAAAACTATTCAAGAATTGCATTCAATGATCTGTTCACCTTCTGCCTTGAGGAGCGCAAGTGGGAGAAGATCGTCCCATTGAACAACTCACCAGATGGAAGAGGAGGTCACTCAGTATTTGCCAATGATGGTAAGATCTACATCTATGGAGGTTGGAACTCACTTCAACAATACAACAATATTGTTGTGTTCGATATCGCGAAGAAAGAATGGACCGACCCTGATATCTACAATGAGATCCCAAGATGGAACCATTCCTCATGCCTTGTTGAGGCAATCCCATCATGGAAATTCTTCATCTTTGGAGGAGAATGCCTCGAGTACAATGAGGGAGCAGAGAGATCATTCGGACAATATGTCAACTCATCATGCATTCTTGACATGTCTAACGTCCAATGGTAGACCTTTGCCTCAGACGCAAAAGATTTTGCTGGTATTCCAGACCCAAGAGAGTACTCAGCAATGACCTATGACAAGAAAAGCTCAAGACTTGTCATTTTTGGAGGTTGGAACAACGGATGGTACAATGATCTTCACACCTTGAATGTTCAGAAGATTGTTGGTCCAGACTATGCCGTTACAAGCATCGATCCACCTCTCGGTCAACTTACTGGTGGTGTTACAGTTAGAATCACTGGTCAAGGATTCAGAGACGCAGGAATTAGAGTTCTGTTCACCTAAGGAAATAAGCCAGTTGACACCGTAAACAATAGAGTCACCATTGAGTCCCAGGGACAACATGTTAGTGACACTGAGGTCACTTGCATTACTCCAAACTTTGAAGCTTTTGGACCAAAAGAAGCTGTCATTTAATTAGCCATCTCAACTGAGGAGATCACCACAACTTGGTGTAACTTCAACTACTTCTTGAATACTAGAGCTCATAAATCTCTCGCCTATGGTGCTGGTCTGTTGAACGATGTATGCAAAGGATGCCCAGTAGAGTTCGTTATTCAAGCCAGAAATGATCTTGGTGAGAATAGAGCCTCAGGAAGAGATAAATTCGAAGTCTGTGTCAAGAGAAAGATTCCAAAGTCCGGAGAGGAAGGCGATGAAGAGAAGGAAAAATATGATGAGATCCCTTGCGAGGTTATCGACTCAAACGATGGTCAATACCATTGCAAGTATCAATCTGATGAAGAAGGACCAGTTGAGATCCATATCATGTTCGAGGATGACAAAGGTAAAATGGTTCCAATCAGAGGATCCCCTTACTCTGCATCTTTCGTTGAGAAAGCTAAACAATCAGACAATCTTATGACCGGAGGATTGATGGCCAAATACATTCAAAGTGAGCTGACAAAAATGACATCTACCATGCAAGAGACCAAGAAAGAGACTGCCACCAAGGATAAAGATTTGAAGGATGTCAAAGCCCTCCTCAAAATCAAGGAGATTGTTGAGCATACTTTCAAGAATGCTGACAACATTACCTTATAAATTGATCAACTTGATGAGTCTTTGAGGCTCTTCCAATCAGTGAAGCAAGCAAAAGATTCCCAAATCAAGAATCTTGCAAAATTGAACAAAGAGTGGAACGAGTTGAAGAAAATCACCAAGGAAACCAAGAAGGAAATCGCACCACTTGTCAGCATGGAGAATGACACCAACACCCATCTCATCAAGAAATTGGAGGAAGATATCACCTTGTTCATCCAAGAAATGAAGAAGAGACAATTCTTCAAATACGACTGTGGAGTTGAGACTGCACTTGATAAGCTCAATGGAGTCTTTGGAGAGTTGACCGTTTTTGAGGATAAAATCAAAGACTTGGGTGATAACGCCACCAAGTTTGGTAACCCAGACCTTATCAACAAGGCTGTGAAAGATATTGAGTCTATCAAGATCACTGTTGATAACATGAAGAAACTTTGGGATCATATTGAGAGCTGCCAAAAGACCTTCAATACTTACATGATGACTAAGTGGGTAGAGACAAATCCACTTATCATGGAAGAAGAAGTCAAGAAGCTCATGAAATCCCTCAAAGAAATGAAGGTCGATAGAAAATGTAATGCTTATGGTGGAATTCTTGAAGAAATTAAGAAATGGCAAAACCTTCTCCCACTCATTGGAGAGCTTGCTGACCCATCCATGAGAGATAGACATTGGGACTCATTGAGAGAAAAAGTTGGAGTCCAGTTTATCATCGACGAGAACTTCCTTCTCAAGAACATGTATGACCTTCAACTCGACAAATATTAAGAAGATGTTGAAGAGATCACCGATCAAGCCAAGCAAGAGGCTAAGATGGAGAAAACTTTGGCCAAACTTGAGGAAATCTGGAAAGATGTTCTCTTTGAATTCCAACCACACAAAGATAGCGGAGTTCAAATGATCAAACTTTCTGAGGAGAACTTCGACATGCTTGAAGAGAATCAAGTTAGTGTTACTGCTATGTTGTCATCACGTTATCTTGCCACATTCGAGGACAAAATCAACTACTGGTAACAAAGTCTTGCTGCTATCAGTGAGGTTGTTCTCCTTGTGAACGAAGTGCAAAGATCATGGAGTTTCCTTGAAAATCTCTTCATCCATTCAGAGGAAGTAAAGAAAGAGCTTCCTGAGCAATCTGAGATTTTCATTGACATCGACAAAGAAGTAAGAAACATCTTAGCAGATGGATACAAGCATCAGAAAGCTTTAGATTTCAGTATCCAAAAATACCTTCTACCAGGCCTTGAAAAGGTTCAAGCTGATCTCAACATCTGCCAAAAAGCCTTGAATGAGTTCATGGACTCCAAGAGAACTGCTTTCCCACGTTTCTATTTCGTATCTCCAGATGATCTCCTCGATATCCTTTCCAACGGTAACAACCCATCAAAGGTTATGATTCACATGCCAAAGATCATCTCAGCCATTGATACCTTGAAATTGGAGGAGAGTGGTGTTAGACCATATGTCCTTGGTATGAAATCCTGTGTCGGAGTAGAGTACGTTGACTTTACTTCTGATCTTTCACTTTTGGGTAAGGTCGAGACTTACCTTCAAGATATCATTGACATCATGAGATCTTCTCTCAAGGAGATCGGAATGAGAGCATTGAAATCTTTCTATGAGATGGATAAGAAATCATGGTTGGAGCAATACCCAGCTCAAATCTGTCTCTTGATTAATTTGTGCGCATGGGTCATCTAAATCGAAGAATGCTTCACCAAGATGGCTAATGACCCAAATCAAATGAAAGCAGCTTACGACAAGCAGATGGATATCCTTAAAGCCTTGATTCTCATGGTGCAAGGAGACCTTTCAAAAGCATCAAGACAAAAAATCATGTGTTTGATTACCATGGATGCTCATAGTAGAGATGTCATCAACACTCTTAATAGAGAGGGTGTTGTCAAGGCCGATGAATTCCAATGGCAATCTCAACTTAAGGGATTGTATGACGAAGAGAAGAAAGATTTCGTCTTCAAAATTGCTGATGCCGTTCTCAGCTACGGTTATGAGTACCTTGGAAACGGACCAAGACTTGTTGTTACTGCTCTTACCGATAGAATTTATGTCACCGCCACTCAAGCCCTTCACTTGAAAATGGGTTGTGCTCCAGCTGGTCCAGCAGGAACTGGAAAAACTGAGTCAACAAAAGATCTCGCCTCCGCTTTAGGTAAAGCATGTTACGTATTCAACTGCTCTGATCAGATGGATTTCAGAACAATGGCTGGTATCTTCAAGGGACTTGCCGCCTCTGGCTCATGGGGCTGCTTCGATGAGTTCAATAGACTTATCCCTGAAGTACTTTCAGTGTGTTCCGTCCAATTCAAGTCTGTTACTGATGCTATCAGAGCTGGAATGAAGAGATTTAAGATCCAAGGTGATGAGATTTCTCTCGATCCATCTTGTGGTGCATTCATTACGATGAATCCAGGTTACCTCGGAAGATCTGAATTGCCTGAAGGTTTGAAAGCTCTTTTCAGACCAATCACTGTTGTTGTTCCAGATCTTGAATTGATCTGTGATAACATGCTGATGGCGGAGGGTTTTGTCAATGCCAAGGAGCTTGCCAAGAAATTCACAACCCTCTACTTCCTCTGCAGAGATCTCCTCTCCAAAGCTGATCACTATGATTGGGGTCTTCGTGCCATCAAATCTGTCCTGGTTGTTGCAGGAGGATTTAAGAGAAGTGAGCCTGAGCTTTAAGAAGATGCTTTACTCATGAGAGCTTTGAGAGATTTCAACATTCCAAAGATTACCGCCGATGATGAACCAATTTTCCACGGTCTTCTCGGAGATCTTTTCCCAGGTATTAACCCAGTGAGAAAGGTCGATGAAAGATTTGAGGATATCATCAAAAAAGTAACCGTTGATGCTAAATTGGATCCAGATCCCGAATTCATCCTCAAGGTTGTTCAGCTTGGAGAGCTTCTTGCTATTAGACATTGTGTCTTCACAATGGGACCACCAGGTGCAGGAAAATCTTCAACCTGGAAAATGCTTGGTAAGGCTCAAGACAAAGATGGTAAGAAAACAACAATTGTTGATCTTAACCCAAAGGTCACCTCCACAAATGAGCTTTATGGTGTTGTATTGCTCGCCACCAGAGAATGGAAAGATGGACTCCTCTCAAAGAAAATGAGAGAACTTGGTCAAATTCCAGACTCCAATCCAAAATGGATTATTCTTGATGGTGATCTAGATGCCAATTGGATTGAATCCATGAATTCTGTCATGGACGATAACAAACTTCTGACTCTTGCTTCAAACGAACGTATCCCATTGAAACCTCACATGAAGATGATCTTCGAGATTAGAGATCTCAAGTTTGCCACACCAGCCACTGTGTCAAGAGCTGGAATCCTTTTCATCTCAGATACGTAAGGTACTCAGTGGAGATCTTACTATAAATCTTGGATCACAAAGATGTCATTCGACGCTGAAACTAAGAAAGAATTGCATAAGCTCTTTGAGAAATACTTACCATTAACACTTAAACAATGTGCCAAATTCTTCAAACATGTAGTTCCTCAAGTGCAAATTTCAATGGTTGAGTGTATTTGCAAACTTCTCGAGAACATCATGAACAACAATACCATCAAAAGTATTGAGTACGTTTTTGTCTTCGCCTGTGTCTGGGGTATTGGTGGAGGATTCACCATGAAAGACGGCAAAGATTTCAAGAAAGAGTTCTCAAACTGGTGGAAGGATCAATTCAATAAGACTATGAAGATCTTCCCATCAAAAGGAACTGTATTCGATTACTACTACGACTTTGATAACAACAAGTTGGAGGACTGGAACAAGATGCAAACCTCAGATATTGAGAGCACAATTGATACCAGTAAGAGTATTGCAAACTACACCATCCCAACTGTTGACACTATCTCAGCACAATATCTTATGAGATAATTCGTCCAAATCAACCACTGCTCTATCTTGGTTGGAATGGCCGGTTGTGGTAAAACTCAAATTATCAAAGGTATGCTCAACGACCTTGTTTAGACTGGTGATCAATATCTTCAACAAATCATCAACTTCAACTACTACACAGATGCCAATCTCCTTCAAATGCAAATGGAGCAACAACTTGAGAAGAAAGTTGGTAAGATCTTCGCCCCTGTTGGAAAGTTCAAGATGCTCTATTTCGTCGATGATTTGAACATGCCAGCTCGTGATCCATACAACACTCAGAATGCTATTGCATTGCTCAGATAGCATAGGGATTATGAGCATTGGTATGACAAGAACAAGCTTACTCAAAAAGATATCCAGAATACCCTGTTGCTTGCTGCCATGAACCCAACAGCTGGTTCATTCGTAATCAACCCACGTCTGCAAAGACATTTCTGGCTTCTTGCTGTAGGTTTCCCAGAATAAACTTCTTTGAATGTTATTTATTCTGCCTACTTGACGAAGCATTTCAGTCACAACAAGTTCAAGGTGACCATCCTTGACTAGACTAGCGCCGTCATCAAAGCCACTCTTTCTCTCCATGGAGATGTCGTGAACAACTTCAGAAAGAATGCCTAGAATTTCCATTACGAATTCAATGTCCGTCATTTGACTAATGTTTTCCAAGGTATTCTTACTGCAAGAGTTGAGGCTATCAAAGAACCGGACATGCTTATCAAACTCTGGATTCATGAGGCCGAAAGAATCTATGGAGATAGACTTGTTGACGCCAAAGATCTGGCCACTTATAGAGCTCTCGCCGCTGAACTTGTGTCCAAATCATTCTCCAAGTTCAACTTGAAGAAGTTCTTTGGACCAACACCTGAGCCATTGATCTTTGCTTCCTTCGTAGGATCCCTTGAAGATAAGCTTTATGATCAATTCTAAGGTTCTGAGGCTCTACAAACAAGACTATCGGAAGGTCTGAGAGAGTACAATGATGTAAATGCAGTCATGGATCTCGTTCTGTTCGAGGATGCTATGAAGCATGTCTGTAAGATTTCAAGAATAATCAATCAATCATCAGGTCACGCACTTCTTGTCGGTGTGGGTGGTTCTGGTAAACAATCCCTCTCAAGACTGAGTTCATTCATCTGCCAATACTCCACTGTTGGTATCATGATCTCCTCTACCTATGGTATGAACGATCTGAAGGGTGATCTTCAAACATTCTACACCAAAGCAGGAGTGAAGGACGAAGGTCTTACATTCCTCTTTACCGAGGGTCAAATCACAAATGAGAGATTCCTCGTCTTCATCAATGATCTTCTTTCATCCGGAGAGATTGCTGATCTTTTCCCATTGGAAGATGTTGATCAAATTGTCAACAATGTTAGATCAGCTGTAAAGGGCGAAGGAATTATCGACTCTAAAGACAATTGTTGGAGATTCTTCATTGATAGAGTTAAGAAGAATCTTCATATGTCTCTTTGCTTCTCTCCAGTTGGTGAAGCCTTCAGAGGAAGAGCAAGAAAATTCCCAGCACTCATTAACTCAACTGTCATCGATTGGTTCCATCCATGGCCTGAGGATGCTCTGTTATCTGTAGCCTCAAAGTTCTTGGCAGAAGTAGAGATGGCAACACCAGAGATCAGAGAGGGTATTGAGAAGTTCATGCCATACTCATTTAAGATTGTGAATGATATGTCTCAACTTATCTTAGAGCAAGAGAGAAGACATGTGTATACCACTCCAAAGTCCTTCCTTGAGTTGATCAAACTTTTTAAGGTCATGCTTGCCAAAAAAGAAGGAGATATTGAATCAAACAAAGAGAAATACGAGACTGGTGTTATCAAACTCACAGAGACTGGAGAGGTTGTCTCTAAACTTGAGGAAGAACTCAAGGTTTTCTCAGTTGAGGTTGAGGCAAAAAAGAAGAGTGCTGATGCTCAAGCTGAGATTGTCGGAAAAGAGAAGACCAAGGTCTAAGCTCAAAACGACATTGCCGAAGTTGAGGCCAAAAAATGTGCTGAAATTTAAGTTGCTGTCGATGCACAACTTAACTCAGTGTAATCTGACCTCGATAACGCTCTCCCACTTGTAGAGAAAGCTATGAAGGCCCTTGATGGTCTTACAATTGATGATTTCAGAAACTTGAAAGCTCTGAAAACACCACCAGCTGCTGTTGCCAACACATTTGAGTGTGTGCTTCATCTTCTCTGTAGAGTTGTAGATGAAAAAATGGTACCTGTAGACAAGAAAGGTAACTTAAAGACTGAGAAGCCATGGTCAACCTCTCTTTCTCTGATGGGTAATCCAGGTGCTCTTCTAGAAATTTTGAATAGTCTTAAGGAGAAAATTGATACTGATCAAATCCCAGCCAACAATTTCAAGGCTATCAGAGGTCAATTGGCTAACCCAGAGTTTACCCCTGATATCATCAGAGGTAAGTCTGCTTGTGCCGCCGGTCTTTGTGACTTTATCATCAATATTACTGCCTACTATGATGTGGTTGTAACTGTTGAGCCCAAGAAAAAAGCTGTTAATGAAGCTAAATAAAAACTGGCTGAAGCAAATGCCAAAAAGCAAGAAATGGATGAATTAGTCGCCAGACTCAATAGTGAGCTTCAAATTCTTCTCGATCAATACGATGCTGCTATGAAAGAGAAAGAATAAGCCATTTAAGAAGCAGATAAATGCGCTAAGAAGCTTGATCTTGCTCAAAGACTCGTTAATGCTTTGGGTAGTGAGCTAGAAAGATGGAGTCAATCTATCATTGATCTTGGTGAGCAACAAACATACATCATCGGTGATGTGCTTTTAGCTTCTGCCTTTGTTTCTTATGTTGGTCCATTCAACAAAAAGTTCAGAGATAGAATTATCGTTGATGAATTTATTAATTTCTTCAAGACAAACAATATCCCAATGAATGTTATCCCAGATCCACTCCTGACTTTGACTGATGAGGCAACCATTGCAGGATGGAACAATTGTGGTCTTCCTCCTGATCAAGTGTCCACTGAAAATGGTGCAATTCTCTGCAACTCCGAGAGATATCCATTGATTATAGATCCACAACTTCAAGGAATCACTTGGTTAAGAAAGACATATGAACCATAAGGTCTTAAGATTACAAGACTTTCCAACAATAAAATGGTTAAGACTGTCGAGTTATCCGTCGAAGCTGGAAACCCAGTCTTGATTGAGAACTTGGAGAACTCTATTGATGCTGTCATCCAGCCAGTTTACAGTAGAGCAGTCATCAAGAGAGGTAAATCAAGAATCATTAAGATGGGAGACAAGGAGCTATCCTTGAGTCCAAACTTCAAGCTTTTCCTCCATTCAAAGTTGTCCAATCCTCATTACCCACCCGAGATCCAGGCAGAGTGTACCATTATCAACTTCACTGTAACTGAGCTTGGTCTTGAGGATCAGCTTCTTTCACTAGTCGTCAAGAAGGAGAGACCAGATCTTGCTGCCCAAAGAGAGGAACTCATTCAACAACAAAATGGCTTCAAAATTAAATTGAAGGAATTGGAGAATGGACTTCTCTTCAAGCTTGCCAACGCAGAAGGTGATATTCTCGAGGACATCGAGCTTATCGAGAGTCTTGAATTCTCGAAGAAATTGTCTACCGAAATCACAGAAAAGGTAGAAATCGCAAAAGTGACCGAGGTGAACATCAATGAGGCATCTGAATTCTATAGACCAGCTGCCTCTAGAGGTGCTTTGGTGTTCTTCTTGTTAAATGATCTTTACAAGATCCATTCCTTCTACAAGTTCTCACTCGACTCCTTTGTTATTGTGGTTAACAGAGCTATCGATATTGTAGCTGATCGTCTCAATCCTAAGAAAGACAAGGAGAAGGAAGAAAAGGCAGAGGGCGAGGAAGGCGAAGAGGGTGAAGATGCCGAAGCCGAAGCTGAAGCTGAAGGAGAAAAGACCGAAGAAGAAGAGGAGGAAGAAGTTGAGATGACTCCAAGAACCTTAGGGAAGAGAGTTGATGCTTTGACCGAATCTATAACCTTCTAAGGATTCAACTACACCAGAAGAGGTACTTTGGAGGCACATAAGCTTATCATTTCCACAATGCTTTGCTTCAGAATCTTGATCAGACAAGGTAAGCTTGAACAAGATGAGGTTGATGCACTTATCAGAAAGAAGGTATCTGATGACGCCCCTCATCAAGCAGATTCTCTCAAGTTCATTCCAGAGTCAGCCTGGGGAGCTGTGAGAGGACTAGAGAGTGTTCCAATTTTCGCCAATCTTATTCAATCTATGGAAAGTGAAGCACTTTAATGGAGAAAGTGGTATGGTGAGGAGAAGCCAGAATCTGTTGAGCTTCCAAGAGCTTTCAAAGATACAAGTCTCTTCCATAGAATTCTTCTCTTGAGAGCAATGAGACCAGATAGGCTTTATAATGCCCTGGTTGAGTTTGTTAGCACCAACATGGGTGTCGACTACACTGAGCAACCAGCTTTCGACATCAAAGAAACCTATGTTGAAACCAATCCTCAGACTCCAATCTTCTTCGTCCTGTTCCCTGGTGTAGATCCAACACCAGAGTGTGAGATGATTGGTAGACTCAATGGAAAGACCATGCAAGATGGAAACTTCATCATTATTTCTATGGGTCAAGGTCAAGAGAAGATCGCTCTTGATGCACTTACTTTGGCTGGTAAAGCTGGTAACTGGGTTATGTTCCAGAATGTACATCTCATGCAGACTTGGATGAAACAATTCGAAAGACAACTTGAAATTGTCCTTGATGACGATGTTCATCCAGAATTCAGATGTTTCGTTTCATCTGAGCCACCAGCTCTTCCACATATGGAAATCATCCCAGAATCTATCTTGTAGAACTCCCTGAAGGTATCTAATCAGGCTCCATCTGATCTTAAGTCTAACTTGAGAAGAGCTTTCAGTAAGTTCGATGAGAGTCACTTCGAGAGAGCTAAATCCCACAAACTTAATGATTTCAAGGCTCTACTCTTCGGTCTTTGCATGTTCCACTCCTTGATTCTTGGTAGAATCAAGTTTGGCTCTCAAGGATGGTCAAGAAAGTATAACTTCAATGATGGTGATCTCACTATCTGCGGAGATATTCTTCACAACTACTTGACCAAATACGAGAAGGTTCCATATGCTGATCTTCAATACTTGTATGGTCAAATCATGTATGGTGGTCATATCACAGATAATTGGGACAGAAGAACCAATGAGACTTACCTGAAGATCTTGATTAGACCACAAATCATGGAGAACATGTAACTGACACTTGCCCAAGGTTTCAGGTCACCAGATCCAAACAAGAATGATAGATCTAAATACAGCAAGATCATTGAGGAGAAACTTCCACCTGAGTCACCACAGATGTTCGGTCTCCACTCTAATGCTGAGATTGGTTACCTCACCAATGTCGGAGAGACACTCTTCGTTACCATTCTCCAATGCTCAGGAGGAGGTGGCGGTGGTGGATCGTCCAAGAAAGATTAAGAGATCAAGGCCAAGATTGACAAGTTCCTCCTGGCACTTGAAGGCAAAGGATTCTTGATGCTTGAACTCAATGAAAGAGCAAAAGAGAAGACACCATACCAGAATGTCTGCTTGTAAGAGTGTGAGAGAATGAACACTCTCTTGTTCACCATCGTAAAGTCCTTGGAAGACTTGGACGCCGGTCTCAAAGGTCAGCTGAACATGACTGATGAGATGGAAGACTTGGGTAACTGCCTATTCATTAATATGCAGCCAGCAAATTGGGTAAAATATGCTTACGCATCCAAGAAAGACCTCAACTCCTGGTTCGAAGACTTGCTTCTCAGAGTTACACAACTAGAAGAATTCAGTGAGGACATGATCACTCCAAAGTCACTTTGGATCTCAGGTCTGTTCAACCCAATGTCATTCTTGACAGCTATTATGCAGGTCACTGCCAGAAGAGACGGTCTTCCACTTGATGACATGAATTTGCAAACAGATGTCACAAACACAATCAACCATCAAGACATTCAAGAGCCTCCAGAGAATGGTGCCTATGTTCATGGTTACTACCTGGAAGGTGCAGGATGGGAGCTCGGAAGAGGAGGTGATCAAGGATACCTCACCGAGATGCAGCTTAAGGAGCTTCATCCAATCTTACCAGTTGTTCATGTCGTTTCAGTACAGACCAAGGACGTCATAAAGACTGCAGTCTACCAATGCCCAGTTTACGTCACAACGATGAGAGGTGGTACGTTTGTATTCACAGCTGGCCTTAAGATGGAAAGCGATGAGACCGATGCCAACCTATGGATCTTGGCTGGTGTTGCCCTCGTCCAACAACCAGACTGAGTTTACTAAGTGATCAGAATGGTCACAATTTGCCTAACATGGCTTTCATGAGAGTATCAACTCATTTTTGATATATTTTAAAACATTTTAACCCTG
>Ga0115102_10609191_pt1 | contig 12422 bp, 18 predicted proteins | sample MBTome_5_FD_89644 | JGI IMG/M metagenome (GOLD analysis project Ga0115102, IMG submission 89644) | Marine eukaryotic communities from Pacific Ocean to study complex ecological interactions - MBTS_5May14_M2_3um Metatranscriptome... | ecosystem: Environmental > Aquatic > Marine > Oceanic | place... | reverse complement strand
ATTGTGACCAGTATAAACTTGACGAGGTCGCCCAATAGGCTCGTTATTTTCTCTCATCTCTTTCCATTGTGCAATCCATCCAGGAAGTCTACCAATAGCAAACATTACCGTAAACATATCGGTAGGAATACCTAGTGCTCTATAAATAATACCTGAATAAAAGTCAACATTCGGATAGAGACCTCTTGCAATGAAATATTCATCGCTTAACGCTATTTCTTCTAGCTTTTTAGCAATGTCTAAAACAGGATCATCTACACCTAATTCTTTGAGAACATCGTCGGCAGCTTTCTTAATGATAGTAGCTCTTGGATCAAAGTTTTTATAAACTCTATGTCCAAAGCCCATTAAACGGAATGAATCAGATTTATCTTTTGCTCTCAAGACATATTTTTCTACGTCGCCACCGTCTTTTCTAATGTTTTCTAACATTTCTATAACAGCTTGATTGGCACCACCATGAAGAGGACCCCAAAGCGCCGCAATTCCTGCAGATACCGAAGTATATAGACTGGCGTGTGATGAACCTACAATTCTTACTGTTGAAGCCGAACAGTTTTGTTCGTGATCAGCATGTAAAATTAATAATTTATCGAGTGCCTTTGCTACAACTGGATTGATTTGATATTCTTCAGTGGGCAAAGCAAACATCATTCTTAAGAAGTTTGAACAATAGTCTAAACTGTTTTGTGGATAAACCACTGGCTGACGCATTCTGTTTTTATAACTCCAAGCGGCTAATGTTGGTAGTTTAGCTAACAGGCGAATTATAGTTCCGTGAACTTCTTTTGCTGAACGATTAGGGTCTAGTGACTTCGGGTAAAAAGCTGTTAACGAAGACACCAAGGATGATAAAACACCCATGGGGTGCGACTTTGAAGGAAAGCCATCTAAAATGGACTTAACATCTTCATGAACAAGTGTGTGTCTTGTGATTTCTTCTTTGAAAGATTTGAGCTGTTCCGTTGTTGGAAGGTCGCCATATATGAGAAGATAGGAAACTTCAACAAAGCTAGATTTATCTGCTAGCTCTTCAATAGTATAACCACGATATCTTAAGATTCCTTCTTCGCCATTCAGAAAAGTAATTGCACTTTCTGTGGAGCCTGTATTTTTGAAACCTTTGTCAAGAGTGATAAGACCTGAATCTCCTCTAAGCCTACTAATATCTAAGGCTTTTTCATTTTGAGTACCTTCAACAACTGGTATTTGGTACACATTTCCGTTGTAATGTAATTCGGCTTTTTCTGACATATTTATTATTTTAAAAACTTAAATGATTTTCCCAGATATTTTGCTTCTTCACCTAATACTTCTTCTATTCTAAGCAGCTGATTATACTTTGCCATTCTGTCTGAACGAGAAGCAGAACCCGTCTTTATTTGGCCAGTATTAAGGGCTACAGATAAGTCAGCGATAGTCGTGTCTTCAGTTTCCCCTGAGCGGTGACTCATCACAGAAGTATATGAATTTACTTGCGCCATCTCAACGGCTTCCAAAGTTTCCGTAAGTGTACCTATTTGATTTACTTTAACTAAGATAGAATTTGCAATACCGTTTTCTATACCTTTTGATAAACGATTGACATTAGTAACGAATAAATCATCTCCTACTAATTGTACTTTATCACCTATGGTATCGGTTAATTCTTTCCAACCGTCCCAATCGTCTTCGTCCAAACCGTCTTCAATGGATAATATTGGATATTTTTCTGACCACTCTTTCCAATAACTCACCATTTCTGATGATGTTAATTTATCACCCGTAGATTGATGAAAATGGTAAACGTTTTCTTCAGCGTTAAAGAATTCAGAAGCTGCCGCATCCATAGCAATATACATATCATCACCAGGTTTGTAACCTGCTTTCTCAATAGCTGTTAAAACAGTTTCTACGGCTTCTACGTTAGACCCTAAATTAGGGGCAAAACCACCTTCATCACCAACATTTGTCGAAAACCCTTTGGATTTAAGAACGTCTTTTAAGTGATGGAATACTTCTGTACCCATTCTTAAAGCTTCACCAAAAGAATTTGCTCCTACAGGCATCACCATAAACTCTTGAAAGTCTATACTATTGTCAGCATGAGAACCTCCATTTAAGATATTCATCATTGGGATTGGTAATGTTCTAGCATTCATCCCTCCGATGTAATTGAATAATAATTGCCCGTTTTCTTGAGCTGCTGCTTTAGCTACTGCCATAGAAACGGCTAACATAGCATTGGCACCTAAATTCGCTTTATTAGGTGTTCCGTCCAAACGAATCATGGCTGAATCAATGGAAGCTTGTTCGCTTACATACATGCCTTTTAATTCTTCAGCAATTGCCGTGTTTACGTTGTTGACAGCTTTTAAAACCCCTTTTCCAACATAAATACCCTTATCACCATCTCTTAACTCAACAGCCTCGTGTTTTCCTGTTGATGCTCCAGAAGGTACCGCAGCGCGTCCCATCACTCCATTTTCAGTGATTACATCAGCTTCAACAGTTGGGTTACCTCTTGAATCTAAAATTTGTCTTGCCTGTATTGCAACAATTCTACTCATTATTTTTTGTGTTCTTTTATAAGGTTAATAAAGTGGTCAAAAAGATATCTGGAATCGTGTGGACCAGGTGACGATTCAGGGTGATATTGTACAGAGAAAGCATTTTTATCATTGACTTTTATGCCTTCAACCGTTTTATCGTTTAAGTTAATATGAGTGGCTTCTACATTAGGATGCTTTTCTACATCTTCAGATTTGATTCCAAAGCCATGGTTTTGAGAGGTTACTTCACATTTACCAGTAGCTAAATTTTGAACTGGGTGATTGATTCCTCTGTGTCCATTATGCATTTTATAGGTAGAAATACCTTCAGAAATTGCTAGAGCTTGATGACCCAAACAAATACCAAAAACAGGGTATAAAGTTTGTGTAATCTTCTTAACATTTTCAATAACATCAGGCATTACGGAAGGGTCTCCAGGCCCATTAGACAAGAAATAACCATCAGGGTTCCATGCTTGCAATTCTTCAAAAGGAGTATTGTATGGAAAAACTTTCATGTAGCAGCCTCTTTCCTGCATGCAACGTAGAATATTTTTTTTAACACCAAAATCCATAACTGCTACTTTAAACTGGGCATTTTCATCTCCATAAAAGTAGGGCTGTGATGTGGAAACTTTATCACAAAGTTGCAGGCCTTCCATTGATGGCACTTGACTTAATTTTTCTTTAAGGATATCCAAATCCGTAGTCTCGGATGAAATAATCCCGTTCATAGCCCCTTTATCACGGATGTGTCTGACTAAAGCCCTTGTATCTACATCTGAGATAGCTACCATATTTTCCGATTCGTAATAATCTTGTATAGACTGCGCTGCATCTGGTCTTGAATAACCAACATTGAAGTTTTTACAAATCAATGCCGATATTTTCATCTTATCAGATTCTATTTCATCGGCGTGGATACCATAATTGCCAATGTGAGCATTGGTGGTAAGCATTATTTGTCCAAAATAAGATGGATCGGTAAATATTTCTTGATATCCCGTCATTCCAGTGTTAAAGCAAATCTCACCAGTAGCAATACCAGTCATACCAGCAGATTTACCATAAAATACTGTTCCATCCTCTAATAATAGAACTGCATCTGATTTACTTTTATATTTCATTTTCATTAAAAACAAAAAAAAGGGATAAAACGTTAACGCCTATCCCTCGATTTAATATTTAAGACAGATTTGTGAGCCTACTCACTCTTTGTCTCATTACCTTCGGCGTTGTTTTCTTTTTTAGCTTCTTCTTTTTCTGAAGTCTCTGTTGATTCAACATTATCATCAGCAACAGCTGAAGCCGTTTCTTCAACGACATCTTCAGTCTTAGCTTCTGTAGGAGTTTCTTCAACTACTACAGCCTCTTCCACAGTTGCTGATTGTTTTTTAGCACCACCAGAACGTCTCGTAGACTTAGATTTCTTGTTAGGCTTATCTGTTGAGTAGTTATCGTTGTAATCCACCAACTCGATAAAACACATTTCAGCGTTGTCGCCTAAACGATTTCCAGTTCTTAAAATACGTGTGTATCCTCCGTCTCTTGTTGATACTTTTGACGCTACATCACCAAACAATTCCGTAACGACTTCCTTTTGTCTAAGGTGACTGAATACAATTCTTCTAGAATGTGTGGTATCAGTTTTAGACTTTGTTATCAAAGGTTCAACAAACTTCCTTAGTGCTTTAGCTTTCGCTACAGTTGTTTTGATACGTTTGTGCTCGATAAGAGAACAAGCCATATTTGAGAGCATAGCTTTTCTATGCGCAGTCTTTCGACCTAAGTGATTAAATTTCTTTCCGTGTCTCATTTTACTATTCCTTATCTAAATTAAATTTAGCTACATCCATTCCAAAGTTTAACCCTTTGACTAATACCATTTCTTCCAATTCAGTCAAAGACTTTTTACCGAAGTTTCTGAACTTCAATAGGTCAGACTTATTAAAAGAAACTAACTCTCCAAGAGTTTCTACTTCTGCTGTTTTTAAACAATTTAAAGCTCTAACAGATAATTCTAGATCTGTTAGCTTAGTTTTCAACAGTTGACGCATGTGCAATGTATCTTCATCAAATTCATGCGTATTGTCTGATTCTGTTTGCTCAAAAGTAACGTTTTCATCAGCGAACAACATGAAGTGTTGAATTAGAATTTTAGCAGCTTCAGTAAGAGCGTCTTTAGGATGGATTGAACCATCCGTAGCGATCTCAAATACTAATTTTTCGTAATCTGTTTTTTGCTCAACACGAAAGTTTTCTACTGAAAATTTTACATTTTTTATAGGTGTAAAAATAGAATCAATAAATATTGTTCCTAATGGAGCAGTAACTTTTTTGTTTTCTTCAGAAGGAATGTATCCTCTACCCTTTTCGATAGTAAGTTCCATTTCTAATTCAACCGATTTATCTAAATTACAAATTACTAAATCGGGATTAAGAATTTGAAAAGAGGTTAAACTCTTACCTAAATCACCTGCTGTAAGTTGTTCTTTACCTCCAAACTTTAGTTGAACTTTCTCAGAATTTTCGTCTTCAATTTGTTGCTTTAGACGTATCTGCTTGAGGTTAAGAATAATCTCGGTAACATCTTCTACTACACCTTTGATTGATGAAAACTCATGCTCTACACCTTCAATTTTAATGGATGTGATAGCAAACCCTTCCAAAGAAGAAAGCAACACTCTTCTTAAAGCATTTCCAATAGTTAAACCGTACCCTGGTTCTAGTGGTCTGAATTCGAAGTTACCATGAAAGTCTGTTGACTCTATCATGTAAACTTTATCTGGTCTTTGAAAATCTAATATTGACATATCAATTGAGTGATTTAGTTATTATTTAGAATATAATTCAACGATGAGTTGTTCTTTGATGTTTTCAGCTATCTGTTCTCTTGGAGGAACAGCAACTAGCTTACCAGTCATAATGTCTGGATTCCATTCAACATACTCACATCTTTCAGTTGAGTTAATTAAGGAGTTAGTTATTACCTCCAATGATTTTGATTTCTCACGAACAGCAATAGCATCTCCCACGTTTACTGAGTATGATGGGATATTCATTACTTTTCCATTGATAGTAATGTGTCTGTGAGTAACTAATTGTCTTGCCGCCCTACGTGTAGGTGCTATTCCTAGCCTGTAAACCATATTGTCAAGACGAGCTTCGCAAAGTTGTAAAAGGATTTCACCAGTAATACCTTTTCTTCTTGAAGCTTCTTTAAATAAGTTTGAAAATTGCTTTTCTAAGATGCCGTAGGTATACTTAGCTTTTTGCTTCTCAGCTAACTGCCCAGCATATTCCGATTTCTTTGATCTTCTGTTGTTACCGTGTTGACCTGGACCGTAGTTTTTTCTTTCTAAAGCCTTATCAGGACCAAAAATGGGTTCATTGAATCGTCTTGCAATTTTTGATTGTGGACCTCTGTATCTTGCCATTTCTTATTTGTTTATCTTATTTCTTTTTGTAATAATTATACTCTACGTCTTTTTGGAGGACGACAGCCGTTGTGTGGTATTGGTGTAATGTCTACTATTTCAGTGACAACGATACCATTATTATGCAAAGTTCTTATTGCAGACTCTCTTCCAGATCCAGGACCTTTCACAAATACTTTTACTTTTCTAAGTCCTGCTTCGTGAGCTCTTGCTGCACAATCTTCAGCAGCTGTTTGAGCAGCATAAGGAGTATTTTTCTTTGAACCTCTAAAGCCCATCTTTCCTGCTGACGACCAAGAAATTACTTGACCTTGGTTGTTAGTCAATGAGATGATTATGTTGTTGAAGGTAGCTTGTATGTGTGCTTGTCCTACAGCATCAACTTTTACTGTTCTTTTTTTCTGATTTGATTTAGCCATATCTCAGTTTTTATTATTTAGTAACTTTCTTTTTGTTAGCTACTGTTTTTCTTCTTCCTTTTCGGGTTCTGGAGTTATTCTTTGTACGCTGACCTCTCAAAGGCAAACCTGTACGGTGACGAATACCTCTGTTACAACCGATGTCCATCAATCGCTTGATATTCATTTGAGTTTCAGAACGTAGTTCACCTTCCACTTTTACATCGTCACCGATAATTTGACGGATGTCGGAAAGTTGTTTGTCATCCCATTCCTGAACCTTTGTACTGTGGTCAATACCAGCTTTATCTAAGATGTTTTTAGCGATACTAGGGCCTATTCCGTAAATATACGTCAGACCTATTACGCCTCTTTTGTTTTTTTGGTAAATCGATACCTGCAATTCTAGCCATTTACTATTTTTTAAAATTAACCTTGACGTTGTTTAAACTTAGGATTCTTTTTATTGATTACATATAAACGTCCTTTTCTTCGTACGATTTTGCAATCTTCACTTCTCTTTTTTAATGATGCTCTAACTTTCATTTTCTTAATATCTGTAAGTTATTCTTCCTTTTGTTAAATCATATGGCGACATTTCTAATTTTACTTTATCACCAGGTAATAGTTTGATGTAGAATTTTCTCATCTTTCCTGAAATGTGAGCAGTTATGATATGCCCATTTTCTAGCTCTACTCTAAACATTGCGTTTGAGAGTGCTTGAGTGATTACTCCATCTTGTTCTATGTGTGCCTGTTTGGCCATATTTATTTATTATTCAATTCTTTTTCAATCCATTCAAAACTCGATAAGATATCGGCTTTTCCTTGTCTTACAACTATGGTGTGTTCAAAATGAGCTGAAGGTTTGTTATCAGCGGTAGTAATTGTCCATCCATCGGAATGTTGACGGATATTTTTCACTCCCATGTTAATCATTGGTTCTATAGCAATGACTACACCATTTAGTAACTTAGGACCTCGTCCTCTTTTACCATAATTCGGCACTTCTGGGCTTTCGTGTAGATGCTCACCTACACCGTGACCAACCAACTCTCGAACAACCCCAAAATTGTGAGATTCTGCATGCTGCTGAACAGCGAAGCTTACATCTCCAACACGGTTCCCAACAATAGCTTGCTCAATTCCTTTGTACAAGCATTCTTTGGTCACGTCTAATAGCTTTTGAGTATCTGCGTCTATATTGCCAATAGCATATGTATAAGCAGAGTCTCCATAAAATCCATTCATCAATACACCACAATCTACCGAAAGTATTGAACCATCTTGTAGTGGTTCGTTATTCGGAATGCCGTGCACCACCTGACTGTCTGGTGACATACACAATGTGTTCGGAAACCCATTGTATCCCTTAAAAGCTGGTACGCCTCCGTTATCGCGAATGTACTCTTCAGCACGTTGATCTAATTGAAGAGTACTAACTCCTGGTTCAATCATTTTAGCGACTTCGGCGTGTGCCTTTGCAACAAGTAAAGAACTTTTTCTTATCAATTCAACTTCTTCGTCGGTCTTAATAAAGATCATCGAATCCGTTTTATTGTGCCATCATTCCAGATGACTTTCCTTTTATCCTTCCTGAACTCGTTAATCCATCATAATGACGCATTAATAAGTGACTTTCAATTTGTTGTAGTGTATCCAACACTACACCTACCATAATTAATAAAGATGTTCCTCCGTAAAATTGAGCAAAACCTTGATTAACACCAAATTGCATAGCAAATGCGGGAAGAATAGCCACAAATGCTAGGAATAATGATCCTGGTAGGGTGATTTTTGACATTGCATCATCTAGGAACTCAGCTGTCTTACGACCTGGCTTTACTCCTGGTATGAATCCGCCATTTTTCTTCATATCATCCGCCATTTGTTTTGGATTAACAGTGATAGCAGTATAAAAATAAGTGAATATTACAATCATCAAGAAGAAAACAAAGTTGTACCAAAATCCAGCAAAATCAGTAAATGCTGCCGCAAAACCTTGTAAAGTTTCTGATTCAGAGAATCCCACTAAGGTAATTGGAACAAACATGATTGCTTGTGCGAAGATGATTGGCATTACACCTGAGGCGTTTACTTTTAATGGAATGTATTGACGTACACCACCGTATTGTTTATTACCAACTACTCTTTTAGCAAAGTTGACTGGTATTCGTCTAGTTCCCTGTACTAACAAAATGCTGACTAAGATTACTAGCATTAGAGCTATTATCTCAACTAAGAAGATTACTAATCCACCACCTTGACTTTCTAGTGCTGCTGCAAACTCGGCAAACAATGAGCCTGGTAATGCTGCAATAATACCTATCATGATGATAAGAGAGATTCCGTTACCGATACCTCTATCTGTTATTTTTTCACCTAACCACATCACAAACATTGTACCTGTAACTAAAACTAACACAGACATTATGGTAAAAGTTATTGATGCATCGTTATTAGCAAATACAAATCCAAAGGTGCCGTCAGCAAGTTCAATGGGTTTGTTGAGCCATTGACTTTTCAAGTTAGCGACAAAACCCGGAGCTTGAAATCCTGTAATTAGGATAGTGAGGTAACGTGTAATATTATTTATCTTTCTTCTGCCACTTTCACCTTCACGTTGGAGCTTTTGAAAGTATGGTACTGCAATACCCATCAATTGAATAACAATCGATGCTGAGATGTATGGCATTATACCAAGTGCAAAAATAGATGCTTGTGCAAATGCTCCACCAGTAAAGAGGTTAAGTAACCCTAATAAACCATCAGGTCCACCACTGGCTTTATTGGCTGCAGCTAGTACGCTTGCATCAATACCTGGAAGCGGAACTTGAGCTCCTAGACGATAGATAAGAATGAAGCCTAGAGTTACTAGGATTCTGGTTCTTAATTCTTCTATCTTCCAGATATTTTTTAATGTAGTAATTAGATTCTTCATAATTCTATTTTACAATGTGGTGGCTGAACCACCAGCAGATTCAATAGCTGTTTTTGCACTTGCTGAAAAGCTGTGTACGGTAATATTTAATTTAGCTTTTAGTTCTCCTCTACCAAGGATTTTAACTAAATCGTTTTTATGAGCTAATCCATTAGCTATTAAAACGTCTAAATCTATTGCATCTTTTACTTTCTTATTGTCCACTAAGGTTTGGAGTGTATGTAAGTTAACACCTCTAAACTCTTTTCTATTAGGATTGGTGAATCCAAATTTAGGGACTCTTCTTTGTAGTGGCATTTGACCACCTTCAAAACCAACTTTTCTAGAATATCCTGAACGTGATTTAGCTCCTTTGTGACCTCTTGTAGAAGTACCACCTTTTTTAGAACCTTCACCTCTGGCGATTCTTTTTCTATTTTTTACTGATCCTTTTGCAGGAGTAAGATTACTTAAATCCATCTTTAACCTTTAAATCGTTAATTTATTTTACTTCTTCGACCTTCAATAGGTGCGCTACTTTTTTTATCATGCCTAACACTTGAGGAGTTGCCTCGTGCTCAATTGTTTGGTTCATCTTTTTCAACCCTAAAGCCAATATTGTTCGCTTTTGTCTTTCAGGTCTACCTATTTTACTTTTTACTTGCGTAACTCTGATTTTAGCCATCAGTATAATTTTTATCCGTTAAAAACTGTTTCTAAATTCACACCTCTCTGTGAGGCTACTTGTCTAGCATCTCTCAATTCAGTCAAGGCTTTCATTGTAGCTTTTACTAAGTTGTGAGGGTTTGACGAGCCTTTTGATTTTGCTAGTACATCATGTACACCAGCACTTTCTAATACAGCACGCATTGCACCACCTGCTTTAACCCCTGTACCATTAGATGCAGGCTTGATAAGCACTTGTGAACCGGAGTATTTTGCTTCCTGTTCGTGTGGTATAGTACCATTTAAAACAGGCACTTTAACTAGGTTTTTCTTAGCAGAATCAATCGCTTTACTAATAGCAACTGTAACTTCTTGAGATTTACCAAGTCCGTGGCCAACAATACCGTTACCATCACCAACAACAACAATTGCGGAAAAACTAAATGTACGTCCACCTTTGGTTACTTTAGTTACTCGTTGGATTCCAACTAGTCTATCCGTTAACTCAATGTCGCTTGCTTTTACTCTTTTAATATCTGACATATATTATTTCTTAAAATTTTAATCCTGATTCACGAGCACCATCAGCTAAAGCCTTAACTCTACCGTGGTATAGGTATCCACCTCTATCAAAGATTACCTTTGAAATACCGGCAGCGATGCTTTTTTCAGCAATACTCTTACCTACAGCACCCGCTTGTTCAATTTTAGTGCCTTTAATATCTTTAGAAGAAGCAGCAGCTAACGTTTTACCTGAGAGATCATCAATAACTTGAACGTAAATTTCTTTGTTACTTCTAAAAACTGCAAGTCTTGGCATCTCTGGTGTACCAGAGATAGCAGCTCTTACTCTTCTTCTAATTTTATTTCTTCTTGATTCTTTTGAAAACGCCATGTTTCTATAAAATATTTAATTTTTAACTAGCAGCAGTTTTACCAGCTTTTCTTCTTAATTGCTCTCCAACGTACTTAATACCTTTTCCTTTGTATGGCTCAGGTTTTCTGAGTGAACGAATCTTAGCAGCAACAGCTCCTAATAACTGATTGTCCATTGAGGTTAAAGTAATAATTGGGTTTTTACCTTTTTCCGAAAGTGTTTCAACCTTTACTTCAGCAGGGATTTCGAAAATCACGTTATGAGAAAATCCTAATGCTAACTCAAGTTTTTGTCCTGTGGTACTTGCTCGATATCCTACACCAACTAACTCAAGTTCTTTTTTAAAGCCTTCGGTTACACCAATAATCATGTTGTTTAACAAAGATCGTGTAAGACCGTGACAAGATTTATGTTCTTTACTATCAGAAGGACGTGATACAGATACAGAATTCTCTTCTAACTTCACCGATAAATCGGCGTGAAAAGTTTTCGATAATTCACCAAGCTTACCTTTAACAAGTACTGAATTGTTTTCTCCTAAAGTGATGGTTACACCTTGGGGCAATTCAATTGGGTTATTTCCTATTCTAGACATTTTATCTTTATAATTCTATTATTAATAAACGTAGCATAAAACTTCGCCACCAACATTCAAATTTCTGGCTTCTTTGTCGGTGATAACACCTTTGGAAGTAGAAATTATAGCAATACCTAGACCGTTAAGTACACGTGGCATTGTTTGTTGATTAACATATTTTCTCAATCCAGGCTTACTGATACGCTCAATTTTCTTAAACGCAGGAGTTGAACCATTGTATTTGAGGGCAATTTTTATCATTCCCTGTTTGTTATCTTCTTCAAACTTATAGTTCAAGATATAACCTTTGTCTTTTAAAATTTTTGTCATTTCCTTCTTAGTATTTGAAGAAGGTATCATAACAACTTTATGTCCTGCTTTTGCTGCGTTTCTGATACGCGTCAAATAATCTGCTATTGGGTCTGTGTACATGTTTTATATTTCTCTAATTACCAACTTGCTTTTCTAACTCCTGGTATGAGGCCTTGATTAGCCATCTCTCTAAAGGTAACTCTAGAAATACCAAACTGACGCATATATCCTTTTGGACGACCAGTTAATTTACATCTATTGTGCAATCTTACAGGAGAAGCATTTTTTGGAAGCTTTTGTAAGCCTTCATAGTCACCTGCTGCTTTTAAAGCTGCTCTTTTATCTGCGTATTTATCGACAAGCTTTTGACGCTTTACTTCTCTTGCCTTCATTGATTCTTTAGCCATAACTTATTTTTTAAATGGTAAACCAAACTCTGTTAGTAGACTCTTTGCTTCTTCATCAGTTGGTGCAGAGGTCACAAAAGTGATGTCCATACCAGTGATTTTATTGACTTTGTCGATATCGATTTCTGGAAAGATAATTTGTTCTTTAATACCTAAATTATAGTTTCCTCTGCCATCGAATCCTTTAGCATTGATACCTCTAAAGTCACGTACTCTTGGTAGCGAAGATGTGATAAAACGATCTAAGAACTCATACATTCTATCGCCTCTTAATGTTACACGAGCTCCTATAGGCAT
>Ga0115102_10717498_pt1 | contig 12454 bp, 5 predicted proteins | sample MBTome_5_FD_89644 | JGI IMG/M metagenome (GOLD analysis project Ga0115102, IMG submission 89644) | Marine eukaryotic communities from Pacific Ocean to study complex ecological interactions - MBTS_5May14_M2_3um Metatranscriptome... | ecosystem: Environmental > Aquatic > Marine > Oceanic | place... | reverse complement strand
TTTTGAAAAGTCCTCGGTGGGCCATCGATCCCATGAAATTCTAAAACTCCGAAATACAGCTGATCACAATCTACGGCATCAAACTATCTTTTCTCAAACTATTTTCATCAATAATTTTTATTTGGTTATCTACTTCGATAAAGGTCGCAGGTTTCTAGACCAGGATTGTTTTTTTAAAACGGGATTCTGGTAAAGCTGACAGGAACATACCCCTGGTAGTTCCCTGTGGATTTTGGCAGAAGTGAGTTTTTGTTACTTGATGAAAAAAATTTGTCAGGAGATAAAATATTCAATTCCTACAATATTTCTGTTTTTCATCGCTTGTAGCCGCGATCCCTATCGTCTGCTCGATCTTTGTCTGAACGACTTATTTGAGCGTGGCCCAGATTACAAATATTCAAAATAAACTTCTCTGGTCGTAGAGAAACAAGTCCGATTTTTATTTAACGACTACAACGTAAGTTCGTACGAGTGTCGTTTTACTTAAAGTAGCTTGAATTTACTCTCAGTAGGATATCAGGTGCCTATAGAAATTCTCTTTACTCATTTTAAAGGGCCTTTGATCTTTTGATAGTGCCATAATTATAAGAAGATTTTATTTTGCCAAGAGTTAATACTCCTCATGTAAGAGTTCAGTCGAAAATACTTCAAAAAATTCGTCCAGAGAGTTAGTTGAAAAGATTCCCACCGTCCGAGAAGCTAACCGAAATTTAAGATTTAGGAATCAACTAATGGCACTGTTCTTCGCGCCGTCTTTTTAGTCAAAAATTGGTTACAAGAAAGGCTTGATTTTTGTAACCAAAATTGAGACGCACATAGTTTGAATGTCACTCGCGGTAGGATCTTTCGGTAGTCGAAACCAATTTGGTTTATTTGATACTGATAGTGATCATGAAACTAAACTAGGGGCGGTTGAATTTGAGCGGGAAAATTTGGCGGATTTATCACGCTGGGGGGCGCCACAAATGCGCCTACCAGCCTAACCGTAAAAGGAAGAGCAGCTGAAATATCAATCACAAACGTTATTTCAGGCATGTCCGCCAAAGGTAAAAAAACTGGGTCGAGAGCGTCCGGCATGACGAGGTCTATTCGTGATGCTGTAATTACCTCCAAAAAGAGAGAAAGTGAGAATTCCGAAAAGAAAGCTACTGAATCTGCTGCAATGCGTCTTTTTGCAAAGGCGCAAGAGCTTTTAAAAGAAGACCCGCTGCGAAAGCCAAGATCCTCGCCGAAACCAGCCAAAGCAGAGTCGTCCAAAAAAAAAGCAAAAATGGCTAAATATTGCGTTACCCCTTCCGCCAGTAAGCCGTCTTCGTCAAAGATTGAAGCCGTTTATTTGAAGGAGAAAACTAAGTTCAAGGAAAATACCATCCAGCAAGACGATGTTAACAAAAAAAAGAAGACTAAAAAATCAAAGAAGCGATCAAGGGATGACGAAGACGTGAAGTTGCACAAAAAAATCAGAAAAGAAAAGGAGAAAAGAAAGTCGGTTTCACTCTCCAGTACCAATTTTTTCAAAGACCCGGCCACAATTTCGAAGAAAGAGCGTCGGCGCCGGAAAGAGCTTGAGCAAAAACGAGAAGATGAGGAACGCGCACGACGGAAAGAAGAAAAACGAGCACGAAAAGATGCAGCGAAAAGGGAAGCGCTTCTTGCTGAGACCGAAGACCCCGATAAAGAGTGGGAAGTTGAGTACGTCGGTGGTCTCTATCTTGAATGGGGCCAGAAAGTTGTGACGACTTCATCGGGTGCCAAAGAAAAAGAGTTTTACATAAAGGAGGACAAGGATCATCGCGTTTGGATAAAATGGAAAGACCCATTCGTCGACAATAACACCATGTGGTCCGCCGAAGTTCAAGAAAACCTCGTAGGGGTCGACCCGGACAGACTCGCGAAGATATTCAAAAGAAAGAAGATCTGGCCAATGCCGTCTGCAAGTGACGATCTTCCCAACTGGCCAGAGCGCCTCAACAAGGTCATGCTGGCTGGATACACACAATGGAAGGCGCCCAGAAGTCTTCGTGAGAAAGACCCTGACGAAGAGCAGACTCCTCAATTTATCCAAGGCGTCGAAGTCATCGCGTCAACCAGCAGAGTCGAGTTAGCCGTGGAAGAGAGTGACAACGAGACCGACTACGACACTGACGAAGCCTGAGAATTCTTCGCCACCATTTTTCACATAAGCGTTAATTTCTATATTTTACAGAAAAATGTATACAGACTATATTTTCATTTCACATTCACAAGCTGCCATATTCTTCTCAGATTTACAATTGACTTTTCTCATTGAATTTACTTGAATGGTAAAGTTTTCTTATTATTGGATAAACTTAACATTCGAAAATCGCGATCATTATTTTACTATGTCAAAAGGCTTATTGCAGAGCACATATGAGCACATGATACATGTTTATTCGATATTATGAACTTTTTTGGAATAAAAAAAGATAGGATCGTTAGGATCTTCATTTTTGAACAGGTCTTTTAGCTTTTTCGCCATCTTGGGATTGGCCTTATAAAAGCCCGCAAGGAAGAATCGTGTAGCAGATCTCCAGGCACCAGTTCCTCGCAGTCGACTTAGTTTGCCGAGAATAGAGAGACCCTTTGCCTCGTCACCAGAATACATTGCAAGCAGTCCTTCGAAAAGTCTACCCATAGGTTGATCGCGTTCGTAATCACTTAGCTTTTTCAGCAAAATTTCACAGATTTCCAAGCAATTTTTCTTCTCCTCACCTCCAACCTTGATCAATTCCAGCGCTTCGACCAAAACTTCATACACTTTGTACTTGTTGGCGCTGTTTTCAAATCCTAGCAGCAGTGCTTGGAGTGCTTCTTCTAGCATGTTTTCGGCAGCAGCCTTTGCTCCTAAAAGATCAGGTAGCCAAGTCGGAACGTGTTTGTCGCTTTCTTCAATGAGTGCCGTAATTGTAGATACGTTGATTGGAATGTTCTGGATTCGTAACTCCTCTCCCGGTTTAGCAAGTGTAGCCAGTGTGGCCAAAACTGGCATGTGGAGCTCTGATCCAATTTCTTCGCTCTCTAAGCGACGCACCACTTCTTTCGAAATATCTGATTGTGTGCAGCCTGAAAGGCGCATCAGTCCACAGAGCGCCCAGACTGTCCAGCTCGAATCTTGTCCTGTAGCTATCTCGTTAAAGTAGACCTTCTGTACTTTCTCGGCACGTTTGATATTCTCATAGTTTATTTCAGTTCCAAGCGGGCGCAGGTGTTCAGCAGATTTTATATTGTCGAATGACGCTGCAAATGCGTTCTTGACGCTCATGTCCCACGGAAGCTTATGTCTTGCTGCTGCGACAGCTTTATGCGCTTTGAAGCCGCTTTTTCCGGCTAGCGCAAGTTTGGTCGAAGTGGCAACGACCACGTTCTCGGCTCTTGTATCGTCGTGGATAAGCCTGGCGATGGCAGGATTTGACTGATCGTATTTTAGTAGTATTTTCGCGAGAAGAATTCGCGGTTTTTGATTCAATGGGTTTCTCATTATGGCTCGGCTACAGAGCGTTTTCGCCTTTGTTAACTCGCCACGGACGACAGCAGCACGAACATTGATATCCAACGCGAGGTCTCTGTATTCAGGCCCAAGCTTAGAAGCTTCCTTTGCTACCGCTTCCATAAGCTCATAGTCATCCAAAAGGTAGCCGATTACAGCAAGCATTTGTATAGCCTTTTGCTTTATAAAGCCCGGCGCACGGGTGAAAACCTCGAAAAGGTAAGTCTTCGCCTCGTCAAACAATCCCTGTCTCAAATACATGATGCCACAGTAGAGTTTAGCAAACTGATGAGACGCATTTTTATCTAGGACCTTTTTGAAAAAGTCCCCCGCCATTTCGTATTCTTCGCAGTTCATGAGTATGTTTCCTATATGAAAATTTTCGTCTTCTACTTCAGTACCTTCGAATTCTGAGATCAGCTGCAGCGCAAGGCTCTTCTCGCCGTATTTAGATAGCGCTCTTGCAGCATGAATTTTATTCCCAGCAGCCTCCCATGCTGTTGCAGCAGTTTTGTAGTATTTAAGCTTTTCCGCTAGAACGGCAAGTACTCTGCTCTCAGCTGGAGTGAGCGGAAAGGCATTAGCAGCTCGCTGAATATTAGTCAACGCGGACATGAGGACTATTTCGTTTTGCTCGTGAACTTGTTTTGCAATGTAATACGCGTATGCAAGAGAGGCTTGTCTAGAGACAAGCTCGGAAGAATGTCTGCTAAGGTCTACGCAGTCTAAGTCCCCGATCGTGCGGGCGATCTCTGCTTGACCTAACCAAGCCGTTGCGTTTTCCGGATCTGCACTTTGAGCGCGACTGAACGCTTGATTAGCCAGTTTCATGTTGTTTTTCTTGAAGTAAAAGATCCCCAAGTTTGACCAGGCTTCTGTAAAATCATGCTTACTGGCGATAGCGGTGCAGAATGAGTGCTGAGCCAGTTTAGGGTCGCTATCTGTACAAATGATACCCATTCTATTCCAACACTCTGCCCGAGCACTTCCAGACAATGTTTGTGAAAGAAGCAGCGCTTTTTTTGCTGCTAGATCCGCTTTTTCTTGTTTTCCGGCGCGAAAATATGCCATCGATAGATCAGAGTGGGCCTTTGCCTCTTTAGGTAAAATATTTGCGACTTTTTTGTAGCAGCGAATCGCAAGTTCACAGCAGTCCTTCGCCTGAACTGAGTCAAGCTCTTCTGATAGATTCTGCTTTATGAAGATGGTAGGAACGTGTAGTGTAAGATTTTCTACATATGATGCAACCATTTGAAATATATCTGCTGTTTTTTTCCAAAGACAAGCTGAATCCCCATATCCGGATTGAAGCGCTCGATTTATTGCAATCAAGGCCTTTTGGGCGTAGTCACCTCCAAGTTCAAAAAGCCAGCGGTCGAAATAGTCTCTTACGATTTTTGACCAGACCTCTGCTAATTCGATGAAAGCAAGAGGATAATTCCGTTCAGCGAGCTTTTCGAGTGTCTCAAGTGCAGCAGAAAAGTCCAAGTTCGCCTGTTCTAATTGACTTAATCGGAAAAGAAGATGATTTTCCTGCTCTCTGTCCATAACCAGATTTAGAGCTTTCTTGAAGGTTCTTATTGCCGCGCTAAAGCTTCCTAAGCCAGCATAGCAGTTTCCGAGGCCGTCAAGATAAACAGGGTTTTGATCTTTTGCCGCAGTGGAAAGTTTCTGGTAAACTCGCATCCCGCTTTCGTATTTTTGAAGCTCCAAATACGCCATCGCAAGTCGTTTCTGGAAAAATGGCTGATTCTGAAAGTACTTTGGTGCGGATTCTAGAAGGTCAAGCGATTCTGTAGGCGCCAGATGCTCAGACAGAAGCTCGAAGCTCGGTAGGTTAAACTGTAGCTGGTTGCTCTTTTTCAAGCACTTGATCGCTCTTGCTTTGTCATTCTGGTCCAAATAAGTAAGAGCAATAAAGTAAAACGTTTCCCAGTCGCTGCTGTTCTCCTTCGCCGATTTCAGAAGTAGTTTATTGGCCGCCTTCACCTTGCCATGCTTGTACGAGATAATCCCTTCCAATTTCGTCTTCAAGTAACTCTTAGACTCGTCTTTATCGAGCATTTCAGATGCGAGATCCAAGAAATCAAGTCTGATCAGCCACTTTGCTTTTATGCACGGCAGTGCTTTATGGTTGATAAATTCTTTCAGCTGGACAGGAATGGCTTGTTGAAGTTCAAGAATAAATTGTTTGATATCTCCTTCCCTAGTTTCTAATACACCTTTTTGATATTTGAATTCTGTGCGGTAGATGTCATAAACTGGATCATGAGAAACCTCATTTAGGATTTCTTCGGCAGTGTACAAGTCAATAGATCTGAAGAGCGTGAGCTCCAAAATAATGATTTTCAGCATTTGAGCCATTTCTTTCGGTTTGAAGAATACAACGAAATTGTCGCCAACGTCTCTTCCCGCTAGATTCTTCCGCGCGAGGATAAAGTCAAATTTTTCAATAGCCTGCAGCTCCTGTCTGCAGGTGACAGCGCTCTTGTGGTTGTCCACGCTGTTTCCATCCGCTCCATTAAAAGACTCGAGCAGCTTGCTGATGCGCTTTAACGGGTGTTCGGCTTCGATTGATGTTCCAGTGCCGCACTCGTAGTGGAACTGATCCATCCATTCGTCAGGCACAGATTCTTCGTCGACGCTACCATTTAGCCACAGTGAGAATACAGTATTTTTCTTCGACCTGATTGCTGGCGGACAAACGTCATTTTCGGTCAACTTTTGAAAAGGCACTCTGTCCCATGTTTCCGCCAGTATAGAGACTCGCTTGGCTTCGTCAAGTTCGCGGTAAAGACGGAAGTAAACTTGCCAATTCTCAAGGCTGCTTGCGAGGTCAAGCGAGTCGCAAAGCAAGGCTGAGCGCTTGTCGTACTTGCTAAAGTTGTCCAAGATGGAGCAGTTTGCATCAAGAAGTTTTTGGAACTCTTTTGTTGATTTGAAAAGGTGCGTCAGCCCAAGATAAGCCTGGATCTTCGATGGCTCTTCTTTTATGAGTTCGGCGTAGATTCCTTCAGCGGCCTAGACTCATAAGTAAGGGCGCTAGCAGTCGGCAAACCTTGAAGGACTGTTTCTCGGTTAGAATCTTGCCCTTGAACAGACGAGCTAAGTAACTTGACGGCTCGAAAGAGAGAACCAGCTCAACCTCTCTTGTTGCTTCTGCCCAATTATAAGTTGTGATCGCTTCCTGACAGCGTTTGAGAGCGGCCTTTATAGTTTTTGTGGCCATCTGAAATCAGATTTCTCTTGCTGTAGTCGAAGCTAATTTCTCTCCGTTGTGATTGGCGCAAGTCGCTTCAGAGAGCCCCGATTTCCAGATTCAGAAGTAAGAGAAGCGCAAGATCATCAGCATGAGGGTTAGAACACTAGAACTCTACAAGCAGTGCCTCAAAATTTCAAAAGATTTGAAGATGACCGATCAATCATGGGCTTACAGGAAAGATCGATATTTACAGCGGAAAAATTCTATAAATAGTGTTATTTTCTACATAGAACGAATACAAAATACTTTTTAGAAGAAATACAAATGAAGAATAATAAAAATTAATCAGTTCCCATTTTGATATCTCTTTATAGCCGTATTCAAAAGGAGTTCCGGCAGCGAGTGCATCCTGGGAACAAGGATTTACTGTTAGAAAAGGCAGAACTATTTGTTACCAAAAGGCATGGGCTAAAGTATTTAGCCTAAAGACTGTTCTTGTAGAACTTCTACAAGGCTTGTAAATTCGGCTAGTAGCCAAGTTTAGGATGTTAATAAGTTATCAGCCCCTTTGAAAGACCACTGCTTTAAATTTTTCAGTTTCAAACGCAAACCCTGATCTCAAAATAACGTTTTAACGATCCAAGTGATTTTAGATGATCTTGAATCGAATAATGAAATCGCAATGAGAGTTTTTGCCAACCGTCAAGGAAAAGATCTGAATATTGAGCTACTACTGTGAAGAGTTCATGTAGTGTATCCCCCACTCCTGCTCTAAAATGATGAGACGAGCTAAAATTCTTGCAAATCGGTTGTCAGTCTACCTACTCTTCATTCTTATACCCTTTGTGCTGTGGAAGGTCTATACAGATAATACGGAACAGAAGATTCGCCATTTAAAAAACGGCCTCGAAGATATCGAGCGAGTACAGAAATACACTTCCAGCAAGCTGGAGCTGATCTCTCATGGACTCGAAAAACTCGCAAAGATCAACCACACAAAGCAAGAAATAAGTAGCATACGAAACATCAAGAAATCCCTCACTTCCATTTCCTTTCCTGGGCCGGCCGAGTTCCTGGATCATCTTCCTCGCGACTTTTCATATTCGCCCCTTGTTGACCTCGGCCCTGAAGTCATAGACGTAGACTATCTCCTTGGGATTCCAACAGTAAAACGAGAGTTACATAGCTACCTGCTTGAAACAGTCGAATCTGTGCTTCAAGGAACAAGTAGCTTTGATGGACGATTCGCAATAGTGATTTATGTCGGCGATGAAGATGAAGAGGCCGTGAAGCGAATCTACAGTGACGTCTCCGAAAAGTTCCCGAATAAACCAATTAAAGTCATTTCACCTCCTGCTGAGTATTATCCGAACTGGGCCGAGATCGACGAGACAAACATCAACTCTTTCGGAGACGGTGAAGACAGAATCAAATGGCGTAGAAAACAAAACCTCGATTACCTCTTCCTGTGGAGCTACTCTCTGGGCAGATCGAAATTTTTCATCCAACTTGAAGACGATATTATTGCCAAACCCGACTATCTATCGTTCGTCGACAAAGCTATCGCGAAAGAGCCCCCTGGTTGGTTGATGCTCGAGTTCAGTAGCCTTGGCTTCATCGGAAAATGCTTCCTAGATGCTGATCTAAAAGGGCTTGCAAACTTTGTGATGCTCTTCTACAAAGAGAAACCTGTCGACTGGCTACTCGAAAATTATCTCTCAACGAAAGTGTGCAGCCCGGAGAAAAGTGACAAAGAATGCGCGAGTAGCAAAAACAAAATAAAGCGCACTAAAAAACCTTCACAGTTCCAGCACGTCGGCAAACATTCTAGTTTGAACGGCAAAGTTCAAAATCTAAGAGATGCCTCCTTTTCGCCTAAAAAGGGCAAGTCTGTAGCCGGCCGAATTCCAGAGCTTGCATCTATGTTCACAAACATTCCAGCTTACAAAAAATACACACTCGAGCGCTTTTGGCAAAATAAATGCTATTTCTGGGGAAGCAAAGTTGAAAAAGGCGCCTATATTATTCTTAATTTCAAAGATGAGCTTACAGTCTCACGCTTAGCGATCCTCACGGGTGGAGAGAAGAATCCAAATGACAAAATGCCCCAAAACTCAACGATCTTTCTTTTCGGGCACGAACTAATGAACGACTACAGCGACGTTTTATCACAAGAGAACGGTCAGTTGCTAGGAACTTTCGGAGCCGACGGACGCTTTATCAAGTCATTTGAGAGTCCCATTGTCGCCAAATCTCTGTTCATCCAAGTTCACTCGGCTTCTTCATACTGGCTTTCTATTTATGACATTACCTTGAGCACTGCATAACTGCTTTTAGCCAAACGCTGCTTCATCCGAATTTTTGCAACTTAACTGTATATTAAAAGTTTATCTTTTAGCATTTTATATTTTTCCGATTCAATCCACTTTCTTCAATGTTATTTTATTCTTTTATTCTTGCCGATAAACCATGTTAGAGCCGACCTGCCGTTTCTATATGTACCAATACCGACACTTTTCTGATCCTGTTCTGGTGCTCTGGTTCCTCAAATTAAACGATTACACAATATTTAAAATTTCAGATGTTTGCTTTTAAAATATTCAGAGAATAAATTATAGTATATAATAGAGTGACTAAGCAACTGTATGGACGCAATATGTGGTGTCCCGCGTTGGCCTCCCTGGTTGGTCTTCTGCTTGCCAGCCCGACAACTCCAGCAAATACAACTGTAGAATCGAGTCTGGAATCTGGCCTACTAGAAAACAACACGCTGGTATGCCGCTGTGGGATGGACACGTCGGACCCGAAAAACAGAGATGCGAACTCAAAGTGTCGCAAGATTCAGTACCACAAAGATTCTAAAGGAATAAAAGACGACTTCAGTGGCGTGCACATACTCAACGACACTGCCTGTGCCATAGATCTGAAAATTCATCCTAAAGGCGTCTGCAAAAAAGAAGTCTACGTCAATGACCAATCCGGACTAGGCTCATTCAACATTTACAGTTCAATCACAATTTCTTGGGAGTGTACAATAATCGACGAACAAGAAGACCACATCCCACAAACTTGCAAATCACAGACCCACCGCGATATCTATTGCTGTAATAAAACATCAGAAATTTGTGAGAACGCGAACTGGTGCTCGCGGGAGAATAATAATACCAAGAGTGCCCATTTTTGCAATGACGACCAAATGACGAAACTTGAAAATCTATTTTGGAAAGATCGGCAGTACAAGAATGCGAGAGATGCTCTTATTATCATCGTCGTCACTATACTCCTCACCATCTTTCTGTCGTTCTGTACTTATCGGCGGTATCCAGATCGTGCCAGGATGCTTGCAATTTCGGTGTTCGGCACCTGCTTTAACATTATCACGTTACAGTCTACAAATGGACCGTACAATCCAGTCGACATGATTTTAGGCGAGCCTGGAGACTCGAATGATCGAACTGACATAACAATTTTGCACAACGGAAGTTGCGAGGAGGACACATCTGGCTCTGGACAAGGTGCCCCTGTTTGTGTGCAACGAACAATCGCTCGGGAAATAAAACAGCTTGAGAAGCTGGCGAAAGGCAGATACGGTACTGTATACAAAGGCGAGTACAAAACACAGTTCGTAGCTGTCAAGAAGTTCCACACAAAAGAGGAGGACTCGTGGAAGCGCGAAGTTGAGCTTTATAACACTCAATCGCTCGCGCATACAAATATTCTGCGATTTATCGCCGCCGACAATCGAGATAATGGTGTCGCTACCGAACTTTGGTTGGTGACCGATTATCACGAATATGGATCACTTTTTGACTTCCTGACTACTCATACTCTTACGGAAGAGATGTGCATTAACATGGCGTTTTCCATTGTCTCTGGACTGCATCATCTTCATCAAGAAATCGATGGACTCGTAACGAAGAAACGAACGATTGCTCATCGGGATATCAAGTCAAAGAATATTCTCGTTACAAAAGACTTCCAGTGCTGCATCGCCGATCTTGGCCTAGCATGTGAGTGTGGGCCTAACGGCACCATTCTCGCAGGATCTGTTGAGTCCGAACTAACCCCGTCCGCTGTCGCGCAAATGTCTACTGTTGGGACAGTCAGATACGTAGCGCCAGAATTTCTTAAGCTGGAAGTGCATAACGAACTTTTCAACCCTTTTATGGATCTGACAAAGGCGGATATTTACTCGACCGCATTGGTTCTATGGGAGCTGCTCAATCGTACAGTAGGCTTCTTTGGGGCCACTGAAGATTCTGTGCCTGAATATCAGCAACCCTACGATGGAATGGTTCAATCGGAACCAACTCTTCCTGATATGAAGGTGATCGTTGTTGACCAACGACAAAGACCTCCGATTCCGAGCGCGATTCAAGAGAGGCTCTCAACTGGTGCAAACGACAACCCCTCTTCAGCAAACCGATTGGACGTCCTCGTCGGCATTGTGACCGAGTGCTGGACGGAGAAACCGGCGACTAGACTGAAAGCTCTCCGAATCAAAAAGGACATTTTACCTCTGCTTACTGTGAATGACCCGCTTCAATCGAACCGATAAAGTGTTAACCATCATTTTATCACATTTCTCAACCTAACTGCCAAACCATGGTCTATGGATCATCTTCTTTCCGAGACCAAATGTTATTTACAGCCTGATCATCAAGCCTCTCTGATCTCTCTTCTATCTCAACTTCTGCTATTATCAACTGATTCAAAGACCTAAGAATTATAAAGTTTTTCAATGTTTTTTTGATGCATTTATCAATTTGATTTTCAGAAATAGTAAAATCTACGTTCTTCTGATTTGTTTTCCTTCAGTTATACGAGCGTTCATTCTTTAAGTGATCGTAATTGCCCTTTCAAATTAGTTGCCATAGGTTGAACTGGCTGAAACTTAACCGCGTTACTCCCACAACTGTTTATTCTGCTCATTATGTTCCATATGCACTGTCATATTTATAAATAGACGCTTCCGCACTAACTGTTTCGACTTCTTCAGTTTATCGACTTTTCAAATGGGATTTGTGCAGTCGAAAGTGTTAGAGCGACCGAAAACGTATCGTACTCGAATTCTGATGCTCGGACTGGATTCGGCTGGTAAGACGACGCTTTTGTACAACATCATCACGGGAGAAGAGCTCTCCACCAAACCGACGATGGGATTCAACGTGGAAGAATTGTTCCATCCGAACAAGAAGTTCGCGCTCGAGATCTGGGACATAGGAGGCCAAAAGAGCATCCGCCGCCTATGGCGACATTACTATAATGGCGCGCAGATTCATCAGACCATGATCGCTTGGATTTAGCAAGAAGTGAGCTCGAAAGGATCATGAACGCACGGGGAATGGAGAAATGCTCCGCCATTCTAGTTTTTGCAAATAAGCAGGATGCAAAAAACGCCTTGTCGCCAAAGGAAGTTCACGGAATTCTGGGCCTAGATCAGATGGAACACGTGCATTGGCGACTACAGCCCTCAGCAGCGACGAAAGGAGTGGGGGTTTACAATGGCTTTAGGTGGCTTTTTGAGACAATGATGACTATGCAAAGAGATAAAAAGAAAACAATCTAAGGACAGAGTTTCCTCGATTCTCTTTAGAAAAACCAGCACTATTATATAACAATAGCTCTGACTGTTGTTATAATGACTTGCTCGTACACAAGAACTATTTCTTCACATTTATACTTCAGACGCAGTTCACATATTAACAAAATAAATCTGGAAATATTCTTTCCAAACATGACCG
>Ga0115102_10654997_pt1 | contig 12461 bp, 3 predicted proteins | sample MBTome_5_FD_89644 | JGI IMG/M metagenome (GOLD analysis project Ga0115102, IMG submission 89644) | Marine eukaryotic communities from Pacific Ocean to study complex ecological interactions - MBTS_5May14_M2_3um Metatranscriptome... | ecosystem: Environmental > Aquatic > Marine > Oceanic | place... | reverse complement strand
GCAAATAGTATTGTATCAACAATTATTGATGCAACAACTATCAATGCTTCGGATATTACTACAAACACTCTATCTGCTCTTACAGCAAACATGGGCGACATTACAGCAGGCACACTAAAAGGCGGCACTATTCCAGATGCTAATGCTTCTCCTTCAGGAAGTGAAAGTGGTGCCTTTATGGATCTTACGGGCGGTAAGATGGTGTTTGGTAATGCAAGTAAGCACGTTTTATTTGACGGATCAAACCTTGTATTATCGGGTGTAGTTATTGATGCAAACTCAGTTGTTAATGCTTCTGCCACTCCTGAGCTTATCGTGCAAGAAGACGGCACCAATAAAGTTACAACAGCAGATACTCTAAACTTTACTACTGGAATAGACGTTTCGGTGTCCGGCAACACCGCAATAATAAGTGCAAATAATCAGACACCTTCATGGGTTCCTTCTACTAATCCAAATTATTTAACAGGAATTACTACTGAACAAGTTAGAACTGCGGGCTCTTTAATGGATGACGAGCTAACAGATTTGGCAGGAGTTAAAGGCGTCACTATCAACACTCTTCAACCAAAACCGTCCGAAGGTGCTTTTGTTAATGGAGATAAAACAAAGCTAGATAATATAGAAGAAAATGCAAATAGCTATAGTCTCCCCACCGCAAGCAATACAGTTCTTGGAGGGGTTAAGATTGGCTCCGGAATTGGTATTACCTCTGGGGTTATTTCTGCTGTTAATCAGTCTGACGAAAACTTTACTACTACATTAAAGACAAAACTTACTAACATAGAAGCCTCAGCAGACGTAACTGATACAGTAAATGTTGTTGCTGCTCTTACAGCAGGAACAAACATCACTATTGATGCTGATGGTACAATTACCGCCACTAACACACAAAGAAGTTACGAAGAAATTAGAGATGTAGCCGGTGGATTATTTGACCACAATCTACACACAGAAATAACAGCAGTAGATGATGACGCAAATAATAGAGTAACCTTAGCACTGAATACTGCTGGACCCGGAGCAGCTACTTATGGCTCTGCTGCCAATGGTACAAAAATTGATACTATAACTCTGGATGCTTATGGTAGAGTAACTGCCGTAGCAACAGGACCTACAGGGGACATTTTAGGAGTTACTGCCGGCACCGGTCTTACTGGAGGAGGAACTTCAGGAACTGTAGCTTTAAATGTTTCTGGCTTAACTACTTCAGAAATAGCGGCAGGAAGTTTAATTATTGCCGGAGAAAGTTTTGAAGATTCCGATGTTCGTTTAATGTCGGCAGCTGCTATTAACGATAGAATTGAAAGTTTTAACTATACAACAAATACTGGAGACATTACAAACGTAGGTGCGGGAACCGGGCTTACCGGAGGAGGCACTTCTGGCTCTGTTACTTTGAATGTATCCGGATTAACTACTTCAGAAATAGCTACGGGTTCATTGCTTACTGGTGGAGCAACTTTTGAAAATGACGACGCTCATTTAATGACCGCTGCCGCTGTAGAAGATAAGATTTTATCTTATAGTTATACAACAAATACTGGAGACATTACAAATGTAAGTGCGGGTACTGGACTTACTGGAGGAGGCACTTCGGGTTCTGTTAGTTTGAGCGTAAATACTGGAGCTGTTAGTGACGGCGCTACTACAATACCTACTGGGGATCATGTACGCGACTTCGTAATAGGTTTGGGATATACTACAAATGTAGGAGATATTACAGGAGTAACTGTCACAGCAGGAAATGGTCTTACAGGGGGCGGTACCGCGACTTCAGGAGCATTTAGTAAAACTTTAGATGTTGTAGGTGGAGATGGTATTACAGCAAATGCAAATGACATTGCTGTAGATAGTACTGTAGTTCGTACAACTGGCGCTCAAACAGTTGGAGGAAATAAAACTTTTTCAAACAATGTTGTAGTAAGCGGAAATCTTACTGTAAGCGGCACAACAACTACTTTAAATACTGAAACAGTCAATATAGCAGACAATATTATTTTACTAAATAGTAACTTTACTGGAACTACTCCTACTGAAAGTGCCGGAATTGAAGTTGAGAGAGGAACTCAAGCAAATGTACTATTCCAGTACAAAGAGAGTGGAGTAGGTATTACAGGAGATACCGCAGCAGGTTGGTCAGTAGGAACCTCTCGTTTAGAAGCAACAGGGTTTTATGGTACTTTTTACGGGGATGCTTCTAATTTAACTAATGTGGGAGCAGATAACTTAACTGGATTAAGCACAGCAGACCTAGCAGAAGACCCGAGTGCCACTACTACTTCGGGCACAATGTATTACACAGATACTCGTGTTATAGCAGCTTTGTCTGGAGGTTCAGGTATTGACAAAAGTGCTGGAGGTGAGTTTAGCGTAGACAGTTCTGTCATTCGTACGAGTGGTAATCAAACCGTAGGTGGTATAAAAACCTTTACAAGCGCTGTTAAAATACACAACGGTAACCCAACAATTGAACTAAAAGATACTACTGACAATGACGATCATCATATTTATTTCAAAGATAATAACGATGCTGTTGTTTACTCAATAGACACTAAAAATGTAACAAGCGGAAACGCTTTAACACTCAGTTCTTCCTCCGAAGAAATTGTTCATCGTATTGGAACGGAAAATATTTTTGAGAGCCACGCAACGATAGTAAAAAGTTTGAAAAACTTTAATGTTACAGGAACTATTACAGCATCCAGCACAATAACAGCTACAGGAGGTAACTCAACTAATTGGAACACAGCTTACGGCTGGGGTAACCACGCAAGCGCAGGGTACCTAACGGCTGTTCCTTCAAGCGATTCTCCTGTGACAGCAACCGAGCTGGGTGCTGTTGATCTTGATAACTACGCTCAACAAAGTGATGCAGGGTTTTATCATCAGACAGCTAACGCAGATGCTACAAATGGAGACAATTGGCCTAATAACAGAGCAGGATCTTTACTAGTTCAAAAGGGGGCTAACTCAGGTGGTTATGGAACTACACAGCTATTTATTGACTACAGTACTAGTGATGTATATGTTCGAAGTATGTACGGCTCAAATGCAGCAAACACTGCCTGGGTAAAGCTATACGACACTAGCGATTTTACTAATAACTCTAGTAACTGGAACACTGCTTATAATAATAGTATAACATCCGCTTCTTTTAATGATGGTAATGGAGTTATAACTCTTAATCAAACTGATGGAGGTACCGTAACTGTAGATATTGACGGACGTTTCTTAACCTCACAGACTTCTCACGCGGATGTAGTTGTAGATGGAGATTTTACTTCTACAGGTTTGATGAAAAGAGGCGCTGCTGCAGGCTCTTACAGTATTGTTGCTGATAACTCAACTAATTGGAACACAGCTTACGGCTGGGGAGACCACTCTACTCAAGGGTACTTAACGTCTTTAGGAACCGCCATTGTAGATGCAGACTTTGGATCTGCAGGCTTAATGACCACAAACGGTTCGGGATCGTATAGTGTTACTACAAATAACTCAACTAATTGGAATACTGCGCATGGTTGGGGTAATCACGCAAGCGCCGGTTATATTACTAGCGTTACGGCAGGGGTAGGATTAAGTGGCGGAGCAACTTCTGGGGCCTCTACTGTAAATATAGCAGATGGAACTCTCCAAGCACTCGCAAGAGGCTTTGGGTGGGAGCCTACCTATGGTGCTTCAAATACTACAGTAGCAGAAAATTCAGTTTATTGGGACCTTACAGAAAAATGTGCAGTAATTACTGGAGACTACGATGCTAGTATAGGCGCAGTTTTCCGTGCTATAAGAGTTAAAAGCGGAGAAACAGTTAGATTTACTGTTACACTAAAAGCAAGCGCAGCTTCTTCATCTGGGCTATATTTACGTCTGTATCAACACAATGGAAATATGCCTGACGGCAAGACTCATGTATCAAACGCTGCTGCGAATGGTTCTCCTTTTGTACAAGAAGAGGATTCAGGCGATACAGGCTGGTATGAAAATGGAGCAGCTCCTGCGGCTTGGACTACTTTTGAAAGAGATTATACATCTTCAGCAGACGGATATGTGTCTTTAGTTCTTCTTAATTGGACTGGTATGGGCAATGCAGAGCTGTATATTCGCCAACCCGATATTACAAAAATTGGATTAACCTTAGGCACTACTTCTACAACAGCTCTTGCTGGTAATACTTCATTACTTCAACTAGGTACTACTTCTACAACAGCTCTTGCTGGTAATACTGCTTTATTTAATGGTAACTATAATTCACTAACGAATAAGCCTTCGCTATTACAGCTAGGTACTACTTCTACAACAGCTCTTGCTGGTAATACTACAATCCCAACTAACAACAACCAGCTCAGTAATGGTGCAGTGTATGTAACTTCTTCTGGTAACACTACTATTGGTACCAGTACTAATTTAGATACTTCAGGTGCGGACGTAGTAGATGTTTTAACTCTTACAAATGGAGTAATTACTGCTCACTCCAAAAGAACACTTACTCTTGCAAATTTAGGGTATACGGGCGCTACTAACGCTAATTACATTACTAACAATAATCAGCTTACAAATGGTAGAGGGTTTACGACAAATACGGGTACAGTAACTTCGGTATCAGGAGGCACGGGGTTATCGGGAACAGTAACTACTTCGGGGTCTCTTAGCTTAACAAATACTGGAGTAACTGCAAATAGTTATACAAATGCGAATATTACTGTAGATGCTCAAGGTCGTATCACTGCTGCTTCTAATGGAAGTGCAGGAGGAATAACCTCTATTACTGTAGGTTTGGGGCTAGATATAAGTGCAGGAAATACTCCTGAAATTACGCTTGATTTAAATGAACTAAACACAGCAACAACAGCACTTACAACCGATTTTATACCTATTGTTAAAGCAGCTACTGGTGTTAGTAAGAAAATATTATTCAGTGAAGTTATTGATGACCTTGATATTATAACCGGAAATGTTACAGGTAGTTTATTTGCAGATGTAATTAGTGCAAACACAATTAATGCAAACAGAATCACTGCCAATACTATTACAGCGTCTCAAATTCAAGCAGATGCAATTACAGCAAATGAAATTAATGCAGGAGCAATTACAGCAGAACAGCTACAAATCTCAAACAATAGCTCTGGTAGTGCTGGTATTTTTATGGACTATAATAGTGGAAACTCAAGAATTGACATACGAGACTCCAGTGCTCTACGAGTTAGAATTGGATACCTGGCATAAAGTACCTCCAAAAAATAAATCTTGACATAATATGTCCTGTGGGCTATAATTCCACAATAGGAGAAAAATAAATGGCCGCAGCTAACTATGACCTGACAATTGACCAAGGATCGACTTTTGTGATTGATATAACAATCAACGAGAGCGGTTCCGTTAAAGACTTAACTGGCTACTCTGCCAGGTCTCAAATGCGCTCAACAAAGACAGCTTCGGGTGTTGCGGCGTCGTTTACTTGCAGTATTCCTGTTCCCTCAAATGGTATCGTAAAAATGGAACTACCCGCAGCAACATCGAGTGCGATGACTGCGGGCCTTTTCTTTTATGACCTAGAGATTCATACGTCGGGGGATGCCATAGTAAAACGCCTTATTGAAGGAAAAGTAACTCTGAATCAAGAGGTAACGAGATAAGTAATGCCAGATACTACACTTGTACAGATTACTGAAGAAGTAACAGATCTCTCTGTAACAAATGACAACGGCATTTCAGTAAATTTAGTAGAAAGTCCTACTCTTTTAACTGTAAATAATTTTGCTATTCCTGCACAGTTTATGGATTCTGCAAATGTTGCTTTTGACGGACATAATACAATTACCGCAGATAATGTAAGAGATGCGCTACAGCAACTTGCAGATCAGCAATTCCGGGGCACTACAGCCCCAACATCAGATACCGCAAACTTAGAGGAGGGAGACCTCTTTTATGATACTGACGACGATCAGATAAAAGTATACCGCGAAACTAGTTCAGGAGTCTTTGAGTTTGTGCCTATAATAGTAGGCGACGCTTCAGGTGATTCAGACACGCTAGATGCAGGAGCCTTTTAAGGCTAATTCGGAGTTTTAAATGGCTCAAACAATTCAAATCAAACGCAGTACAACCACTGCAGCCCCCAGTACTCTATCAGCGGGTGAATTAGCATATTCGGATAACAGTGATAAGCTGTTTATTGGTGCTCCTGCTGATAGTGCCGTAATCGCAATTGGTGGTAAAGTTTATGTCGATATGCTCGACCACACCGCTGGTACTCTTACCGCCTCAAGTGCAATTGTAGTAGATGCAAATAAGAAAATAAACGAGCTTCTTGTATCGAATATTACCATTGCCGAAGGTACGGGAAATCAAACAATTGGAACAACTACAGGATCTTTATTCCTTACTCCAGCTGCCGGTCAGGAACTGGATATCAATGCTGGCACAATAAATCTTACTAGCCAAGCAACAGAGTTTAAACTACTTGATAACTCTGCAACTGCGGGTACTTTTGCTACTGCTGACCATACTTATATTACTTTTGACACCACAAACTCAGCAGAACTTATTAAAATTGGTCGTCAACTAGAAATAAACTCAGAATATACGCTTCCTATGTCTGACGGTACAATTGGTCAGGCACTTGTTACAGATGGCTCGGGGGAAGTTACTTTCCAAGACGTTGCGGCAACTCTTACAGTTGACGGTGACTCTAGTACTGCTGACGTTGCTCTTCTTACTGATGACCTAGAAATTCATGGCGGCGAAGGAATTAATACTGTAGTTTCTAAATCTGGCACTGATGTAACTCTTACAATTTCTGGTGAAAATGCAAGTGACACGAATAAAGGTATTGCAAAGTTTGATTCTACTGACTTTACAGTTACAAACGGCAACGTGGCAGCAAATGCAATCACACTTGGTAGTTCTAGCCTCAATCTTGGTGAAACTACTACTGATATTGCAGGGCTTACTTCCGTTGCAGTAGATAATCTTACAATTAATGGCAATGAGATCTCTTCGACAAATACTAATGGAACTATTTCTCTTAATCCAAACGGCTCCGGTGTAGTAAATGTAAACAACTCTCGTATTTCAAGTCTTTTAGATCCAACTCAAGCACAAGATGCTGCTACAAAAGCATATGTTGACGCTGTAAAACAATCCCTCGATATTAAAAAATCAGCACGAGTTGCTACAACTGCTGCAATTACAATTGCTACTGCTCTTAATGTAGGCGATGCTATTGATGGCGTTACTCTTGCAGATGGCGACCGTGTACTTGTTAAGAATCAAACAGATGCGAGCCAAAACGGTCTTTATCTCGCAGGCTCTTCTCCCGTTCGTGCCGCAGACGCAAATACTAATGCAGAAGTTACTGCAGGCATGTTCTGCTTTGTTGAAGAAGGTACTGTAAATGGTGACAATGGCTTTGTACTTACAACAAACGACCCAATCACTCTTGATACCACTGACCTTACGTTTACTCAGTTTAACGGTGCAGGTCAAATTATTGCTGGTGACGCTCTCAGCAAGTCAGGCAATACTCTCAATGTAAATGATGACAATATTACTCTTGAAGTTAATAATGACAATTTACGAATCAAAGGTATTACTACTACAGCCGTAGGGGACCTACTTATCGGTGCAGCTACAAATGGTGGCTACAGCCGACTCGTAAAACCTAGTTCTAATGATGCCTTGCTTACAATGAGCACTGCAGGCACTGCCTCTTGGACTACTACACTGGACGGCGGCACATTCTAAAAAACCTTAACCTCTTGCGTATATACGCATAGTCCTGGAGGAGCCACATGGCGCAAACAATTAAACTCAAGCGTTCTGGAACCCAGAACGCTGTCCCTAGCACGTCTCAACTCGCACTTGGCGAGGTAGCTCTTAACACTTATGATGGCAAAATGTACATCAAGAAAAGTGTGGGCGGTACAGAATCCATTGTAGAAATTGGAGGAGCCGCAACTTCTAGTTCAGGACTTGATTTCACCGGAAACTTAAATCTGGCGGATAACGTGCACATCGTAATTGGAGACGGAGATGATCTTCAAATTTATCATGATGGATCTAATAGCTATATTGACGAAGGCGGCACTGGTGATTTGCGCATTCGCGCTACAAATTTATCCTTGCGCTCAAAGACAACCAATGAAAGATTTTTAGAAGGTATAGAAGACGGTGCAGTTACGATTTATCACGATAACGCAACTAAACTAGCCACAACCTCCACAGGCATCGACGTTACCGGTACAGTGACTGCTGATGATGTCAAGTCTGATCTTCTTGGTGCGGCTGATGGCTCCGAAACAGCTCCGTCGATTAGAAACATTGGAGATTCAAACACAGGCTTTTGGTTCCCTGCTGCTGACACAATAGGAGTGTCTACGGGTGGCGTAGAACGTATACGCGTTACCTCAGGCGGCTACGTTGGAATCGGCACGGCCTCCCCTACTCAAACATTAACCGTACTAGTTCCAGACAATAACGGAATTCAAATTGAATCAGCGTCTGGTGAAAAAGGTTATTTGTTTTTCGGTGATGACGCTTCCAACACCGTAGGCCGCATAGGTTATGACCATGCTACCGACGCTATGGATTTCTGGGCAGGTAGTGGTTCCATAATGACGGTCAACTCCACAGGCATCGACGTGACTGGCACAGCCACGGTGGACGGGCTTACTGTAGATGGTTTAGCAAAAATATCAGCACAAACTAACGGTGCTTATGCCCTAAGAGTCGGAGATGCGGCAGGTTCATCGGGTTCCGTTGTAGGTATAGGTAAAATTGGAATAAATCCACAAAATGCAGGAGCTTTTACTTATACAGGAACAGAAATTAGAGCAACCGAAACCGCTTCAGGTGATTATAGAGCAAGTTTAAGTTTCCACACAAGAGCTAGTGCAAGTGATGTTGAGCCTTTAAAAAGGTTAAACATAGCCAACAACGGCAATATCAGCTTCTACGAGGACACAGGCACAACTGCTAAGTTCTTCTGGGATGCTTCTGCGGAGCGGTTAGGTCTGGGCACGATTTCGCCTAATAGAACGCTTCACGTTAAAGGCACGTCTACTTTTGAAACTACGACAGGCAACGGAGCTATGCTGTTTTTGCCTAATGATTCTGTAAATAGAATCTATAGCAGAGCAGGGAACGCTAGCACTACACCCTTGGATCTTGCGTTTAACATAGGTTCTGCGGAGGCCGTACGCATCACGAATGGCGGTCACCTGCTGGTTGGTAAAACCTCTCAAGACGCTACAAATACTGTAGGTGCTGAGCTTAAAAACACCGGAGAACTAGTCGCAACAACAGATGGAACAGCGGCCGCTTATTTTAATCGCAAAACTTCAGACGGCACCGTTGCAGAGTTCCGCAAAAACAACTCCGTAGTAGGTACCATCTCAGCCGCAACCACAAACATCATCTATGGTAACGACACACGCGGAATCAAAATTGAAGACGCTTTGATTATTCCTCGCGACGTTGACGATACTACTGCTGACGGTCAGATGGACCTGGGTTCTGCTACATCACGCTTCAAAGACCTCTACCTGTCCGGCACAATCTCCTCGGGCGCTATTACCAGTACGGGATCTACAACAGATGATACTGCGGATGCGTTAAATGTTAAAGACTCCTCTAATACTCAGCTTTTCCGTGTACGCAATGACGGAGTTGTTTTAATAGGAGATAATTATCTTTATGTAACTTCTAGTCAAGGTGCTTATTTTGATGGAGCCGTACGATTCCGAAACGGAATTACGGATGATACAGGACAACTAAGCTTCAACTCTTCTACGGCAGATATTACTTTTAATAGTTGTGACTTAGAATCTGTTGGCACAATTTCTTCCGGGAATATCACAACTACTGGGTATTTAAGAGGTCCAAGCACCTTTACAATCGACCCAGCAGCACACGGCGATGACACTGGAACCGTAGTAATTGCGGGTAATCTGCAAGTTGACGGTACAACCACTACAATTAACTCAACTACTCTTACTGTAGATGATAAGAATATTACTCTTGCAGGTGGCTCAGCGAATGCTGCGGCAGCGAATGGCGCTGGTATTACAGTTGATGGCGCTTCAGCAACTTTAACTTATAATAGCACAGGCGATAACTGGGCGTTTAATAAGGCTTTGACTGTTACAGGTAGCGTGACAAGTAGTAGTGATGTAACAGCAGATACACATTTTACTTCTTCTGATTCAAATGCAACCCTTTCTAGTTCAGGTACTGGTGGTAATGTTTATCTAAGACCTAATGGAAAAAGCTCTCCTTCAGGTCAAGTTCATATAATCTCATCAGGCAACGCCACATTCTCAGGTAGCGTGACAGCTACAAATACTATATTAAATACTGGATCTACGACAGTCTCCGCAATACTAAGAGGTGGTGATGGAAACTCTAAAAATTTAGTATTCCAAAAAACCACAGGAAGTGCTCAACAAGCAAAAATAAGTGCAGTTGGAGATGACTTAAGATTTACAACTGGCACTACTACTGAGCGGATGCGTATAGACTCATCTGGCAACGTTGGTATCGGCACTACTAATCCAAATAGAGCACTTCATGTAGAAGCCACTAAAACTACATTTGGCGATACACAGTCTGTTCTTCAGCTTGCTGATGATACAGCCATGGCTGCAGGTGTAGGCGGTGGTCTTATATTTACAGGAAAGGCTATAACAGGTCAAACCGACGCTAATACTACCTTTGCGGGTATTCACGCAGAAAAAGAAAACGCCACTAGCACAAATACTGCAGGCGCTTTATTATTTAGTACACGAACAAGTGGTGCTGCTGCCCCAGCAGAACGTATGCGTATTGACTCCAGCGGCAGCGTTGGTATCGGAACACCTTCTCCAGCATATCCTCTAGAGGTTTCTGGAGCTGGAACCATCTCCCTTGCCTATCAAAGAACAGGCACTGGAGTAACTGCGAAAAAGTGGGGCTTTCATTCCGATAACTCTAACACATATTGGCAAAATATTACAGATAATTTACTTGCTATTACTGTGTCGAATACAGGCAACGTTGGTGTCGGTACAACCGCACCAGGCCATAAACTTCACGTTATTGGAGCTAATAACACAACACCGTTTTCAATTGATGTTGGGGCGTCCGCATCATATAATTTTAAAGCCAATTCAACCAGTACTTATACTACTACATTTAATATGGATGCAGATGGCCTTACAATTGGTCATGATAGTTCTTATAGAGAAGTTGCGTTCCAGACTGCAGGAACTAATAGACTTGTTATTGCAGCTGCAGGAGCAATTACCTTTAACCAGGCATTCACATTCCCTACAAGCGACGGAAATCCAAACCAAGTACTCAAAACTGACGGCTCAGGAAACGTAAGTTGGGCAACTGAAGCCGCAGTATCAGCGAATACTTCAATTTCTGACGCAGACGGCGATACAAAGATTCAAGTTGAAGAATCCTCTGATGAAGACAAGATAAGATTCGATACTGCTGGCTCTGAGCGCATGATTATTGATGCGACTGGTAAAGTTGGTATTGGCACTACCTCTCCTCAATCTAAATTAGATGTTAACTTAGGAAACAATGAAACCGCGAGCATTGGCGGGACAATTTCTGTTGGAACTTATGCGGGTTTACGTTTTGGGTACTTAGAATCAGGCAATAGTAATTATAGACATTCGGCAATAGTTTTTGAAAGAGACGATGCAGCCTTTGGGGATGCAAGAGGTAATATACATATATTAAACAGCCCTTCAGGCTCTGGAAGTGCCGATCTAGGCGATGCTAGACTAACCATAGTCCCGTCAGGCAACATTGGTATCGGAACAACGGCTCCAATCGCTAAGCTTGATGTAAACGGAAGCATTAATGTAAAAACTGCTACTACTATTGCATTATCCCAAGATACTACTAGTACTACTGCTCTTCTAATTCCTAGAGGTACTGCTATTAGAAGTAATACCGACGACGGTTATCAAAGAAGTCTGCTTTCTCACCTTGGAACAACCGGAAACGGTGCTATTCAAATTGGTCAACAAGGTACTGCCATAATTACAGACATTCTAATGTACCCAGGTAGTTCCGGAAACATTAGATTTTTCCCAAGCGGAGCTGAAGATATTAGGTTTACTGCCGCGGGTAAAGTAGGTATTGGTACTACTAATCCGGGGAGAAAATTAACTGTACAAGGCGCTACAGGCGACGATTTGCCTGCAAGATTTGTTGGTGGCGCAAATACGACGCATGGATCTATTGAGTTTCAAGACCCTACTACAACAGCAGATTATAAAGTTACACTAGGCTCTAAGGGAGACGCTCTATACTTTCAAGCAGGTGGCAGTGAGAAGGCGCGCATTACTTCAAGTGGCAACGTAGGTATCGGAACAACGGCTCCAAGCCAAAAACTTCATGTCGTAGGAAAAGCTTATGCAACGCAAGGTTTTACAACGGATGGGGCAGCAAAGTCTTATACT
>Ga0115102_10137795_pt1 | contig 12532 bp, 8 predicted proteins | sample MBTome_5_FD_89644 | JGI IMG/M metagenome (GOLD analysis project Ga0115102, IMG submission 89644) | Marine eukaryotic communities from Pacific Ocean to study complex ecological interactions - MBTS_5May14_M2_3um Metatranscriptome... | ecosystem: Environmental > Aquatic > Marine > Oceanic | place... | reverse complement strand
GTTCAAGGGTCTTTGGAAGGGCACTGGCGACCAGCTCGCTGAAAACGTCTGGATGTACGTCGTGACCAAGGATCGTCGCAGCAAGTCTGTCAGCTGGTATGGTCCTAACCGCCATCCCAAGAACATGCAACAGCAGTTCGCTACTCTCGCTCAGGAGACGTTCAGACGCGTCATCAAGCCCAACAAGGACTTCATGCTGACGATCACCTCGATCCAGTACGGTCCTCTCTGGTGCTCCGAGGGCGACCTCACCTCCGCCGAGTGCGTTAAGATCATCGGTCAATCCGTCAAGAACGGTAATGGCTGGATCGATGTCAGAAGACACCCTAACGTTGTCGACAAGTACATTCCCTCTAAGGACTTGGACTACCAGTACATTGCCTACGTCGAGAACACCAAGGACGACAAGGTCGTTGCCTTAAACCTGACCAACAACTGGAGCTACGCTGTCGCTACCTACAACAACCTGTTCCAGGGTGGCAAGGATCGCCAGTTCAACCTCGGTGTTATCGGTCATTCGGCCAGAGTCGGCTTCTGGCATCCCAAGTCTCTGCTGTCCGGCACTGAGAAGAACCAGGATTCCTACGCTGTCTTCGTCAAGTACTGCCAGAAGGAGAAGAAGATTTGGACCAAGGATGAGGTTTCTGAGAAGCAGGCTGGCTATAACACCACTAAGGCTATGAATGAGTACCTCGAGAAGAAGTGGAAGGCCTCCAAGGAGCTGTTCAAGGGCAGCGGAGACCAGCTCTTCAAGAACTATATGTTCGTTGCCGTCACGTACCACAAGCGTGCACGCCAACTCAGCCAGGTCTACATGAGAAACCACCAGAGCCTCAAGAAGGCCTTCGAGGGCCTCATCACTGCCGTGCAGAACAAGATCGTCAAGCCCCAGCACCAGATGGCTTTCCTGTACCTGGCTCGTGAGACCGTTCCCTTCCACTGTTCCGAGGGCGACCTTACCGATAAACTCTGCCAAAGAATGATCGGTTATGCCCTGTACAAGAACTGGCTGTACGCTGACAGAAAGATGACTGATCGCTACATCTCCTCCGCCTCCCAGAAGTACCACTTCGTGGCCTACTTGAGAGAGAAGGATGGTGGCAAGGTCATCAAGCAAGCCCTCGTCAAGAACCAGGCTAAGTCTAAGAGCCGCCTCGACACCATTGTCGGCAAGTTCAAGAAGTACGACGCAGGCGTTATGGGCCATACTGCCATCATGGGCAGATGGATCTACCCCATCTCGCAGCTGAAGGGCAGCCACAAGAACTTCGATGTTTATGAGCTCATGGCTAAGTTCTGCCAGGACGAGCTCAAGATCTACAAGGAGAACGGCTCCGACGAGAAGACTATCAAGCTCGTGACGCAGAAGCAGATCCTTGAGAAGCAGCAGAAGGCACTCAAGAAGTTGCAGGCTCTTTTCAAGGGAACTGGTGACCGCCTCTACAAGAGCTACTACTTCCTCGCAGTCTCGTACAACCGTCGCACCAAGGGTATCACTATGGAGTCTGGCTTCCACTCATACAACATGAAGAACGCGATGACCCGCCTCGCCAAGACCATCTACAACAACATCATCAAGAAGAATGCTGACAAGGCTTTCACTTTCCATGTCCAGACCAACGGTCCATTCTACTGCTCTGAGGGTGATCTCACCAAGCTGCTCTGCCAGAGATGTATTGGTTACGCCATTCATCAGCGCTGGCAATTTGGTGACCACAAGATGTACAACCTCATGATCAGCAGCAAGGATGTTGACTATCAGTATGTCGCTTACCTGCGCAAGCACCCGAAGGATCCCAAGGATGATAAGGATAAGGGCGAACTCGTCAAGATCAACCTCACCAACAACTGGGGTCAGGCCTTAAAGAGATACAACTCTCAGTGGAAAGGTGCTGACCTCGAGTACCAGACCGGTGTCATCTCTCATACGCAAAAGCAAAACTTCTGGGGCCACAAGTCTCGCAACGCGGGTAACCTCAAGAACCACGATGTCTATGAGATGCTTGCTGACTTCACGCAGACCAAGTTCAAGAACTACACGAAGGACGGAGCCGAAGAAAAGAACATCGGCCTCAAGTCTAAGAAGGAGTGGGACGAGCACCTGAAGAAGGAGTTCGAGAAGCTTAAGGACCTGAACAAGGGCACCACCGACACTCTCTTCAAGCACTACCAGTTCGCTGCTATCGTTTACGGTAGACAGTCGCACGTCATCTCCCAGCGTCACTACACGAGATACTGGAACATGAAATAGGCCATGACGAAACTGGCTGAGAGCATCTACAACCAGGTCGTCAAGAAGGAGAAGGATGAGGCTTATCTCTTCCTTGTCCGCGAGACCACTGCGTTCCATTGCTCAGAGGGCGACCTCGACAAGAAGCTTTGCCAGCGTATGATTGGTCATGCTATTGTCAACAACTGGCTCCTTCCCGAGAAGAAGATGATCAACAAGTATCTGTCCGCCGCGAGCAGACACTACAGGCACGTCGCTTACCTGCAAGATACCAAGGGTGAAGTCACTCGTCTCAACCTCACGAAGAACTTCGGCACTTCCCTCGCTCAGTTCCACGCTTTCGTCGACTCCGATGACTCGCAATACGTTGCTGGCATCATCGGTCACTCGGCTCTAAACAAATGGTGGAACAAGCACTCGAAGCTTAGAGGCTCCGAGAAGAACATGGACTGCCTCGAGATCATCACGACCTACGCGCAGAAGAAGCTTGAGCTCTACAAGGACTCCGGACTTGATGAGAAGGCCGCCAAGGTCCTCGTCCGTGAAAAGATGGAAGAGAAGCACAAGAGTGCACTCAAGAAGATGCGCGAGCTGTACACCGGCAAGGGTGAGAAGCTCTACAAGAACTACGTCTTCTATGCCGTGACCTACGACAAGAACACGCACAAAATGGCTCAGCTCGCCCGCTCCGGCCACTACACTATGAAGGCTGCCATGAACGTGCTCGTCACTAACGTCTACAACTCATTCGTTAGCAAGCATAAGGAAGTGGCTTACATGTTCTTCTCTTACGAGACTGTGCCTTTCCATTGTTCCGAGGGTAAGCTTGACGGCGTCCTCTGCCAGAGAATGATCGGACATGCGCTGAGAAGCAACTGGCAGAAGGCTGACAAGAAGATGATCGACCCGTACATCCCTACCGAGGACCTCGACTTCCAGTATATCGCCTACGTCAGAGATGACCGCAAGAAGGACGGTGAAGTCAAGAGAGTCAACTTGACCAACAATTGGAGTGCTGCCGTCGCTCGCTACAACCAGCTCGTCAAGGGCAACACCGCCGAGTACACTGTTGGTATCCTGTCTCACACGAAGGTGCAGAACTGGTTCTATCCTCAATCCCAGAAGACTGGAAACCTTAAGTACACCGACGTCGCCTCCATGCTCGCCGAGTACTGCCAGAAGAAGCTCGAGGTCTGGAAGGATGATGGCGGTGACGAAAAAGCCGCTAAGCTCCAGACGAAGAAGGAGTTCGATGAGAAGCTCAAGGAGGCCGACAAGAAGCTGAAGGCTCTCTTCACCGGCTCCGGCGACACTCTCCACCAGAAGTACACCTTCACGATCTTCTTCCGCCACAAGCGCTCTCGCAAGTTCACCATTCCTTTCAACACTGCTCTCTGGTCTTTCAAGAACGCCATGATCAGAATGACGCAATACGTCTACACGTATGTGCACAAGGCTGAGCAGGACTTCTCGTTCCTGTTCACGATCAAGGAGACTGTGCCCGTTTACTGCTCTGAGGAGGGTGACAAGGACTTCAAGAAGCCCGAGTGCCAGCAGATGATCGGTTGGGCTCTCTACAACAGGTACCTTCTTCCTCCCAAGAAGATGGTTGACAAGCACATCACTGGCGCCCGCTCCCTCTACATCGGCTATTTTGTCGAGAAGGAAGGCGACAAGGTCGTCGTCAAGAATTTGACTACTGCCAAGGGCTCTTCCCAGAAGGTGTTCCTCTCGCTCTTCCAGGGCGAGGACCAGCTCTACAAGGCCGGTGTCATGGGTCATACCGCTAGAGTCGAATGGTCCAACCCTGTGTCCGCTCTCAAGGGCTCAGAGAAGAACCTTGACGTGTGGGAGGCCATTACCCGCTACGCTCAGACCGAGCTCAAGCTCTACGGTGAGCACGCTCTTGAGGAGAAGGCTGCTAAGCTGATCACCAAGAAGATGATCCTCGAGAAGCAACAGAAGGCCCTGAAGAAGCTGAACGATCATTGGAAGGGTAAGGGCGAGACGCTGTACAAGCTCTACACGTTCAACCTTATTCTTTTTAACCGCTAGACTCGCAACTTGGACAAAGAATTCCAGCGTCACCCATCCCGCAACTTGAAGACTCAGTTCGATAAGTATGTCAAATGGATCTTCAACCACGTCATCAAGCCCAACAGAGACAAGGCTTGGCTCATGTCTGTTGAGGAGTCTTGCAAACCTCTCTTCTGCTCCAACAAGGATATGAAGTCGTCCGAGTGCAGAATCTTGGCCGGTTATCAGATGTACAGATCTCTCCAGGGTGAGATGCCCAAGGAGGTCTACGACAGATACGAGACTCTCCCCATCAACAAGGATGGCTCGTACAACACCAAGTACACCTACATCACTGTTGTCAAGGACTTCTCCAAGGAGACGCCCAAGATGGAGGTCATCAAGCTGAACACGACGAACAAGAATGCCGCTATGCAGAAGCATAAGGAGCTCGTCGAGTACAAGCTGAAGGACAGCATGAAGGTCGGCTTCATGGTCCACTCTTCTTTCAAGTACTTCGGCTACCCTAAGACTCGCATCCCCGGAGTCAACTCCAACGACTTCGTCCGCAACAACGATGTGCTCGAGCTCATCGGTGAGTGGAGTCAGTCCAAGTTCAAGGGCTACGAAGAGGCTGAGGCCTCCGAGAAGGCTCTGGACCTTAAGACGAACAGTGAGCGCCAATCTGAGATCAAGAAGCTCATCGAGAAGATCAGCGGCCTGTTCAAGGGTACCGGCGAAAAGACCATCACTACTGAGTACTACTACCTCACTCGTCTCTACAAGAACAGACTCCAGCAGACGTACTCTGTGGGCACGCCGTCTATGAAGTACGCCTTCTCTCAACTGATGAAGATGACGACTAACTACTACTACAGGCCTATCACCAGAATGGAAAGACACAGTCAGGTCCTCTGGCACGGAAGATAGAACAACGCCATCTACTGCTCGGAGGGTGAGCTCACCAAGCTGCCTTGCCAGACGCTCATCGGCTGGGCCATGAGAAGAAATGTGCTTTACCCCGATCGCAAGATGGTCGACCCCAAGATGAAGGCCAACTTCATCGACTCTCGCTACATCGGTGTCTTCAGGCTCAAGAAGGACGACTCTGTTGTCCGCCTGAACTTCACCACGAATGCGGCCGCCTCTAGAAAGTCTTTCGAGGCCGCATGGAAGAGCCGCGAATACGTCTCCGGCCTCATGGCTCACACGAGACTCCGCTGGACTGGCTACTACAAGTCGAGAGTTCCTAGAAAGCTCGCTAGGTACCAGGTCAACCACGACGTCTGGGCGCTCTATGCTGAGTACGCACAGAAGAAGTTCGATCTGTTCAAGGGTGAAGGCAACAGAGACGAGAAGTCCGCTGGCTCTTTCTACACCACTGTTAAGCAGCTCAAGGAGAAGAAGCAGGAGCTCATCAAGAAGGTGAAGGATAGCTTCAAGGGCTCTGGTGATAGACTCAACCGCGGCTCGCTCCTCTACTACATTACCTACGACAAGAAGTACCAGAAGCTTTCTTACGGCCACTGGAGAACCATCTATAGCATGAAGACTGCGTACGCCAGCCTTGGCACCACGCTCTCCAACTTCGTCTATAGCAATTACCAGCAGAGATACTCCGAAGACATCGCTTGGCTCATTATTGACCGTTTCTACGGTCCCCAGCAATGCTCTGAGAAGGAGTTCTCTGATCCCAACTGCCGCATCATGCTTGGCTATGCCCTTAGGCAACAGTGGTGCTATGCTCACAAGAACGTGACCGACATCCGTCTGCCCGCGAACTCGGAGCATTACCAATACTTCACCCTCACCTGGAACTACGAGAAGCCCGACTCCAAGGTCGAGAAAACCTTCCTCGGCAGGAACATGGCTAACGCTCTCAAGGCGCAGAAGAGGCTCGTGACCGGCGCTGATCGCAAGTTCACGACGGCTATCATGCAGCACACCAAATAGCGCACTTCCTGGTATCCCATGTCCAACCTGACTGGCGCTGAGTTGAACCTCGACGTCTACCAGATGATCGGTACCTACTATCAGACGGAGGTCAAGGTCTTCGATAAGTCTTGCGCTGACGAGAAGGCTTGCGGTGTGCCTACCCAGAAGGCGTACAGAGCCAAGCTCCAGAAGCGCCTCAAAACTCTCAAGAGTGCCTACAAGGGCAAAAACGAGCGCCTTTACAGGAACTACGGCTTCTTCGCCGTCAAGTACCAGAGATCTAGCAACAGAACGGCTCGCTTCATCACTACGGCCTCTCCTTTCATGCGCAACGTCTGGCAGGATTGGTTCACACGCTACGTGAAGAGCAACATCCTCAGACCTCCTACTGATTAGGGCGATGAGTACGCGTTCATGCTCGTCTCTCGCGAGACTGGTCCGCTTTACTGCTCTGAGGGCGCCGACTTCACTAAGCACTTCGAGTGCGTACGCATGGTTGGTTACTCCATTCAGAAGAAGTACCTCTGGGCTGACAAGAAGGTTACCAACCACTGGCTGCCTTAGAGCTCACCCAAGAATGTCTACATTGCTATCGTGCAAAAGGATCTCAAGGCTGAGCCTGAGAGAGTTGAGCTCGAGCAGGGTATCCAGGCTTCCATTCAGAAGTTCAAGGCTCTCCTCAGACAGGGCGGCCCTGAGCAGAAGTACGAGCTTGGTATCATGGGTCACGCTCAGAAGCGTGGCTTCGGCTGGAAGTACCCCACGAGCACTCTCAAGGCGACCAGATCTAAGCAAGAAGTGATCAACGACGTCGAAGAGATGCTCGCCAACTATCACATGAAGGTGCTTAAGACGTACAACAAGGAGCTGAACGACGAGCCTGCTGCCAAGCTGTTGACTCAGGCCTCTATGAACGCCAAGGCTATGGCCAAGTTCGAGCGCGTCAAGGGCCTTTACAAGGGTAAGGGCGAGCAGCTGCACAGAGCGCACAGATGGTCTTCTGTCTACTACAGAAGAGACAACAAGTACATCGGATACGCCTACAGAACTCTCAGCTCTAACAACCTCAAGCATGCGTTCCAAACTCTTGCTAAGAACCTCTTCGACAGGATGTTCAAGAGATATGTCGATGTCGCCTGGCTCATTACTACCTATGACCGCGGTGTCGTTGCTTGCTCTGAGGAGAAGAAGATGGAGGACCCCATCTGCCTCAAGATGCTCGGTTACGCTCTCTACCACAAGACTTTCCGCAGAGACAGACTCGACAGAAAGATTGTCAACCCTGTTATGAACCCGAAGAGCGCCAAGAACTTCTACTATGGTATCTTCGCCGACTCGGCTAAGCCTAAGGAAGCGCCCAAGTTCGTCAACCTGACGAGCAACTGGGGTGCCGCTTACAACAAGTACATGAAGATGTGCCAGGTTCGCAAGGCTAACCCCACCGAGTACAACGTCTGCATCCTTGGTAGCACCCGTGTCAACTACTGGTGGTACGCCAAGACGAGGCTGACCGGCACTGAGATTAGACATGACGTCTATTTATTGCTGGCCAAGTATCACGTCGAGAAGTTCAAGGACATCTTCAGCAAGGTCAAGACCGACGAGGCCACCCTCAAGATCAAGACTCGCGTCGAGTGGGCCGCCTACCTCAAGGAGAACCTCGACAAGATTAAGAAGTCCTACACTGGAGACACCTCGCCTCTCTTCAGAGCTAGACTCTTCTCCCTCGTCGCTATCAACAAGTTCAACAATATGAAGTACACCAGAAAGAACAATATTCGCAGCGCCAACGTGCGTTACGCCGTCAACACTCTCGCTGGCTACGCTATCAACAGCTACTTCAAGAACGAGGACGCCAAGGTTATCTACGCCTGGGCCATCATTTCTCAAGATGGTGGTCCCATCTATGTCTCTGAGGACATTAAGGGCAGAAACATGCAGAGACTTCTTGGTAACTGCATTATCTGGAACTGGATGTTCGCTCCCAAGGAGCTTACTGACATGACCCGCGGAATCGCCCATGATAGTGAGGGATACCACTACTTCGCTCTGCTCAGCGACGAGAAGGGTGAAGTCACCAAGATGGATCTCGCTAAGGTTGTTGGTACCGCCAGAGCCCAGTTCAACGGTCTCTTCCCTGCGAACAAGAACCTCTGGAAGTACACTCACGGTATCATGGGTCACACCGGCGTCTACGGCTGGAGAACCCATGCCGGACAGTCTGCCGAGCCTACAAACTCGGAGAAGCGCATCTACGATGATGTCAGACTCCTGCCCATGCAGTTCATCCAGAAGAACCTCACCAAGTACGTTGAGGTTAAGTCTGACGTTGCTGGACTCGGCCTCGAGACCCGCAAGGAAGTCAACGAGCGTGTCAAGGAATCCTACGCCAAGGCACAAAAGTTCTGGAACGGCGTCTCCAACGATAGACTCCAGACTGGTTACTACATCTCGATCATTCATTTCGCTCCTAGACAGAACTCTCTCAGCGCCGGCGTTGGTCAGTCTTCCTATAACTTCAGAGCCACCATCAAGTACTTGTACACCTGGATGCACAACTCTCACATCAAAAACAAGAGCATTGAGCGAAAGGTCGAATACATGATCGTCGCGAGACTTGAGGGTGGTATCATCTACTCTTCCATCGACGATCTCAAGGATGAAAAGAACAAGATCATGATCGGTTACGCTCTCCAGACCAGGAGAATGTATCTTCCTGAGAAGCTCGTTCACGCCCGTGAGCAGCACAGGCTCAGCAAGACCAAGGGCTGGACCATCGTTGCCATCAAGTAGAACTCTAAGGAGGTCGAAAAGTTCTTCACTCGCGAGTCCGGCGAATTCTACAAGAGAAAGGCTGCTATTGTCAAGGACAAGAGGTACGCTGCTGCCTTCTGGTGGCGTCAAGGTATCACCCACTTCTACTACACCATGTTCAAGGTTGACACCAAGAGACGCGGCAGAACCCAGAGATGGAACCACTGGTAGATCTTTGTCGGCTGGCTGCAGGGCCAGGGTATCTTCGATAAGACCCAAACGTCCCCTGAGGCGCTCGGCATTAGAACCCTTGCACAGAACAACAAGGAGAAGAAGGAAACGATCAAGAAGATCAGAGATAGCTACAAGGGTGAGAATTCGCCTCTTGTCAAGAGCTCCTACTTCTGCCTCTTCACCAAGGAATACAGATCCTCTAAGATTAGACTCCACGCCACACAATCATTGAGGAGCTTGAAGACTGCCTACAGAAACTTCGCTGTTAAGGCCGGTCAGGCCCTGTACCCCATCTCCTACAAGTGGGGTCACGATCGCCCGATCTTCATCACTTCCCAGAAGGGTGGACCTATCTACTCGAGCTTCGGCGACGACTTGACCACGAAGGATAACATGCTCTTCCTCGGCCGTGCCTTCGAGACTCCTCGCTGCCTCTCGCCTCCTGCCAACAACCCTGGCGCCAAGACCCAGGGTGCGCTTGACGCAGTTGGTGTTGCTCCCGCCATGTTCATCGCTATCGTCGATGATGGCAAGAAGGCTGTCCGTCTCAACTTCACCAACAACCGCGCTGCCTCCACCAAGGAGTTCAAGAGCCTCGTTGGCGAAGGCAAGAAGTACAAGGCTGGTCTGCTCATCAAGAACCACTGGAGAAACGTGTACAACATGCCCGTCTACTCCAGAGCTTCCTCCACCGAGTACGCCGAACACGGCCTGGACATTCACGAAGGTGTCGCTCGCTACCTCCAACAAATGGGTCTCTACAAGAAGGTTGCCCATAGCGAGAAAGATGCCAGCCTCCTCACCATTGCTCAGCGTGATCGCAGAAGAAAGAGTGAGTAGGCCAGAATCAAGAAGGTCATCGCTGAGGTGCCCGCTGGCGTCCTGTTCCGTGGCTACCGCTTCGCTGCCGTCTTCGTCCGCCATGATGACGGATACATCTGGAACGCCCAGGTTTCTACCAACAACTTTGCGAGAGCCAGCCATGCCTTTGCGTCTTGGTCCAGAACTCGCATCTGGTAGGACAGAAACTTCACCATGCTCGGCGTTTCTAAGCAGGCTGGCTGCGTCCTAACGACCGATACTGAAGGTTACACTGGCCACACGTCTCAGAGAGCTCTCGGCTACGCCATGCGTAATCGTCTCATTGCATATGCCGCCTTCGACGTCAAGGATAAGATTTTGATGGATATCAACACTCCTGACCATCAGGCACGCTTCTTCGCTATCATCAAGGACACCAAGACTGATGAGATCAAGCGCTACAACTTGACCATGCGCAACCAGGGCAAGGCTCAGAGACAGTTCAACGAGCTCACCAAGGAGAAGAACAAGATTGGTGCCTTCGGCTACGATGGTAACTCTCCTCGCTGGGTCGGCTATAAGACTAGACTCGCTGGCAGATATAGATATGCCGATGTCGACACCATGCTCGGTCAGTTCGCTCAGAAGCGTCTCAACAGATGCAAGAAGAACGAGCCTGAGATCTTCATCACCAAGTCTGAACGTCAGGCGGCCATCGCCAAGACCATGAAGGCCTACCGCCAGAAGCATGAGCAGAACAAGAAGTTCGCTGCCGACCTCAGGGCGCACAGAGCCAAGTACCCTTCCCTCATGAACAGATTCGCGGAACAGGTGTACGTCAGTATCTACTCCTTCAGACCTGGCCACTCATACAGAGGCAAGACCATCTTCTACAAGATGAACTACAATGCCTGGAGTTACGCTCAGGTCCTAAGCAAGGCTGTCCTCAGAGTCAATCAGTTTACCAGACAGGAGGCAGCTAAGCTGAGATCCAAGACGGTCCAGAAGGTCATGCGTTACAGAAACTCTGATAGACTGTTCGCTCCCTACACTCACATGGCTGTGCTCGGCAGTGGTGCTCCTCGCATCCTCTGGTCTAGCACCGGTGACATCAAGAACTGCAAGTACGGCCAGGTCCTACTCGGTTACATCTGGAGAAACTCCGACAGATCGGGCAGCCCCAAGCCCTTCTGGAGAAAGAGCAGATACGAGTTCCTCAGGTACCATGCCTGGAAGTGGACTCAGACTGTGGCCATGACCGCTAACAAGAAGGACTACTTCAAGTCGTTCTCTGTCTACGAGGATCGTGCCACCGGCAAGACCGAGCTCAAGACTTGCGAAGGCACTGAGTCTAAGAAGTCTGCTGCTGCCATCAAGGCGGCTCAGAAGAAGTGTATCGCCACTTTCACCAAGGACACGAACCCTGTGAGATCTGGTGCAAAGAACGTGCGTGGCTTCTTCGTCACTGGCACCCAGTTCATCTTCTCTAAGCACGAGGACACCCCCGACGGTGACGAGATGTTCAAGGGAGAGGTGCCTGCCTACGGTGCTCTCGGTCGCTGGATTCTCAAGACCCTGCCCAAGGAGGATACTGAAGCCAAGATCAAGGGTAGCCTTGCCAGATCCAACGGTGACATCTTCAAGACTGAAGGAATCTACAACAACAGGAATGCCAAATTCTGGATCGCTGCTCACATCGAAACCGACAAGGGCAGGAGCATCGAGATTAAGACTCACATTTCCCGCGCCGTCGGTAGAGTTGAGAACTTGATGATTAGAAACGATCTCAAGAAGAACACGTGGATGACTCGCAGTGAGGGTCCTTTCGTCGAACCTCCTTATACTTCCGGTCTTATCCTAGTCGAGGACAAGAACGAGTGGTACCCTGTTGCCAAGAACAACGATGAGACCAAGATCGACTCTCGCGAGTCTGTCACCGCCATCGGTGCTCTTCTCGGCAACAAGAGACTGCACACTCCTAGGCCTAGAAACCTCTTCCAGAAGTGCGCGTCTCAGGCCAAGTTCGACGGTAAGATCACAGTCATCTACGAGCTGTGGACTTCCGACACCGTTCGCGAAGAGTGCGGCTGGTGCACACAGCAATACGCTGAGACTGCCGCTAAGCTCCTCAAGGCTAGGCCCGGTCTCCGCAGAGCAAACAAGAACCATAAGCAGCGTCAGTTCGACAAGGCTTACGTCAAGAAGTTCCAGGAGGAGATCAAGGCGAGATCCCTTAAGGGCGAGTACAAGTTCGGTGCTACCCTTATCAACAAGAAGCACGATTTCATCGCCATCGGTGAATCTGCCGACTCGCCTTACGACGTCTTCTTCGCTCTCGGCAAGTACGCCAGGGAGAACTGCAAGACCTTGCAGTCTATTTCCAATCCCAGAAAGGCAGGCTTCAAGGGTAGCCCCAGAAAAATGCGCTGAGCTACCAATAGCGTTGACATCAGTCATCGCACAATCAAAGACAAACCGTACTACATCCCACGAAGGATAATGAGATATTTAAGATGAAACATCATCAACTTACATGAATTCTTGTAAACAATTTAAAAATAG
>Ga0115102_10477420_pt1 | contig 12565 bp, 1 predicted proteins | sample MBTome_5_FD_89644 | JGI IMG/M metagenome (GOLD analysis project Ga0115102, IMG submission 89644) | Marine eukaryotic communities from Pacific Ocean to study complex ecological interactions - MBTS_5May14_M2_3um Metatranscriptome... | ecosystem: Environmental > Aquatic > Marine > Oceanic | place... | reverse complement strand
TGATATTACAATGGATCATTGTCTCCAGTGGATCCTTCCTTGGTATCTAAGAAGAAGTTGGAGGTGTCCAGAAAATAAATATAATAATTAATAATAAATCAAACTACCACATGGAAAATAGAGGTGCATCGCGTATCCAATACTCATTCATTCTTTATGGTGGTCACCATCTAATTAATTTATCTATCTCTGATCTAGTGGGGGCAAACCCCCTATAGCTGCATTATATGTACTAGCATGTTAGCAGTACTTTTTTAGACTGGGAGATCAATATTTTAGGTACTTTCCCAATACTAGCAGATTGAGCCATAATTTCGGTTGCTGCAATTATTTGGTATAAGATCATTCCAGAAGCTACGAGCAACTTTCGAATAATTTTAATTTTTCAAGTACTGGCTCTCCGAGAAGACGTGGAACAAAAATGGACTTGCTATGCAACACATCAATGCCAGATACAAGGTTCTTTGCGTATTTCTGTGTCTTCTCATTCTTGTTTCCTACAGAAAACTCTGGATCTGATAAATACCAAAGAATTATTTCATCGTAGGGAAAAGTTGATCCTTCAATGACCACGTGTGTGGGTAAAAGATCGATGTGAATTATATTTGTGAAGTATGCCTCCCATTTGACTGAACAAAAATGCTGATCCAACTTTCCAGTCAGTAGAAGGATTCTTTCTAATGTGATCATAAGGATTAAAGGTGCGGGATCGATATCGTCTTTGGATCTAAAATATGACTTGAGTTGTCGGACTCCTTCAGCATGGTAGAAGTATCCCTCACCTAAATGAAGGCCTGAACGGACTCGGGACAGGAGCGCCTTCCCTGCATTCTCTCCTTCGACATATTCAACAAGGAGGTCTTTTCCACCTAAGTGGGCAAATAATCGAGGATTCCGCGAACGCACCAGACCTCGCGTGCGTCGTGCACTACTGCTTTTGGGACTGTATTTCATTTGCAAGGAAAACAGTGAAATTACCAGTGATGTGTTCTTCAAGACGAAAATCAAACCGTTGACAAATGGTGAGGAGATTGTCTTCAAGATATCCCTACGATGTTCTGTGTATGGGAGGGGGTTCCCGTCATCGTAAGTTGGGACTAATTTATAGTCCCGTTGCGAGAGCTTAGTTAGTTGTGTGGAATAGTACCTCAGACACAATGCCCAAGAATCAAGGACGGATGCATATCCTTCTCTGAAGCTGTGAAAGACCCCTCGGAACAAAAAAGTTGGGTTGGAAGAGAGTCCCATTAAAACGTCGACGACTCTCCAGATACTCATGTAGTGAGATCTTAAAAATTGAAGATGATCCCCAATATTACCGTAGGCGTGCAAGTTTGAGAATGGACGAAGTCGCATTGGGAGTCTCTCAAATGTCAAAGCTTTGAAAAGCGACGACGAAAGTAATCCAGGGAGAACACCCGACCAACTCAAGTCAGCTCTTGTTGTCGAGATCTTCAGTCGCTCTATATAAAATTTGTGCTGAGCTTTCGACTGCTGCGGTTCCTTCATTCTTTTCCTTGTTGCATTGCGTATTAAATAATGACCACTACGAGGAGTGGTGTGCTGATTATACGCTGGACTATCCCTCAGTTTGGCAGCTATTGCTGCTGTCGTCAAGAGTTCTCCCACTGCATCGTCCTTAAGCGCGCTGTGTGTCCTTGTTGAAGTACTACCATATTCGGGATACTCACCAACGCCGCTACTCGTGAGAAGGGATTTTAGTTCTTCGTCACGAGATTGAAATGCCGAATTATCTTCGCCAGAAGAACTGATGGATGCGACCTGACGAGCCATGCGAACGAGTAACCCTGCAAGCTCACCATCCACATTCGCAAAGATTGGTTCTGAAGACACTTCTATCCAATCTAAAAGCGTGAGGTTACCATATCCTCCGTGAGTGTTCAGCGAACGGCGCCATGATAGCGAAATTGCATTGTGTCTCCGACTTTTTCTACGGATATTGGTTTTTCCGATATGACGGTGGCCCATTTTCAAAAAGACCGGATAGGGAGTAACCCATAGTTGGTTATTCACCTTGATATTTCCGATTGAAAAGCGTACGTCGTCTTTCTTGCAGTCCTTTTTCTTGTCTAAATCTATATCTTCAAGACAAATGTAAAGTAATTCTTTCGGCGAAAAATCCACAACACTAACACCAATCCCGTGCGACATTTTGATAGAAAACGACGTTGTTAGAGGCTTCACCACCTCTGGTGCACTTCGGAAGTAATCGAATTCGCCTTGACGAACACTTGATATTCGAGGCATCGATGCATCTGAGACGCGAAGAACTCGTGTCGGCCCATCTGCTACTACTTCGGCAGTAAATAAATTACAGTCGAGCTTCAGAACCGTCCCAGGAGCAATTTTGTCAAGCGCAAATTTTCCGAACACGATATCTCTTGGATGATCCATGGTACCTGAAGCCTTAATCAGAAGTGCTCGACGGCTTAATTCTGGTTCGTCCCAAGCGAAATCTTCATTTTGGTACTGAAGTAGTAAGGAGTCACAATCATTATCTTCGGACTCTAACCCCGAAAAAGCCTGACCAAAACTAAGAGGGTACATAGTGTGGTTTTCTAGACGGAAAGGTGGGTGACTTGATTCACGAAAAACAATGAGATTCGTAGCGGATTTTTTAGTACTACGTACTTCGACCGTAACGATAATTGTTTGCCCTTTCATTTTGTGACGAATGCGCATAGTGACCTCCCTTCTATTCAAACGAACTTTGAAGAGACCAGACCAAGCCCATCCAAATTCCTTGAATCTGAATCGAATTTGACGAGAGTCGTCGAAATGAAAAGGTTGTGGCGATGTTGTTGCACTCACGATCAGGTTTGTACTCGATCCAGTATTTGCAGCAATCTCTATATCACGTCCAGTTTCATTCGATATCAAATACCGATTGACTATGTGAATCAGTTTCGTCCCTAATTGTCCACCGAATCTGTTGTTCGCGTCCACAATACTCGATCGCAAGACGAGACGGTCAAAACATTGGCCATCATCGCTCTTCGACTTATGATTACTAGAGATTTCATCTGGAATCAGAACGGTGATATCGTGTCGAGCTTTTTGGCCAACCTGTAAGGGTATTGAGTCAGACCAAGGTGAAACATTCCTTTCAATCAGAAGTCTTTCATTTCTTGACAATCGTTTTCGCACTGATAATCGAGAGGCGTCTTCATCTCCAACCATAAGGACGTCGAAACCAGATCCCGATGAAGCATTCAGGAAGTCCTGATTGTCCATAAGTTCAGCAAGACCCGAAGTGTTTCCAAATTTTAACATGCTGGCTTTGTCACTATCTATTCTATCTTTTCTATCGAGTTGACCAGCTACTGGGGATCCAGCGAAAAATTCTAAATCTTGGTGGGTTCCGTCAATGATCCAATAAGGCACAAAAATAGAGGCAGCCCTGGTTGCGGACGAGAAGTCCTGAGAGTAATGCCTGATACTTTCATGCTCGGATTGGTCAATACCACTGATGTCGTTCCCAAAGTCAAAAGCAACCGAAAGGTTTAATGTCACGTTATCAGCATCGTATACCTTCATCTTTGCATAGGTTCTTGCATTATCAGATCTTCCCACTCTTCTGCCATTTCCACGTGCTGGAACATTTACTTGGGAACTCCATCCTGGATACCGGCGGGAATTGTCACCATCAGTACCTACAAATTTTACTCTAAGTTCAACTTGATCTGACGATGGGGAACCTGTCCAGGGAACTGATTCCCCGCAATCCAACACACCAAGTTCTTCCCAACCAGTCAACTTTAATGTGTGAGCCCCATCATTAGCATTGGCATGGTCATTGATTACGGCATTGGAAAAAGTTTTGACTCTGACTTGTACTGCAATTGGCAAAGCGAGAAAGTTCCGAATTACCAGTGGAGATCTGAAGAAGATCATTCGCTGCTCTGGGACTTCAATCGAGGAGTCGACACGCGAAAAATTCACACTTCCAATTCTGACCGCACATGCCGTTAAGTGAACCTTCTCGTTTGATCCAAAGATTACATTATTTTCACCACGGTTTTTATCTGGTGAGACCATAGTGGGGAGAACGATTTCTTCCTCCCCGATCAATCCTCTTGCGAACGATTTTGGAGAAAACGGAGGAGGAGTAGATACCTTGATAGCGTTATTTCTAGTCGAAATAATTTCTGCCTCGTGCGAAAATGACGTAGCACGGGAGAGAGCAGTTACAGAGAAGCGATAAGATCCATCATGTATTAAAGGGACGATATCTGCTGGTACTGACACTATCCCATCGTTTTTCCCGTTGCTATCAAAGCATTCCTCCTTTGGGACTAAACAACGCCACAAGAGGGAAAGTCCGTTTTCGTCTCGAACCTCGCAGAGAAGATCGGCATCTGCTGCACTCTTTAGAACAAAGGGGGATTCTATTGAAACCACCTTGACACTACCTCGTAGTGCTACGCGTACAATGATCCAACCCAAAGCCCTAGAGTTTGAACCGTCATCCTTCAAGTTTCGCCTAGTTTTCACGCTTCGATCGAGAGGATACCGATGGATACCAACGGCATCAACTGGGATTTTAGCAGAAGCTTTGAACAAAAAATTGGCTGATCTCACCCCTTTAGGGATGTCGATATCGCCGTGATTAACACTACCAATGGTATCTTTAAAGCCACCAAGTTCAAGATAAATGAACGCTCGATGGGGATCGCATGTCTGAGAAAGTGATCTTTTTAGTGTAAGCGGTGCTTCTGAACCGTTAGCAAGTATAATTTTAGTGGAATTTTCCCTGCGTTTTGCCCTGTCAGTATCTAGAACTTCCCTAAATCGCAATGTCATTCCAGAGGAATTTCGAATTAAATGCGGGACAATCGCATTCGATTCGGCCCTTTTCGTATTATCAAGATAACCCATAACATTTTCAATGAGAGCACCGGTTAAGTTCACGTTAAGAGGCATCCTATCAGATAAGATGACAGATACCGAAAATGGGCTGAGACCATCACGAGAGCTAGATGTCTGCGTCGGTTTGCCAAACCCCTGAAGCCATTCTATAGGAGACTGAGAGGGCATGATGTTGAAAAGTTTTGGCTCAATGTTAGGTTGAGATCCCGAGGATTGGTAAAGTGTAGAGGACAGTGTGCTTCGGGCTGAACTTGAAAGCATCAAATAACATAAATCAGAATGGGAAATATTCGAAGATCCTTTCCTTGTTGATGCCGAAGATTGAAGACTTTGAAAAGGAGAACGGATAAGACGTCCTATTTCACGCAAACGATCTTTCCCTGTCCCGTAGGGTTCATCCTCTGATATTTCTATCAAAGATGATTCTGTTGGTGTCCTCGATATGGTTACTTCCTGCTTTGTTATTGGTTTCCAACGCGAAGCCTCTACTAAGTCGATTCCAAATGAGACGTCTGCAATCCAAGGTTCGATAAAAGGTTCCCAAGCAACCAAACGCCGATTATGATAGTGACCCGTTACTTGAAATGCAACCCACCCTCCCATGGTAACGTTCATCACCTCTGAACCTGAGATGTACTGCCTTTTAGAAATATCGTCTTGGTGCGACCTCCTCTCCGAAACTGCACTCAAATTTCGATTCACTGGAACAGCTGCAACACCAGACAATATTTTCGACAGTTCAAACTTTATGATGGGAGATTCGTTCAGACAAGTTGCACCCCCAGGTACACATGTTACCAGGAATCCTTCAATCTGCACCCGGCCGATAGAAGGCGAACATTTCATTATCTCAATGAGTTTGGGTGTTTGGTGATATCCGATCCTAGTAGATGAGAACATTCCCGTATCCTTTGAAACTCTTTTCCTGTCTTTTTGCTTTGCCATGTCCAAGATTGGCTTAATTGAAATGCGGTATGAATCACTGAATCCTCCCAATCTTTTTGAACCCATGTAGACTAGAATATCTACAAAATTAGCTTCCAAAGTTAAAAGTTGGGCCAGTTTTACTTTGTATTCTGAGAATTCATCGAAATCACAATTTGATATGGATGCACCTGTTGCCTTATATAAAAGCATGAAGTCAATGGGATTTGTAATCCTTTGCTCCCCGGCAATTGGTTGGCTAACTTTAAAGCATATCCTCGGTACAGCTGTGAAGCCCTTTTGTGATGAACTGAAAAGTTCCATTGCAGTTATATTGGTGCGGAGAACTTGGAATGCAGAAAGCTTGTAGTTTACTTTTGTAGTAAAAGCATTGACTAGTTTGTTACCGATCTCGTCAACAGATAGTTCTGAACTATTTCCCAAGTAGTTATTTGAGAAATCTTTGAAGAGATTCATGTCGTCTTCATCTGTAAAAATACCGTCGAAATTGAGAGTCAGCCAAGGCATTGATGAGTCTTTTAAGCAGTCAAGAGCCATTGCCAAGCTCATTGATGCTTTCCATCTGAACGTCACAACACCACATGGATCTTTGTCATCATTCTTAACGTATTCAATAATATCTCTCGATGCCAAAATACATTCAAATGTTTCGGCATCGAAAGATATGATTAAATTAACATCATTCGGATGGTGTAGAAAACGAGTAAAGTGATTGACCTTTCTTCCTTGATTTTCAAGTGATGTTCGCCTTGTTCCATTCATAGATTTCAGGCCTTCTTTCAAATCCAGGATTGAACGAAAGAACGATGGTAAAACAAGGCATTGAATCTTCCCCCAGTTTACGTCTAGCCTTATCGTCTGGACCCCTTCAAGACGCATATAAAATTTGATACGAACAAAATAAGGAAAATCAAGACGGGCTTCAGGGTCTTCACCGATGACACGAATCCCTTTCCCTGACGACAAATCAAATAAAGCCGAATCTCGAATCAGAACAGAGGCAGTCACCTGTTCACCTTGACTATAGTCAACAGTGACGTCGGTCATTGTAAATGAAATGAGACGTGATGCATAAGCAATAGGCTTTGATTCATTTTCGCGAAGTAGCTGTATCTCTGCGTCTTCGAACGACACTTGAAGACCAAATTTATGTCTTCCCAACATACTTTTTGCCGAAGGTAGGAGATTCGTGGTTGGATTATGTTCAACTTTTTCTTGCATTCCGATAGATCTTGTTTTAAACGACCGCAATATACTTCTAATGAAACCGATGATGGATACCGAGACATTGATCTTAAGTGGGGAAATTTTCAGAATTAGCGTCGACTTTTCGTTGTTGCTTTTTCGAGATGGAATCGACCCCCATCCATATCTTGCCATCACTGTATCTATCTCATTCAGAGGAGAATCAGCCTTGACAAGTAAAGGTAAGATACCAGCTCTTGAATCTTGAGTAAATCGAGAAATGAAATTGCTCATCAAAGTGAGCTCAAATATAGCGGAGAAAGGCTCAAGAATTGGCCAGTCGTCATGAAATCTGATCATTGATATGTCAGTTACTCCCATTCGTATTGAAATGCGATCTTCATCTGCAGTTGACTCCTGAATACTGAGAACACTACTAAATGCCACCACCATTTTCGTACCGATATCATCTGAAACGTTCCATTCATTTTTGTTTTCTTCCGGGAACCTTATGTTTATTCTCCTTAGAACGAAGTCGAAACGCCATCTCAATCGAGCTTCTCTAGCTATCCGGTCAATTAATGTAGTCTTTGCCGGATTCTTGGATGTATTCCCCGGCTTCTTCAACATTTGACAGAGCTCAAGTGTACTCTGAGATATATTCGACAAAGCTTCGGGGGAAGCAAGTAGAGATATAGGACTTATTTTTATACCTAAATGAACATTTCGGACGTCGCAAATACCATGTTTGTTATCAGTCTCTGGCTTATCAACGCCGACAACCCAGCCGCCTCTTTCATCCGAGGGAACAAGCTGACTTCTTAGTCTCAATTGAAAGAGGAAGTTATATGGATCTCTTCGTCCCAATACTTCTGAGCCACGTCCTGTTTCAATATTTGTGATATTCAGCAGCTGTACATTGGCACTTCGAACGTCAACTTGAAATTGGTTTCGAATCTGTGAATCCAAGAGGAGTATCCGAAGCGATAATTCCGATACAACCAAAGCGCCAACGACTTGATCTTCATGGGTGAGTGCGACTCTGACTGAAGTCAGACGAATAGCCAGATCAGAGTATTGGTGAGATTTTTTCAGCTGTTCTGACTGGTTTTCAGTTTCTAGATCTGGCGTGTCTTCTGTTTGAAAGTCAGATTCGGATGATTCTGTCGCCGCCTTGACGCGATAGAGGCACTGGAAGATTGGCATAATGGACTTGCGGGATGGTGATATCTCAACGTCTCCTACGACTAGCCTAATTTTACATGACTTTGCGAGGCGTCGCGGAGATTCGACTGATCGATGCTTTCGTATGGCCATAACACCCCGAATAAATCGGTCTTCCATCGAGTGAGCGACTAGATGCGGCAAATGGACAGGTAAAACTGTGTCGCTACTTCCACCTGAAAATATTAAAGCTGACATTATACCATGCTCATTGACTATATTCGTGACGTTGGCTGTCACCTGATCCAAACTGAAATAAACTTTTGTGTCATTCGCGTAATGAAAGAGTGCAAGTGCAACCTGATTTGCAATGAACTCAAACTCAGAAATATTTACGTCGTCAAAATTGCCACATGAATGATCACCAGTGCGCAGTGTTATTTGTAACTCGCTCATAAGAATTGAACCTTTGAATAGTTCACGATTTAAATTCCGCACAAGCCGATGACAAGATTGCTCATTTCCAACGGAATCGCTACGTTGCTTTGAACGTATTAGAGCTTTGGCTGTTTTCGCCTGTTGCATCGTGATGAAAGTAAATTCCTCCTTATCCAGTTCAGAGACAAGATTATTATTTTTATCCGACAACAGAATCCCTAGATCTTGACAAACAGCTTTCAGTGCTTTCAACTCTGCTTTTGATCGATTTATCTCTTGCTTTGTTTTTTTTTGTGCATTTCTGCGCTCTCGAAGTTCCAAATCGTTAATATCTACTGGAGTACGTGCATTTTCTGCTAGTACGACCGAGAGGTTCTTAATCTTTGCTTCCAACTCCTCAATACTCTTTTCTAGGTCTCTCAACAGCTGCACCTGGCCTCCAGATGACATGACAGAATGAAAAGAGTCATCATCCATTTCTTTGCCACTTTCCGCAATAGAATCGTCCTCTCCAGCACCCTCCTCTAATCGAGCCAAGTTTTCGGCATTTAAGTAACCATTTTCAAATTGATTTCTGCGACTTTTTGAGTGGTCGGACATCGACGATACATCAGATATAGATGGTTGTCTACGACGATATCGACGGTCATTTGAAGAGCCTTTACTTCCTCCATCAATGACACTTTCTGCATCTGCAATCCAATGATCTTCGAACCAAACACCCGAGGCATTTTCTCCAATGGATTCAGACCCTTCGTGTGCATCAAAAAATTCACTCTCCTCAATTTCGCTGGCTGTCCCAGAATTATCGCTATCATATTCATGTGTCGTCTCGACACGACTTGGAATAATTTTACCAACTTCTTTTATTGAGGTCAGTGGCGTTGTTGCTCCACGTCTGTACGTTTGTGACGCTACATCAGCTTTTATCAGCGATTTCCACATCTTCAATGCTACCACGAACCTTGAAATCAAGTCTTCATTGAGAACCATTTTGATTGCTCCAACTACTGTACGTGCCTTAAGTTTACACAGTGTGTGGTCTGTTGGAATGACGGATTTTTGAATTGTTGTACGCAGCTCAAATCCCGTCGAAATATCTAATATTTCAGACTCTCCACTGAAAGTAATCTTGCCAGTCTGAAGGTGCAGCTGGTATTTATCGTAGAAGAGTTCTTCTATGCTCGATTCATGTTCGCTGTTTTTTTTTTCGGAACCTCGGTCTATGGTACGGAAGGAGTCATCAAGAATGAAGCTCCCATCAAAGGATCGATTTCCTCTTTCACTCGCCTGAATACTATCCAGCGACATCCCTGACGACATCATGAGGTTTCGAATCGGTTTTCGCAAGGAGGTACGGAATACAGACGAGGGTACCCTAGACGATCTAGAACCATTCAACGAACTTTCATCGGTAATATACTGCTGTAGACCCGATGGTGCCAAATCATGTCGAGACGAATCATCCTCATTTTGTATCAAAGGACGTTTGTTCAATTTGTTGAGAGATATACCCGCTAGCCTGTCAGTCTTTAATGACAAGATACCAATATCAATGACCAAGTCTTCGTCGTCTCCCATGCTAATGCGGAGAACAGGACAATGCATAGCAACATCAACATCCAAATTTTCGTGGTCAGAAGCAGCAGACTCTGCTTTTGCCATGAGCGCTAATTTACCGAGGGTCAATGAATTCAAATAAGCCAAAGATAGTTCTCCCCAGAATTTCTCAACGTTTGGAGCTGTCGTAACCTTTGTCATGAAACCCTTCAAGTGCCCTAGCCACTGGCAATCTAGGTTCATATTGATCTCAAGAGGATTTAGGATCATGCGAAGTTCCTTGTTGACTCCTGGGTTGGTGGTTGGATTTTTCGTGAAAGTGAAAAAAAGGAACGGCTTGGGCTGTTCGTAAATATTTTGATCATCACTGTCATCTAAAGATACAGCTTCTCTCTTCAGTTGACTTGCAACCACGTGTTGGCTTTTGTCCATTCGAACCTCTGATGCCGTGAAGTCTACAACAGAAAATTCCAAACCAAAATTTTTGTAGTCACCTCTTAAAGTCCCTCTAATTCTTGTTCCTTGACTAATGAACTCAAGAAATTTTTCGTGCAGTCGCTTCAATTGTGTTTCTTTTGCAGTTATATATAGTGGGGAAAAGAGCACGAATCGCACTTCTTCTACCTGAACATTTACGGATATTGCAACAAGCGAGTCTTTTCGAACCTCAGGCCTAGATGTATCGTTATTATTCGGCACTTTGTCAAGGTATTGCAAGAGTCTGTCAAATTCTTCTCTTGCCTCGGCATCGTCATCTGTAGCATCCCGTACAGTCTCTCTCCACGAATAAGATTTCAAACTACTTTTACGGGCGTCGTGTATTATTGGATTTGAGTCCCTCCCCATTCGCATGTTTACTAATGCTCGATATAACATTATATCTGTGACAGATAAATCACCGTGAACGCCATCTTCTAATTCTTGTAATTCGGTAGTTTCTATCGCGTTCAGTGGGGGCAACACATGCTCGTCGGTATTAACTGGTGAAGAATTATTGATCGCTTTCGAGGAGTGGCGTATCCTTCGTTCATAGAGTGTCATATATCGTGCTCTAATGATATATTTTTTTTGGAATCTGCTCCATGACCACCTTAAAAAATTATCTTTCAGTTCAAACTTTATGACTCTGGCGGCATAGAACCACCATGCCTTGGGATCATCCATGATAGAGACTGTGGGTCGAAAGTTTCGGTACTTCTTGACGAATTGGAAATTTTTTCGTTCTCTATATAGTCTCAGCATTTGTATACACTGGAAGTCTCTGAGGTTTGTAGATATGCAGTCAAGTTCGATGTCAATTTCCACAGCAGGCCTTAAAGTGAGATTTTTTGGATTGTTTGAAAGCACAAAATGAAGTTGAGCCCCAACCGGTAAAAGTAAGAAGGTGTGCGTTGGAATGTAGGATGCTCTTGAAGGAGAAACTATCAAACTACCTCTCCTCACAATACAAAAGTCAAGTGCTTGGGAAATTTTGGCTGGATCGCCAGCACAAGTTTGGCGAAGAATAGAATTTTCAACAGGCAAATCATTACCATAATCCAAGGCGTTCCAGTACGTAGTAAAGTGATTTATTTGCGCTACTTTCGCAACAGCCTTATTTTCAGAGGCTTGGTCGTTGCCTTCATATTTGCCATCCTGTACATGCATGCTTTCCATCGTAACTCCAAATGCACATGGATTTTGCGGATCTGACTCGCTGTCTTCAATCCGTATATGAAAATCTCGTATATGAATATGAAGATTGTCCAAAATTTCTCGTAACAACCCACTAGTTATTTTGTTTTTCAATATTTCGGCGTACGTCTTACTCTCTTCAAATGAAAAATCCTCATCGTCACCTCTACCTGGTGACGATTTTGCAAAATTTTCCGATCTAGATAATGCCTCCTGACGCTTTTTGATTTCTTCGGCTCTCAATTCATCGTCAAAAAACGAGAACGACGTGTGAAAGAGAGCATGAACACCGTCCAGGACCAAGACTGCGACTGCCTCTTGGCTGGAATCAGAACGTGATAATCCATTGGTGGTGTATTTTGCCCACGGTATGGTGATCTCGACTTGACGGAGCGAACAATGAACTAGCTCGATAGGTTGGCCTTTACGACGCAGCTTTTCATTGATAATATCAGTTTTCACCTGTAGATTTTGTAAGGAAATGTATCCACTCCAAATCCCCAAGTGCGCCGTCTTCGTTGCTCTATTTTGGGCCAAAGATTCCTCCGTAAAATATTTCGAGAGAATTTTGGAAATTACATTTCCAGCAAGTTTCTCGAACATTTTAACGTTTCATCTCAAGTTTAATGCTACGAGAAAGGCATTTCGAATAATGCATTGTATGTTACCAGAGAGAAATACCCTTTTAAAAAATTGTCGTCATTGTCAT
>Ga0115102_10215168_pt1 | contig 12603 bp, 14 predicted proteins | sample MBTome_5_FD_89644 | JGI IMG/M metagenome (GOLD analysis project Ga0115102, IMG submission 89644) | Marine eukaryotic communities from Pacific Ocean to study complex ecological interactions - MBTS_5May14_M2_3um Metatranscriptome... | ecosystem: Environmental > Aquatic > Marine > Oceanic | place... | reverse complement strand
TGACATCTATGCAATTTTTAACGAGCAAAGGTAACCCTACAAGTGGGAATGTTAGTAGCTCTGCACCGTTTGGTTTCGGTGCCTCTTCCGATGTGAAAAGTGATTATGGCAGTAAACCGAACGTAAACGCGTTGTTAAAACCCACTCTTCATAATAATGTACCAGAGTCGATGGTTAACTCGACTGCTTCGGTGCCACTTTTTGTTCGACCCTTTTCAAGCGGTTTCGAAAAAGGGTATTCTGAAGGAGACCTCTTGTTTGTTGAAAGAAATGAAAAAAGTAGAGATACGATCCATAATTGTGTTGCCAACCTGCCGGTGATCAATTATTTTTTACGTACCCATTCATTCAAAGAAGGCGACCCAGAGGTAGTGGCAAACAATAAAACGGCGGGTCAACTTAAATATCAAACGGTGAAAGATGTGTTGGATAATTGGAATTATTTTGGTATTTTGAATACAGATATGGATTCGGGGTCTAAATGGCAGCGTCTATTAAATATTAATGTTAGAGGAAGATCAAGAGTTGCTCGTCTTTGGAAACCACCCAAAGAACAAGGACATTTGCACAAAGGTACGTGTGTGTATTTGGGTCTTTTTAGAGTGGATAACGGAAAAGATGCTGTTAGAACGAAAAATCCGAATGGTCAGCTGGAAATGGCAAAAGGGTCATATTTTCAATTTAAAGCGACTTTGGAATGTTGTACCACGGAGAATGGATTGGGAAATGTGTTCAATAAAGCAAAATATTTGATTCCGATTGGGTTTGTATCACAATTAACGTTGAAATCGCCCAGTCAACAAGCTATTCTTGATGGACACAAAATTACAGAATCGTGTAAATCATTAGAACGAATTGAATTACTCATGAGAATCTAGACTAATAAATATAGCTCAGCAAGCATATAAAATTAAGATTTACTATATTTTATTTTTTTTGAGTGCCAAGGCACAGATTATTATATTTGTGCCTTGGCACTCGGATCCGCCAACAAAAAAAAAAGGCTAATGCCGATATAACAAAAACACGGTATATAAATCACATTCTTTTCTATTACATAAAACAATGTTCAGTAATAAAAAACGCCGCAGAATCAAACCTTTCGCACGTCCGACTTCTTTTGACTTTAATGCCGTATTTGATCTTCGTCATTATCAAAAAGTCAAGTATGGTAATACCGGGGTCAATAGTCTTTATCGCTCTTCAAACAGTGACGAAGATTTTCAAATTATGGAAGGTGAAGTCTTGATGCAACAGGACGATGCAATTGGTATTCGTAGATATGGTGATCATCAGATGCATTGCTTTGGATTTGCAAATGGTCTTCTTAGCAAAATGGAGACAAAGGCATTTGGTAAAGATTTTAATAAATTGGGAAAGAAAACAAAAGCATTGACTCAGTTAAAATATGCAGGTGTCGCAGTGACTGGGTTCAAACCAGATACAGATATTTATGAACAGGGCTTTGTTGTGACAGTTGCTGGATTGAATACGTTGTTTAATAATGGTCAGGACTCTCTTTTTCCAGGCGATATTATTTGTGCAGATGTACCCCCGGCAGATGTAGATAACGAGGACGTGAGAGGGAGAAATAGATCGAACGCTCAAGGGGGGATTCCTGGTTCGAAATATCAGTTCACTATCACAAGTTTTACAAAATTGAAAGAAGCCTTGGAAGCCGAACAACTGAGCCCAGTAGAAGCCGAACAACTCGCATCTAAATTTATTATGGGTACTGCCATGTCTTTTTCTAAAAGGGGCTCACCAGTCGATGTTGTATTACACAGATGTAATGTTATCCGTATGGCTCCTCTTACTGACGGTGGTGGCGGCGGTGGCGGCGCTCCTGTTACTAATGGCGGCGCTCCTGTTACTAATCCTACAGTAGTAACAGGACTGACTTCCAGTAGAAAAAGCAGAAAAGGAAAGGGAGGTTTGTAAATTCTAAAAACTAAAATAAAATAAACTGATAAAAGATATTATAAATAGCCTCTATTATTTATAAAATGACCTGTCGCTTTTGTAACGACAATGTTACCGATAGAAATGTGGCCGTCTTCAACTGTGGACATTCGTTTCATTTATCTTGTGTATTATCACAACCTTATTCTTCACTCTGCGCAGAATGTGACATGCCCCCAACAAATTTACCAGATATGGGTCTAGATCGTTCCGTGGCCATTTCATCGAACGCCATTTCTAAAATACAGCAGCGCCAATTAAAAGGTGTTACAAAACGCACACTACTACAAAAAATTGGCAATTTGATCACGCCATTAACGCCATCTCTTGATTGTTTTTCTGACCATCTCTACCATAATAAACGCCTTTCTTTTATCGCGTCAGTCGGATTTTCCCCAACTGACGCTGTTCACGAAAGAATCAAATGGTCCAAAATATCATCAACGTATGACACTGCCGACATATTGGAGTTTGGTTTTAAATGGCAGCATATGATCGAAATGGGAATTACACCCGATGAAGTTCATCTGTTCAGTTGGCAGCAGCAGCAAAAATATTTAGAATTGACGGCCCAAAAATTATTACAAACAAATATAAGTTTATCGGAATTAGCTCAACTGAAATACACTACACACCAACTATTAGAATTGGGATTCGATTGGAACGTGATGACTATATTAGGTGCAAGTGTTGATAGTTGGCGTATGTTTAATTTTAGTTTAGTTGATATTAAAACCTACTGGAATCCAAGTTTGACTGATTTAGTCTCTGGTGGTTTTTATGATAGAAATAGAATCAAAGCAGCTGGTTGGGATATGGATGAGGTTATGAAAACACTGCCAAATATGACAGATAGATCTGCTGGTAGAGTTATGAGACTTGCTTTTTAATTGAGAGACTGCGTAATAATTTTATACAATAAATAAAAGAACAAATAATAATTACGACGTACATATATTCGTCGTAATTTATCAGGTTTGTTTTAAGATTCGTATCGACCAAAGTCGGAATAGACCAAGGTATGTTTTCTTCAATTTCTATCTGTGACATTTTATATTTACCGCCTCGGTATTTATAGTCAACCTGATATTTAGCTGTTTTTTCCCTGTTTTCGATAATTCAAAAAAAACATAGTATATAGATACTAGTTATTATTTAAAATGGAGCCGACTCACGCAACTTTTAAAACTTTCGTAAATTCCGAACCAGCATGGAAAGCATGGCTTGCAGCAGCACTGATAGCTTTCCGACCATACGAATTAGGTGCCGCTTCCCCGGGAGCAAGACAAGCAGCAAGAAAAATTCTTCAGATGAAAGACTGTGATGAAATGAAAAAATTATACCATCGATCTGCATTAGAATTTTTTCCAAGGACTGTAGCACAAGCCAACGATGATATATTTCAAGACAATGCCGTGAGAATTAACAAAGCATATAAGTTAAGAATGAATGGTTCATGTAATCGTAGAAATCGTAAAAGAACACAAGAAGAACCCGAAGAACCCAAAGAAGAAGAACAAGAAGAACCCGAAGAAGAAGAACAAGAAGAACCCGAAGAAGAAGAACAAGAAGAAACCAAAGAAGAAGAACAAGAAGAACAAGAAGAACAAGAAGAAGAACCCAAGGCAGACAAAGAGGAAACCGGATCAGACAAAGAAGAAAAACCAGCTAACTTTATAGAGTATAATACGCTTTACACCTGGGTCAAGACAATAGTTGGAGCTGGTATAAGTTATTACACTGTCAAACAAGTGTCGTTGGATGCACCGGTGGGGCGTCCTTTAAATTGTCCTAAGTCGCCAAGACATCGAGTTTATGACCGTAAATATGATGACTAAAATATCACTTAATAATACATTTTTATTTTTTTCTTTGATTTGATATTTTTTTTCTTTGCTGTTCAATAATGATTGCTGGAACATTCCCATCATAACTTTTGATCCAGCTTTTGTGACACCCATTACAAATAGCTATGGTTTCGTCGGGCTCATTTTCATTAATACATTGCACTGTCGACCACGAATCTTTGCCTTTAAAAACGCCACAGATACTACAAGAAACATTTGTAAACAAAGTCCCCGTTTTCAAACATTGCCCGCAAGTAAACCCGTGTTTATCATGTTGGTCTTGATTAAACGTAGTTGGATTTCCGCACGATGGGCAGAAGAGATAAAGCTGTTCATAAAATTGCAAAATAACGCCCGTAATATTAATCTGCATACATTCTGTGTTTGCACAGCGTTTATTTTGAACATTTTTCTTAGCAATTTTCCATTCTTTTTTTTTATGACGTTTATTCTGTTCAATTTGTTCGGATGAATTTGAAAAAGCAGCGATATCGATTCTATTCCGCTTCTTTGTATCTGTTTTTTCACATCGGCGTCCACAATAACACTTCAATGTCTCATCATCAACAATAATCTTAGAGTGACCATTGGCAAAAAGGTTGTTAACTTTACTCGATTTATTAACAACGAATCCCTTAAACGTATTGCATGACAAACACAAATAAACTTGCCCGACGTGTTCACCCAAATCTTCACCAGGAACTAACCCATATCTACGCCGCAAAGCATCACATTGAGCATCGTAATAATGTTTTGGCAACTGAAAAACTCTTATAACCGAATGAGTCTGTCTAAACGCCGCAAACAAAGCCCTAACAGCTTCAAAATCGTATCTGGACAAAGTGGTCAATAATTTCCGTAAATCACTTCTAAATGCGTTTTGTGAAATATGCTGATACATATTTGACAACGAATCAATAGCCGACTGCCGCACATTAAAATATTTTAGCCAATCAATATGGATTTTTCCCCGTTGCACCCGTTGGGTCATTTTACGCAATAATGAAACGTATTCAATGGGAAATTCACTGTAAATGTCGATGTGGTGTGTTTGTTCATCCATTCGATTACACATCGCCAACACTGTTTGACAAAAAGTCTGTCGTTGTGGGCGATAGAGATGTACCAATTGTTGTTTATTAACCAGTATCAACGCGGATTCTACATGAGCCATCCAATCTTGAATCGACGAACTAACCAATACATTTTCTTGAACAGTAGCCCGTGCCCGATCCATCGCGGATCGGACCGTCGTTTCAAAAATATTCCATTTATATGTTACACACAGTTCGTCGTACAGTGCGGGAATCATCGGCATGGAGAATGTCATGAATTCCTTGATAGTATAAAATAACAAATGTTGATAATTGGTAAACAACCACTCTTGCAATTGAGTGCGATTTGGATTAGAGTAAATCAAACGTCTAATCACACGTTTCCGAGATGCCCACGATAATCTAAATCGGCAGTGCTCGTACATACCTAAAAGAGAACAGAGTAAAGCCGAACGCATAAATTCATGGACTGTGTCGTCCGTTTGACAATAGTTGGAAATAATTTCGCGAAGATTTCTAATTTGGCAACGTTGTGGTAAAGCTTTGCACATCAAATGCACAATAGGTTTCATTTTAGTTTTATTTTCATTCCAAAACGAACAATCTAAATGTTCGTTAATAATATCGGGCAAAGAGCATTCTTGTATGACCGACATCGTGTTTGGAGCATATTTATGAAAAAGCGACATAATATTGGACGAAGATGCATCTTCAATTGCACACATCAACGGAACATGGGCGTCGTAGTAAACGTGAACGTTCAAGGCAACTTCATTCGGTAAATTTCGCAATTGAGTTACACGAATGATTTCATTCACAATCGATACAAAGGCGATAACTCTGGTATTCTCTTCGTACATTGACGGTGCTTGCCAATGCTGTTGTGAGTTTTGATCGACTGTCGCGGTTTGTAATCTATCCCAGAAAGAACCCATAAATAACCACTCGTATTGCGTACCGACAAAATGATTGTACAACATCTGTTCCGGAAGACACCGTGTGGTACCATCATCATATTCGTAGGGGGAAATGCGCCCAAGGTCGGTTAAACTGCCTTGGGCGCGTCCACTAAAAAATGGTCTTGTTGACCTGGGTATTTCATGCGCCATTGTTCGTAGTGACGTACACCGTCTTTGACCTTCAAACGGTAAGCATTTCTTAAATGTAAGACAATTGGGTCCAATAAACCTTGAAAAATACGATGAGAACTGACAATGCAGTCTTCCAAACAATATTCACCCGTTTCACCTACGATGTTGCGGTAATCTTGGAGGATAACGTTATTCTTCACGCCCATTCCGTCGGCTCGGATGTTAATAAATGCACGGGCTATTTCAGAGCGTTTACACATAAGACAGAGGCGTTCCTCTGTTGGTAGTTTCCCTGTGCGCATGTATTCTTCTTCCTCAGTTGGTAATAAAAATTCTCGTACAATAAATGCATTTTCAGTTACGTATGGTAGATGCAGGCCCTGACACTGGTCTCCTAGAACACATGAACGTTGTTTACCGACAGGTTCGCATAAATATTTTTCTTCATAAGCTCTGGTTACAACCTGTATGCTGGTTCTCACCGTTTCAGCGTGCTTGATGTCCTCGGGTGAAAGGGTATCACAAGCTGGTTGTTGCATTAAAGCTCGTACGTAGGGAAAATCGTAAGGGCGGAGATGTGATAGATCTTGACGGTGCCAATAATCCATATTGCGTTGGTTGAAAAACGTTGTTTCTGCTACCATCAACGATTCTGATTGTTTAACCGAATCAATGGTGTCGGTTTGGAGGATATCAGGTGTGATATCCAATGGTGTCGATAAACTTTGAAAGGTATACGTATTTGATTGTATTTCGGGATTTCTTCTCCGCTTTTTTGGTGACGGCATTGAAAAATCATTCCAATGCGTGTTCGAATTTGACGAAGAACTCGAACTAGAACTTGAAGAAGAACTCGATAACATTTTATATTTTTTGTTATTCAAACATACTGTTTACTGTTAAATAGTATAATAGTTGTTACATATTCTCATTTTTTAGGATTTTCTCATTTTTAGGATTTTATACCCAGGGTAAACAAAATTATTTTTTTAGCCTGCGAATTAATATGTATTGCACAGTGGGGTGTGCCCCAGAGCTACTATATTTCACCCAAACACGCGACACAGCTGTACCATCGATTTAGACACTAGTTCGTTACAGCGTTAAATATACCCAACGACAGTCTTCAGTAAAACTACGTAAACTGGTAAAAGAACCAGTCAGTAATTTCTCACAAAGGGAGGGTAGTTCGTTTTTGACGAAATTATCGAACTTTTCGGGTGGGACAAGCGTATTTGTAGGTGATAAAAACAATGTTCGCATTTTTGGTTCTTGGTTTAGAGTGAAAAATATAAATGCGTGCTTAGCAATTCTGTCGTCCGAAGAAAACATTTCGTTAGTCATACGCCTTAAACGTTTTGACATTTGATCATTGTCAAACTCTCCGTGTAAATGTGTCAACATTTGTTCACAAATATGTGAGAGGTCTTTGTTATCTGTCCCAATAAGACAACGATATAGTAAATCGGATTTACATCTATTTTCTTCGATTCTCGTCATTGCTGTGTACATGATAATGTGTTAAGTTGAAAGCATATTCTAATAAATAGTAAAATGTTCCTTACATATTTTTTTTTTATGGATTTACAAGGACTAGCCTGATAATGGATTTTAATGGTAAATTTATCGTATAAACGGAATGATTGGTCAATAAATATGGATGATTTTGAAGCTTTTTGTGACGTATTTCATTTTTTTTTATCTTCGGAATTAGACACTGATTACGTTCAGAAAATTGATTCACAGTCAGATCATAAAAATAAATTGATAGATATCATCACGTCTTTTCATGAAATGCGCAGGAATTTCTGTAAATTAATTATTGACCGCATAGGGTCGTCAGAAATATTTAACAGCTTTTTAGACGCAGTTACCTGTTTGCAGTATGATTCGGCTCCTGACAATTCTACATGTATCTTTTCTAACGCCAAATTGTCTCCACGGGATGGTATTTTGATAGTCGTTGATAACAAGAAGTTATTCACTTTTCATAAAAGGTTAAAAGTAATTGTTCTAACCTTTTGGTATCTACTTCACTTGCCAGCCGAGCTGATCAAGGAAAGTTTGGCTTGGTGGCGTTTAAAAGCAAACAATAGCGAAGATGTTGCTTCGCAAATTGTTTCGCATATATTGGAACATAATGACAACGTTTTTGCTAAAAGAGCGTATGTTCGTTTCCTTAATACAGTCGAATTCGTTCAAAAAGATATGAATGAAATTACAGTTATAAAATTAACATGATTGGGTATAAAAGATATGAATAATATGTAATGATTGACCGGATAAGCGGGTGGATTTTGATATTTATTCATTTTTTGATTACAGAAGAATGGAGAGAATTGATAATCGCAGCACAAACTATATTCTGTGCTGCGACTATCAGTAAAATACACCCGTACCACATTGCTACAGGTGTATTGCTCGCTATTTCGTCAGCTTCTGAGAAAAATACGAATTTGGTACAGTTAATATTATTACACCTCACGGTTCTATTTGCTGTTTTTCTTGAATATCAACAAAAAGTAGAGTTTAAATACGTAGCGTGGATTTCTGTTATATGGACAATAAGGTGGTTAAATTGTGATTATTTTTACGAGCAACCTTTTCGATCGTGTTTCAAATGCTTGCTCTACATAGTTGTAAGCAATTTACGTCAAAAATATTTAGACGCAAATTTTTTTAAATGTCTTTGGATTATTATATGTCACGAGATTTTTTTTGTTTTGGTGCCAATCCAACTAATGAATGAAATTTATAGAAAAACGATAAAAGAAGAAACATTTATTGTTTAAAAGTAGCGCTCACTCACAGTTGGCTAAAAAATCCAATTTTATTTTGAAGTCACAATACTCTATAAACTATGTTTTTATCATATTATATAAATGGAATTTACTTTACCAAGCATCCAGCAACAGTCGTTTTCTCAGTGGTTTAACAAGAAAGTACAACGGGCCGATAATGTCGAAGAGCGGATAGTTTACCCAGGAATACGTTTGACTTGCTCTACAAAATCGAGGGATTTGCGTTCGGAAATAACACCCGCGCACATTTTCATTACACACGAGCCAATCAAGGACATATTTCATCACAAAGTATTAGGTTCAAACAATGCTTTTGCTCCTCTTCCAAAAAGATTACATAGCCATTGCTTTCATAATATTAATATACATAGTATTCCTCCAAACAATCGCATTACCGTGCGACTGACCGAAACAACTTCAGTTGTACTCCCGTATATTCCCGATGATTTCGTTACTCAAAAGAAATCGAAGCGGGGCACAATGTCAAGGAAAACCAGAGGGTCTGTCAAGAAAATGAAGTTGGAACAAGATTCACAAAGACATTCGGGTGATATCGGTAAAAAACGTAAATATATAGGCTGGGTAACACAAGTTTTATCGGCGGAGACAGATACACACGCCTGTGGTGGTATCGATAGTTTCAGGTTGAAAGCTTATATTAATGAAAAAATTAAAGAGAACGAAAATTCTATGTTGGTGGAAATTCCAAACCCATTCGCCGAATGTCAGAACATTGAAGATATCAAAAATTCGGATGAGAAGAAATTCGCTTTAGAAGTTGTGCTACAATTTGTACATCACTATGGCAGGGCTTTTTTTAATTATCTACAGTAATGTACATAAACTTTGGTTTGATTCAAGTCTATAGATGAGTTGTTCCGTATGTTTTAAACAAGCGGCCACGGATGAATTGGATTTCTGTGTTGTTTCGCCAAAAATCATTTGTTCAACTTCTATTAGTGATTGAAAAACTTGTCCAATCGTGGCTATCCGCGTTTCGGGCTCAGGCGTTTGACACGTTCCTGATAAATCATTTTTGATTACATTGTGGATTGTTAAAATACTGTTGAAATACGAAACAGATTTTGTTTCGGGCAACTCAGGGATATGGTGGAAGATTGTTTTTAACAGTAGTAAATTCTTCTCGTAGAGGGTTTTTGGTGAAATCTCTTTTACTAGGCTCATTTTTTAATCAATAGAATACTTTATTTAATAGTATCATACGTCAAAATAAAATCCATTATTGTTTGTATATAAACCACTAAATGTTTGAAATATGCTAAAAGAAATATTGTCGTTAACATTGGAAATTCAAAGTTATTTAGAGAAAATGGGTATTATTGTATCAAAAATGATGGTGAATCACACTAATAAGATTACTGAAATCAATGAACATTTTAAAAAAATGGCCGATGCATTAAGTAGTGAAGCGAATGATTCGTTATTTTCAAATGTCGAAACAGTCGTCGGCGCAATCACTGCATCATATTATAGGATAGAAACATTGGGCCAAGCATTGTGTGCTATTAGAAAATGTCACAAGTATACACGTCAATATTTGTTATAGGTACCCAATATTTTAAATTTCGCTTAAAATGTTTTGTATATACCATTGTAGTGCTTTATTATTAGTTCCATCAAGTACTTTATCGCAATATTTAGTTGCTATATCCGAAATTGGTTGGCCATTTTTCCTTGCTAAGAGCCATTGGGCGACTAACCACGCGGGTGGACCTTGCACCATTTCACAGTTGAGTGGTTTTCCCCATTGGCAATCTGCAGTATACAGCGTATCCTTCTCCCGTCCCTGATACGAAACCAATTTATCTGTTTGTACCATGTTTTTTTTATGTCGATGTTAGTCTATTTAAAGGGGATTGCTATATAAAATATGAATATTTGTTACATATTTTTAATTTTTAATTTTTTCAGAAAAATTTCTGCAGAAATTTCTGCAGATGAATGTCTAGTGATAAATGGTAAAAAAAACCTGTGTCATTATATGGCACGTTTTGGTAAATCGTACAATAATGACAAAGAAATGGATTTGCGGTTAGAAAGGATTAAAAGTGTTGAAAACGAGATCAGAAACGGCGTGGAATTTGGACATACATCGCGTAGTGATCGGTTTCCACATGAACTGAAATCAAATTCGATGATTAAAAAGAAACACTACAAAAACGTCATCCATGGGTCTCATAATGAACATGTCTCGAAATTACGGAAGAGTTACCCACCTATTGACTGGCGAAATGTGAATGGAGTTTCCTTCGTTAGCCCCGTGAAAGACCAGGGTGATTGTGGTGGGTGCTTCGCATTCGCATCGGCGACGGTTCTCGAATACTGGCTTAAAAGGCACGGTCATCCGCCCTCAATTTCTGTACAGCATTTACTCGACTGTGCCGAAAGAAAATCGTGCGAAGATGGAGGTCTTATGAGCACTGTATTTGACTATGCAAGTCATTACGCAGTGATGTTGGATTCAGAAATGCCCTATTTCGCCAAAGATAAGACTTGTCCAGATGGGAAGGTTCTATCACACGTAAAGGTAGCCAATTGGCGTGTATTATCATCGGACAACGTCAACAATGCTGAAGGGCAGTTGGAATATCTTTTGCATCATTACGGGCCAGTATCTGTGGGTGTTGACAGCAAGAATTGGGATAACTATAGGGGCGGTATCTATCGTGCTTCGATGTGCGGGACTGACATTGATCATGCTGTGAGTGTCGTAGGCTATACTAAAAAATACTGGATCATTAAAAACAGTTGGAGCAAATACTGGGGTATTGAAGGCTACATTCATCTGGAAAGGGGTAAAAATGCCTGTGGGGTGGCAGAGTACATAGTATACGTTAGTTCGGCGTACCCTGTGTTGCAGAGGTTACCTTCTAAACCATAAAAAAATTATTTATTTACAGAATTCATCTACATCCTCCTAATTATTTACGGAAATTACAGTCTTTCGTCGTAAAAATAATTTAACTGCTTTTTTTGTTCAACTGCTGCCGATATCAACCCTGAATTTTCACTACTGACGTCTACTTGCGGAGTACTTTTCATCCTTTTATCAATAGCCTGTTTGATTGTTGTTAAATCTTCTTGCGACATTCGGTCTAATTTGCCTATTATTTTATCTGTAGAATTTTTGATCGCTAAATAGTGTGGAGAAGCTAAAGATATTACAAGAAAAACTATTGCGAAGTAGTGTATCGTAAGATATTGATCTTTGTCGCATTTAGAAAATTCGTCAGCAAAATTCGCAGAGAATAGAGCCCCTCCTGCGCCCGCAATACCAACAATTGTGGAAGCTACCCAAAACAATAGAGCCACACGACCCAGCTCATAGCTAAAAATACGCCCATAAATCCACAGCATGTTAAACCCCATCCCAACAGCGAGCCCGATGCCAGAAACCAGCGGACCACTCGTAAATATGTCACAGTGGGTATCTACACCTGAAGTATCTTCTATTTCTGCGGAGTAGATTCCTACAAGGACAAATTCGAATGCGATTACCACAGCCATCATAATCCCAATAATAGGGAAAAAACTTCTTTCTAAGCATGTATATCCATTTACATCTTTCGGCATTTTTAGTTGTTTCGCTGGCCCGTTATATAGTGTTTAAATTTAAGACAATAAAACGAAAGCAACGAAAGCCGTCCAGACAAAAAGGACACCACCAAATAAATAGATTTGAAATTTCGATGAATATTGCGATTTTATTTTGTTGATCGATTTCTGCAATGATTCTTTACTTTCCTCCAACACGCTATGCATATTCCTAAAGTTGTCATTACTCTGTATCATCATTTCCTGGTTCATCGCGATAACGTGCCCTAAC